>JAEEGI010019297.1_pt1 | contig 13759 bp, 11 predicted proteins | sample 8958751 | NCBI WGS metagenome assembly JAEEGI01 (sample SAMN16246545, study PRJNA631951) | gut metagenome | biome: gut microbiome; feature: rumen; material: KS-attached | host: Bos | place: Iran: Karaj | collected 2018-10
TCTGCATGTAAAGCCAACCGCGCAGCAGGGGAAGACCCACAAGCAGGAACAGGATTAATAATATGAAGAGCAGGAAACTCATGTTTCGGGTTGTTACTCGTTATTTTTCTCTTTTAATGATAGTATTCTTATAGCTCGAAAGCAATACATACAGGGCGATGGCGGCGGCAAGGCCGGGCAGACCTAGCAGCACGACAAATACCACTGTAGCCACTACCTGCAAATATTGTGCCCAATTCTCTCGCAACGACGACAGGTTGTGCATCTTCAACGAGAACATGCGCAGGTTGCACACCATCAGCAGCGACAAGGCGACGATGATCAACAGCACAATCCACAAGCTGACGGGATGGGTAGCATACAATGCCGTGAAGCCAATCCAGAAGATGGCGTTGGCGGGAATGGGCAGTCCGGTGAAGGTAGTAGTCTGGTTGGTATCAACGTTGAAACGTGCCAGTCGCAGGGCGCCAAACACCGGAATCATCAGGGCAACCAAAGCCCAGTGGCCTGCCCCCTGGCTTAACATCATGTTGTACAGGATGAGCGCGGGTGCGAGCCCGAAACTCACCAGGTCGGCCAGCGAGTCCAGTTCGGCACCGATGGCGCTGACGGCGTGCAACAGACGTGCCACAAGGCCGTCCAGGAAGTCGGCAACTGCCGACAGGGCAATCATGATAAAGGCACACTGATAGCCATTGAGACCGCCACAAACGGGGTCATAGCAACTGAATGCCATGATGCAGGCCATGCAACCGAACAGCAGGTTCAGCGAGGTAATGGCGTTGGGGATATTGTTGCGTATTGCGTTCATTGGTTATCCTCTTTTTTGTTGTTCAGACGTGCCACGAGGGTCTCGCCGCCCCAGGTGCGGTCGCCCAGTTTGACCATAATCTGGGTATCGAGTGGCAAGAAGATGTCCACCCTGGAACCGAACTTGATGAAACCGATAAAGTCATTGATATCCACCGTCTCGCCTTGCTCAACGTAGGTCACAATGCGACGGGCAACGGCACCAGCAATCTGGCGAACAAGGATTTCTTCGCCGGTTTCGCTGCGGATGACAATGGTCGAGCGTTCATTGTCGCTGCTCGATTTGGGCAAGTTGGCGGCAAGAAATCGCCCCGAGTGGTGCTTGTAGTAGGTGATGGTACCCTTGACAGGAACCCAGTTGGCATGCACGTTGAAAACGGTCATGAACACCGACAACTGGATGCAGTTGCGGTGCAGATATTCGTCTTCATAGACCTCCTCGAGTGCGACAACGGTGCCGTCAACACTTGACAAGATTGCAGTGCCATCGCTGTTGTCACCGCCATAGTGACGGCGTGGCAACCTGAAGAAGTTGAGCACCAGCAGGAACAAAATGGCCATCAGCGCTATCAGTACCCAGGCTACAGGTTTGTAGTCAAAGAATCTATAGGCTAGCCAGCCGCTCGCCACTATGATCAAGAACAGCATCAGCAGGATATTCTCGCCCTCGTGATGGATTTTAACTTTCATCGGAAATGATTTTTCATATCTTTTAACCTGCAAAGATACAAAGAAGTTTTCACTTTTCGGCCTTTATACTCAGTTTTTTGGTCGGTTACAGCAAAATAGGGCGCCCGCGTCATGAAAAAACTTCAAGGTTGCAGAAAATCGGGACGCCTTCACTTTGGTTATACCTTTGCAATGTCATCGGGAACGTGGCCGGTGAATGAAAGGATTTTTAAACGATTAAAAAGGAATGGATATGGAAAAGACAATGACTGTTTACAACGTGATTATTCTGGACAAGAGCGGCTCCATGAGCAGCATCGCCCGTCAGGCTGTCGATGGTGTGAACGAGACCATCGGATCAATCAGGAGCGCACAGGAAAAGAACCCCGACCAAAAACACATCGTGACACTCGTGGCCTTCTGCGGCTGTGAGATGAAGACCATCTATGACAACGTACCCGTGAGCGAGGTGAAAACACTCACCGACAAGGATTACCAACCCTGCTGCATGACTCCTCTCTATGATGCCGTGGGAATGACAATCACACGTGTGCATACACTCAAGAGCCAGAACAGCGAGTCACTGGCACTGGTGACCATTATCACCGACGGCTATGAGAATGCCTCGCATGAATACACTCAAGCCTCCATACGCGCCCTCATCGAGAGCTACAAGGAGCAGGGATGGCAGTTCACCTACATCGGCGCTGACCATGACGTGGAATCGGTTGCCTTCTCGCTGAGCATCCAGCACCACCTCACCTTCGACAAGTCTGCTGCAGGCACTAAAGCGATGTTTGCCAAGGAGCGTCGCTCACGCAGCAAGTGGATGGACAAAGCCCAGCGTTTGAGGCAAGAGTACGGCTCTGTATCTTCTACATCGGCGTGTCAAAAGCTTAAAAGCATCAACCAAGAGGACTTCTTCGACGACGAGGATTGATAGAAGCTGCTTTGCTGATAGGGCCGTTACCTCTACCCCAGGGTAACGGCTCATTGGCATGGTTTTTGCCGTATCTATTACATTATAAACGCATCTTAATCCCATCATCATTATGGACCAGACCATCCCTCAGAACCTCAAATACGGTATCATTTATCTGTACAGCGACCGCACATTCTCGCAGGGACTGCACGATGCCGAGACCATCGTTGAAAAATTTGTCTATCCCATGAAAATTGAGTGGGTTGACCAACCTGGACGTCCCGACTTGTTCTTGGTTGCCAGGCGATTCAATGTCGGCAATATCGGCAAGTATGCCACAGTGAGCCTGACATTAAGTCGCTTGAACCGCTCAGGTGGGTGGTTCGAGGCAATACGCCGTTTTGCCGATGAACTGATGGGCGTGACCGATGTAGGCGATGGAGACATCGTCATCGACGAGGCCGACTTTGGCTATCGCTACGACATGCAATCGTCGATATTCGACAGTGTGAGTGAGGCCGCTCCGCAAGACAAAACACAGGTAAATCAATCCAAAAAGCCGGGGATCTTTGGCAAATTACTCAGGAAAAACAAGGACAGTCATCCCCGTCCCAAAGTTCAAGAAGACACGCTCGAGCATGACGACCGACGCGAGTTGGCCGCTATCGAGCGGGAACGCAAGCAGGCATTGGAACGAATCAGGCACGAGATCGTCAATTACATCGCTCAGTACCACGATGACCCTAAGGATCTCATGGCAGAGCTGCTGCGGGGAAAGATTGTGGTGGGCAGTCCGGGGCACCTGCTGGTCAATGGGGATATGAAAATCGTCCTGCCGGAGTACGACGAGATGGAAATCAAGATGCCTGCCTTGTGCCGCACGCTCTATATCCTGTTCATGAAGCAACGGGCACAGGGCGAGGGCATCGTCCTCAGGAACATTGACCAGTACCGTGATGATATCATCAATATCTACAGTTTGGTCAAGCCAGGGGCCAACGAGGATCGCGTCAAGCAGTCGGTACAGAACCTGTGTGACCCGTTCAGCGATTCACTCAATCAGACCATCTCTCGCATCAACCGTTGCATCAAGAATGTCATCACCGACAAGGCAATGGCCAAATTATACATCATCTCAGGAAAGAAAGGAGAACCCTACAGCATCGCCCTGTCCCCCGACTACCTGGAACTCCCCCGCGCCATCACCGCCTAACAGATACTCTCTAAGCTCTAAACTCTAAGCTCTAAACTCTAGACTCTAGACCCTAGACTAAAAATCCTGAAGCGTTCAGCTTCAGGATTTTTAATTATCTAAACCTGTACTGCACAAACGCCTCGATGGCCTCATAGGTGGCTAAGCCCAATTGCTGGTAACGCTCGGCCAGGTCGCGGTTGCGCTCAATGGAGCGTTGCCAGGGCAGTTTGCCGTCGGCATTGGTGCGGAATGGCGCGTCATGGATTTGAGAATGGAACTTGAGGATGGCGTCACGCTTTCCGCTGAATTCCTCAGGACTCATCGGCACGGCCATTTCCACATGGTCAACATCCCATTGGCCCCATTGTCCACGATACATCCAGGCACGGCAGTCACGCATGAATTCTTCTTCCTTGAGGTTGTTCAAGGCGTGCATCACGGCAGTAGTCGCACGCACATGGGTGCCGTTGGGATCTACCAGGTCGTTGTCAAAGAAGATCTGGTGGGGCTTGATCTTGACAATCAGGTCCTGAATCACCTCAACGTCGGCATCGGTGACTTTCCCTTGGCCATGCTGGTCGTTGACATAGAAAGGCATGCGCAGGTCATAAATGTTCTTCATGGCGACGCCCATCTGCCGGCAAGCCATCATTGCTTCGCTCAGCATGATGGAACCCTTGAAGTATCGCATATCGCTGGTGTCGTCGCTGGTGGCAGTGCCGTCGAGGAGCTTTTGCAACGTCTCCTCAATGAACTTGAAGCTGGAGCCCTCAAAACGCTTGGTCAGTCGGTCTGCCAGCAGGATACTGCGCATCATGTCTTCGTCGCTAACGGCAACATCGGCATCGGTCTGGAAGGCGATGCTCACATCATGACCCTGTTGCACCAGGCGCCGCACGGTGCCGCCCATCGACACGACGGCATCGTCGGGATGGGGACTGAAGATGAGCACTCGCTTGGGGTAGGGCACCGCGCGTTCGGGGCGGTACGTGTCGTCGGCATTGGGCTTGCCGCCAGGCCACCCCGTGATGGTGTGTTGCAGGTCGTTGAATATCTTGATGTTGACATTATAGGCTGAGCCATAGAGAGCAACCAACTCACTCAGGCCGTAGTCGTTGTAATCCTCGTTGGTGAGCTTGAGGACGGGTTTGCCCGTCTGACCGCACAACCACACAATGGCACGGCGAATCAGGTGGTCATCCCAATCACACGATGTGACCTTCCACGGATAACTGATGCGGGTCAAATGGGAGGCGGCGTCCAGGTCAACAAAGATTTTGACGTCGTCATGTACCTGCAGGAACGATGCGGGAACAAGGTCGCTCATTTTGCCTTCGATGGTGTTGAACAGGGATTGGGCCGAATCCTCATCCCAGGCCACACAAATGATCTTGTCGGCGCTCAGGATATTCCCCATACCCAGGGTGATGGCGGTTTTGGGGGCATCATCGCTCTGGAACACTTCGGCAACGCGGGTTCGGGATTCGCTGCCCAGCAGCATCAACCGGCAGGCGCTGCTGCGGGCCGACCCGGGCTCGTTATAGGCGATAGAGCCGTCGTTGTTCAGGTCGCACAGAACAAGGTCCAATCCGCCGGCATCGATGATTTCGCGCTCATAGGCTTTGCACTGGTCGTGCACGTTCTCAAGTGCGGCAAGTTTGCTCACGGTGTGGATTTTATCAGCCTCCATGTCCACCTTGGCATAGAGCTGACTGCTGATCAGGTCGTTCAGCTTCAGGTTGCTGTCGCCCACCAGTTCGCTCAGGTTAAAGGCCACTACGTTGGCAAAGCTCACCTTGTCGGCAAAATAGAGTTTCACCAACTCGTCATAGACCTTGAACACATATCGTCCAACCCCAAAACCGATGACGCAACGCCCCTTTTGCTCAACGCACTGGTTAATGACGTGCGCCACCTCAAGGGCTGCCTTCTGGGCGCCTTTGTCGGTGCTTTCAACAACTGTCGTGGGGACTTTCTCATATCGCGTGAGCGATGCGAGTTCTATCTCATTTTCAGGACGATAATACCTGCTGGAAACCTGAAAAAACTTTATGTTGGTCTTTAAATCCGTCTTCATCTTTTTTACCTTAGTTCTTTTCGACCAAGCAAAGATAAATCAAATTTCCTGTTTGGCCAAGAAAGACCAACCTTTAGTGGGCCGATACCCCCATTTTGGGGCTTCTGCAGGCGGTTTAAAGACTGATGGTAAGACGGAGATCGTCGGTATGAGTGGTCGCTGATGTCCCGTTATTGTTGCGGTCCTCTAGGATACTGCGTACCATGGGGTCGAGCCGGGGATAGACGTCACTCAGGAAGAATTCCCACAGCGCATCGGCCTGATCGGGGGCAACTTCTTCTATCATGGCGCGAATGCCTTGTTTGCCCTGCTCGATGAGGTCTTCGGCATTCTTTTCCTGCTCGTTGCCTTCGACAACGGCGAGCATGGTGCGCGACAACACTTCCTTAAGGTGACGAAGGGCCAGTTGGGTGGCCTGCTGGGACGTCTCGGGCAAACTGGTTTTGTTCCCGCCCACCTCAAGCATCTTCTTGAGTTGTCCCATGTGGCTGCCCACTCTGTCCCATGCCTTGTTGGCAATCATGGCAGCGAGGCCGGGGGTGGCGTTGATGATGCGCTCGCGGCCTTGCTGGCGCAGGGTGGGGCAGGACGTTGTGGCGTTCAGCCAGTGCGTGTCGATATCAAGTGACCGATGTTTCTTGTCGAGAGTGCCCACCCTGAAGGCGAACGGATAGCAGATGGCCGAACCTGTGGCGATTTCCACTAGGCTGTCGGTGCGCTCGGCATTATACATGGTGGCGGCATCGGTCACGTGCAGGTGACCTGTGAAGATGGTGTGCACGCCTGCCTGCATCAGTTGCTGTGCGATGTTGTTGTGGTCCTTGACGATGTAATTGGCGAGCAGGCGTTCCTGCTGATTGAAATGGGGCACCAGGTGGTGGTGCATCATCGCGATGACGCGTTTACCCTGCTTCTTGGCCTTGCTGGCCTGCTCGATGACCCATTGCAGCGTCTCGGGCTTGATGCTGCCGCCGTTGTAATAGGTGTTGGTGCTGTCACCGCGGCTGGTCAGGGTGTTCTTCTCGTCCATGTTGCTGTCGATGCCGATGATAACCACACCCTTAATGGGCTCACAGCAGTAACTCAACGATGACGGGTCGCGACGCGACGTCGGGCCGTAGCCGTAATTGCGGTACAACTGGGCAAACTCATCGCGTGTAATGGTGGCGGTCGCCACGGTCTGGTCTCCGTCAAACCGTTGGGAGTAGGGATTGTTGCAGTCGTGATTGCCTGGAATGACGAGCGCTTTGATACCCTGTGCCGATATCCTGTCCAGATGCTGCACCATGCGCTCATGGCTGGCACGTTCTCCGTTATGGGTGATGTCGCCGGCAATCAGCACAACGGCGGGCTTGATGGCAAGGATGCTGTCGGTAAGGGCAGCCATGATGTCATCGCTCTGGGCCATCATCTTGGTCTCACCTGCGTCGGCACGGTCAATGGCCTTACCAGGCGACACCAGCTCGGGGCTGAGCAGGTGCGGGTCGCTGAGGACGACGATGCGGTCAAGCGTCGTGCGGGCAGCGGTCTCTAGTGCAAGCAATGTCGATATGGTCATCAATATTAAATGTATCTTTTTCATTGTCAAGACGGGTGTTATGCATTTATTGTGCCAATTCTTTCAATGTGAAGCCCGCAGCGGCCAAATGACGCCAAAATGCGGGGTAGGATTTGCTCACCACCTCTGCGTCACGGATGATCAATTGGGGGTGACGAATGGCCGCAGGAGCAAAGGCCATGGCCAACCGGTGGTCGCCGTGAGTGTCGATCACGGGGGGATTAGTGTCAACAGGGGCTCGCTCGCCATACCACGAGATGGCGTCTGTGCCCTCGACCTTCAGGACATAGCCCAGGCGCAGCAACCCCTCCCGCAACGCCTCTACGCGGTCGCTCTCCTTGAGGTGCAGCGTGCGCAGGCCCGTCATGCGGAACGATCGCTCGAGCAGGCACAGCAGCACTGCCCACGACATGGCCAGGTCAGGGGTGCCGCTCATGTCGGCAAAGGCCGAGCAGCAACAGCCTATGAAATGGCTCGTGTCCAGAGTCACTCCTTGGGCGTCAAACCGTGAGTCAATGCCTAGCTTTCGGCCCAGTTCGGTCAGCGCGGAGTCGCCCTGGATGCTGTCGGGAACGAGGCCAAGGAGGGTGATGTGCGATTGGGGCAGCAGGGAGGCGATGGCATACCAGGGGGCGGCAGCGCTCCAGTCGCCCTCAACGGTGTAGTCGTTGACGGTGTAACCATTACCCACGGTGATGAGTTCTCCGGTGATGTCCACGCGGGCTCCCATAGCGCGCATGACTGCTGCGGTCATGTGGATGTAGGGCATCGACACGATATCGCCGGTTAGCCTGATGCTGCCGCCACCAAGGCTTGGCAGTATCATCATCAGGGCCGAGGGGAACTGGGAACTGACGTTGCCGTCCATGACCACGTCGCCTCCGTGCATCGCTGTTCCCGTGATGCGCAAGGGGGGAAATCCCTGTTGACCCAAATACTCGATGCGCGCGCCCAGTGTGCGCAGGGCTTCTACGAGGATGCCAATGGGACGTTGACGCATGCGCTCAACCCCGTCGAGTGTGACGGTGCGGCCTGCTTGGGTGGCAAAGTAGGCGGTCAGGAAACGCATGGCAGTGCCCGCAGCGCCCACGTTGATGTCGCTGCTGGCGCTCGACAGGGCTTCGACCATCACTGCCGAATCGTCGCACAGGGCCGGATGCAGCACCTGGCACCGGCCGCCACACAGGGCGGCAATGAGCAGGGCACGGTTGGTGATGCTTTTGGATGTGGGCAGCGCGAGGGTGGCGACCGCCCGGTCGGGTGCTGTGAGTTGCAGGTCCATTGTCGTTGAATGGTGATGATTATCGTAGCGCAAAGGTAGTAAAATCGTCGGAATTGTTGTAACTTTGCACTTTAATCTTGTTAATGATTTGTTGCTATGACGTTAGTTGACGCTTTATTGATATTGATTGTGGTGGGCGCCGTTGTATTAGGCTACCGTAAGGGCTTGATAGGCCAGATGTCATCCTTGGTATCGTGGATCATCGCCATCGTGTTGTGCTACAAGTGCGGTGACCTGGTGCAGTCTGTGTTTCTCGCCATCGTGCCCAGTGCCGCCGACTGGCCCTTGTCGAGCATTACGGTAAAGACCGTGTCTCTGGCGTTCGCTTTCCTGCTAGTCATGTTGGTCATCCGTTTGTTGATGCGCCTGTTCAAGGGGGCGCTCAAAGCGGTCAATTTGGGCTTTATCGATCGGCTCGGCGGGTCGTTGCTTTTCCTGTTCAAGTATGCTTTCTTGCTGAGCATCGTGCTGAACCTGCTCTATGCCATCAATCCCGATATGGACACATTCGGTACCAAACACATGCTGGACAACAAACCCTATGAACTGACGTTGGATCTGATGCCTACTATCTTGGGCAGTGACAAGATGCCCAGCGATTCGCTCAAGCTCTATCGCGACCTCATCGAGCCGCTGCCTGCCGATGTAATGGATTGATTAGTCCTGCGGTAAGAGAATTTCGTCCAGCCAGCCGTCCTTGCGGTAGCGGCACAGGTCCACATAGGCGTCAATGCCGGGGATGATGCCGGTCTCGCTGTATTGCCAGATGGTGTACTCGCCTTTCCAGTAGATTTGGGGCTCACTATTGGAGTAACGGCCTATATATAGCCGGTGCTTGTTGAAGTGGGGCGTCAGGTTCTTGTTGTAGAACCCCATGGTGCTATAGATCATCGGTTGAACGCCATAATGGTCCTCGACCAGTTGGCAAAACTTGTCCACGCTGTCAATAAGTTGGCTGCGTGACCAGTCGCCGCGCACTTCCACATCGAGCATGGGAATCAGGTCTTGCACGCTCCGCAAGGCAAAAGTCGAGAAATTCTGGAATTGTTCGTCAATCGACGAGCTGGACGTCAGGTAATGATAGCTGCCCACGAGCAGGCCGTAACGGCGGGCCTGGGTGATGTTGTGGGCATAGTGCGTGGAACGGTAGGTCGAGCCCTCGGTGGCTTTGATATAGACAAAGCGGATGTCCTTGTCGCTGCTCACCTTGGCCCAGTCGATGTAGCCTTGATGGCTGGAGATGTCAATACCGTCATATTTGGCATTGGCATTGCGTGGGGGAACCTCACGCACGGCACCGTCGCGTCCGGCTGAGCCGCCCTTGCAGGAGTGCGTCAGGGTCAACAGGACCAGCGCCAGCAGGGGGCACAGGTGGACGGTATGTGCCGCTTTAATCATTGTCAGCCGAACTCTTGTTGGTTTTGCGGCCTTTATATTGAGCGTTGCGAATGCTGTCGTTGCGCTGCGACTGTGACAGTTTGGAGGCCGAGGTGTTGTTGATCAGGCTGGCGGTCTTGTTCGACTTCGACTTGTTGGCTTTGTTTTTGGCATCGCGCTCGGCTTTTTGCTGGCGGGCCTTCTGCGCCTCGGCTTTGCGTTTAGCCTTTTCTTCGGCCTCCTTTTTGGCGGCTGCCTCTTTAGCCTGCTGACGGGCTTTCTCGCGCTTCAGCTGTTCAGCCTTCTGCTGTTCTTTCTTTTGGGCCTCAGCCTTTTTCTTGGCCTCTTCCTGGGCTATCTTCTTGTTACGCTCCTTGGCCTTCTTGTCTTTTTCGGCTTGTTTCTTGGCCTCTTCCTGTTGTTTCTTGGACGGCTTGGGAGCCTCTTTGGGCTTTTGCTCGGTCATGTTCACCTTCTCGGGCTTATCCTTGCGGTCCACAGCATCCTTGACACTGGCGTTGCGGGGCTTGTGTTTGCTGGGGGTGTAGATGATGTCATTGAGGCTGCAGCCTTTGGCAAAACGGCTCATGTCCACACGGCCCCCATTGCCCTTGACGGGCTTGAACAGTCCGTTGTCGGCAAACTGCCACAGTATCCACTTGTAGCCGATGTTGGGTTGATTATTGCTGTATTTGGCGATGAACAGGGGATAGTCGGCAAATGCGCGGCCTAGGTGCGACGTGAAGAATTTCTCTGACGTGTAAATCAGCGGTTTGCAGCCGTAGTAGTCCTCAATCAGGTCGGCAAACACCTTGATGCTGTCGCGCAACTGCTGGGCACTCCACGGACTCAGGCGCTCGACGTCGATGATGGGCAACAGGTCCTGATCCTCACGCTTGGCAGTGCGGATGAAATTGTAGAACTGCGTCGTTGCCGCCGAGCGTGTCGACAGGAAATGGTAACTGCCCACCTTGAAACCGTGCTTGCGGGCACTGCGGATGTTCTCGTGATAGCGGGGATCGACGAAGTCGCTGCCCTCGGTAGCCTTGATATAGATAAACTTGATTTTGCTGTTCTTCTTCAGCTCTTCCCAGTTGATGGTACCCTGGTGTTTAGAGATATCGATACCGTCAAACTGAACATTGTCGGGGTTCAGCGTCGTCGGGGGCTTGGGTTTGGGTGGGGCAGCAGCCTTGGTAGCAGTATCGACCGTTGCCGGCTGCTTGGCCTGTTCCTCCTTCTTGGGGGCAGGCGCAGCCTTAGGCTCCTCCTTTTTAGGCTCCTCTTTCTTGGTCACGGCAGGCTTGACGTCAGCTTTCTTCTCGGTTTTCTTGTCCTCCTTCTTGTCAGCCTTTTTATCAGCCTTCTTATCCTCCTTCTTGTCAGTGGTTTTGGAGTTATTCTTGTTCACGCGCTCGCGTGTAGGCTTCTTGATATCAGCTTGTTGAGCAGAGGCTCCTCCCGCCAGGGGCAGGAAAGCCAAAACTATCGTTACCAGTAATGAGTATAATGCCGTCTTGTGAGTATTTATAGTCAGATCCATTGCTATCAAAGTTGTCTTTAGAGTAAAGTTGGCTGCAAAGATAAAGAAAAAACTTGAATCCTATAAGATAAATTCACCACTTTGACAATTTTTATTCTTTCCACCCCCCCTTCTCATTGAGACTGTTGCAAAGCTCAGCCTGAAAGGTTTAATCGAGCTTCGCTCGAAAAATCAAACAGCGTTCTTTGGCATCCGCGTTGCTTTGGGTGGTGGTGTGCAAGCCTGAGGCTTGCAATACATCGACGGTTGGGTGGGGCGGAACTGTTAATGAAGTGTTAAAGAGAGTGTAATTTTGGGTGTCTTCTTCTTTCTTGATGAGGTTTAAGTTGAGGGCTTGGTTGAGGATGGCGCGGGAACGGGCTTGGTGCTTGAGCTGGCGGTGGCGGGCGGTGACTTGGGCCACTAGTTCGTCGGGGGTGATGGTCTGGCCTGGCTGGAGGACGTCGGTGATGCAGCGGGCGAGGACGTCGCTGTCCATGATGTTGCCGACGGCGGGGGCCTTCTCGGCGGGATGGGGGAGGTTGTCGGGGCCGATGGTGAAGTGGAACTGGGTGGCGTCGGGGTCGTTGCTGAGGTCGAAGCCTCGGACGTAGCGCACGGTGGTGAGGTTGCGCTGTGTGGAGACGGTGAAGACGTCGGTGGCGTCGATGAAGAGGTGCTTGCCGAGGTTTCCTGTTGTGGCGGCCTTCTTGCTGAGGTTGTTGTAGCCGACGAAGAGGAAGCTGGTCTCGGTGTGGTTGAGGACGTCACGGACGATGCGGCAGAACTCTGTGGCGACGTTGACTCCGCAGAAGGGCATGAAGTGGTCGATGTCGTCGATGACGACGAGTGTGGGCTCGAGTCGGTCGATGAGGTCCTCGATGCGGCGGTTGAGTGCGTAGAAGTTGTTGCGCTCGTCGCCGAGGACGTCGAGACAGGCGAGGTGGAGTTTGGCCTCGCCGACGGCATGGGCCTGGAGCTCTTTGAAGAGCTGGGCGCTGATGTGGGGGCCGTGGACGGTGTCTATCCAGAGGACGGTGGGGGCCTCGCTTGCTGCCTCCCCGTTTGTTACCTGGTTGCCTTTACTTTCCTTGTCTTTTCCTTGCTTGCCTTTGAGGACTTGGATGGCGAGGTACTTGGCGAAGTGGTGTGCACGTGATGTCTCCTTGCCGGTGAGGTAGGTGGCGTGGTGCTGCTGCAAAACGGGCTGGCCGTTGATGGTGACGAGGGACCGGATGGTGAGGGCACTGAGGTCGGTGCCGCTGGTGAATTGACACTCCTTCCAGGCGTCGTGACTGCCGGGATTGTGATGACGGTGAAAATTGATCTTCATGGTGTTTTTGTTTTTACTTGGTTATACTTGTTATAATGACGGCGGCAGAGCCGCCGCCCACGGGACACGTTGCGCGGGGGACGGCGATGCCATCGCCGTATACTGAACAACATGGCCGTACGGGGCAAAGGTAATGAATGAGGGGGCGGTTGTCAATGTCAAAAAGCAGAGATGCGAGCTGCGCTCTCAGCTTAAAGGATAAAGGATAATGCTTAAAGAGGCTTCCGCGTTCCTGGCAACAGGGGCGCGGATGCCAACTAGGGACTAGAAACTAAATTGCGAGCACTTGCGAGCAATTAAAAACAACTTAGCGGCTTGGCGTCTTAGCGTGAGGCCAACGGGTGTTAATTACCGCCCATGCTGCCGCTTGATGAGCTGCCGGTGCCGCCCGAGTTGCCGCCGCCCATGAGGTCGTCGTTCTCGATGCTCTTGTCGGCCCTCTTGACTGAGGTCTGGAGCGAGCCGAAGCGGAAGCTGATCGAGATGTCGAAACGGCGCTGGTTATATTCGTATTTGGACCATCCGGTCACATCGCCCTTGTCGATGGTTCTTTCATACTTCACCGTCTTCTTGAACGGGTTACTGGCCGACAAGCGTACGGTGAGACGATCGTCGCTGAGGAACGAGCGTTGCAGTCCAAGGCCATGATGCACCATCACACTCTGGCCGTGGCCATACAGGTCATAGGTGCCTCCTGTCCACAAGCCGCCATAGACCGAGAGTTCCAGCTTCCACGGCAGGGTCTGGTTCACGTTAGCATAGCAGCTGCCGCTGAGGCGGTCATTCTTCAAACCCATGTCCTCGCTCTTGTAGTAGTTGTAGCCGATGGAGCCATTGAGCATGAGGCTGGTCTTCTCGTGAAGCATCCACTGCACGAAAGCCGACATATAGGTGTTGCGGCTCTTGATGGTGTTGGCATAGGTCGATACCTGCACCAGACCCTCGGCCCACTTGACCGTGCCGATGCCGTTGTTGCTGAACGAGAAGCTGGGCGTGACGTTGAAGGTGAACTTG
>JAEEGI010019301.1_pt1 | contig 13756 bp, 11 predicted proteins | sample 8958751 | NCBI WGS metagenome assembly JAEEGI01 (sample SAMN16246545, study PRJNA631951) | gut metagenome | biome: gut microbiome; feature: rumen; material: KS-attached | host: Bos | place: Iran: Karaj | collected 2018-10
GTTTGAACACAATGGTTAACCCTCATGACTTTGACGAGAATTCTGCATGGAATTTCTATTGTGTCACTAAAGAAACCTTGGAAAGCATGGCAAAATCCAGAGGAATTTCTGATCTAGAAAAGTATTACTATCCCACAGACTCTGTGTTTTCTAATTTGTACAATCATGATGAATTGTCACAAGTATTTTGTCAATTAGCGTTTCACGCACAAAACGCAACGATGATTTCTCCGATCGTCAAATTTCTAGACAATCAGCCGTTTTTGGAGAAAGTCCTCTGCAATTTCAATCCGAATGCATTTTTAGCTCAATATGATATACATGGCACGGATGAGGAAAATGTACACGGTATTGTTGAGGCACTTCGATTCAATGAACAGACTGGTGTTGGCCTGCGCTGGAGTTCTGAGAAATCGAAAGAAGAGAATAAGGATAGAATTATAAAGTCGTATGCAAACGCCCTTTTATGCGGCGCAAGATATTTCAGTCAGTTTTCATCAAAATCGGAGATAGTTCAGGATTTAATGAGCCAAAAGCCAACGAAAAGGAGCAGTAATTATCCTGCCGCAGAATACAAACCGATAATCGAATACTTTAGAGAGCAAGTTAAAAGCAGATTCAGCGTTGCCCTTACTTGTGATTTCCTAAAAGAATTCGATGAAAGATTCAGTGACCTTCCTAAGCCAGATGTACATATTAAGGACACATTGATTGCCTTGACCAAAGCAGGAACGGGCTACTACAACACTGGTTCAAGAGGTGATTATTGTTGTATTGAAGATATGCAAAAGCTGACAGCTAAAATAAACGCCCATCTGCGAACGAACGGTGAACCTAAAATTACAGTATATCGCCTTGATCGAATGATTTGGTTGATATGCTCCGAAAACTTCTACCTAGACACCGAGAGGGCTAAATCATCTTATCTAAAAAGAGTGGCAACTCTGTAGGAGCCTAGTCAAACGAAGAACGTAGACACTCTATGATGGGAATAGACAATCTCGATTACTTCTATCATTCAACCGATCCGGCCCCTGCTATGCGTCATTTTTGACCCGTTTGACTTGAATGAATAGTTGATTTCCCCTCCCATCCTCCCCTATAATCAAAGCATCAACAGCGAAAAACGGGTGGAGACTAAACTATGGAACGCATTCAGGACTGGACGGGAAAGACCATCGGCTGGCGGGAGGTCAAGCCCAACGGGGATATCGTGATCCGGGATTTCTACGGAAAGATCCGGGGCAAGTACGACAAGTACTGCGACGTGACCCGGGATTTCTACGGCACGATCCTGGCAAGGGGCGACCAGTCGGGCATGCTGGTTCATGACGTGGACCTGGACAGGGGAGAGTAATTATCTGAACGGAAAAAGACTGAGCCCGGATGAGCCCTAGGTCGTCGAGGACGAAATCTTTGCTTTTGACGTTTCGGTTTTCAGATCCTTCGCTGCATGGATCGACGGCTCGGACTGACATGGTGCGGTTCCGGAGTGAAGCTTTGGCAAGGAGCGGAGGATCAATAAAAGGGCAATAAATGGATCGGTCCTCTGCGCAAAGGAAAAGTGCGACATGATCGACCCACAGGAAGTAAATGATCAGTTGATTTTCCCTGTTTTATCCCTTATGCTTGGCGGGCTGCTGCAAATAAGCCGCGCAGCCCGCATATTGACGACCTATCTCACATCCCAAGCGGCGCGCACTTTCTGTGTGTGCGCCGCCTTTTCATGACCGCCGAACGACAGCCCGTGTTTAATCGAGAAAAGGAGGATGACCGATGGATCAGCCCATGCCTGCCTTTGACGTGAATGACGAAGCCTGCGTCAGCCTCACCCCCGTTGAATGCATCAACGCCATGTTCGAGCACACCGACGGCGAGGGCCGCCTGCGGATCCCCGCCCGGCTCTGTGATAACGATGATATCAATGAGGAGACCACCGCTTGGCTGGACTGCGTGATGATGTGGGACGACGAGGACAGAAATTCCGTGATCGCCGCGTATGAGGAGCTGTTTGCCGCGCTCAAGGCCATCGCAGCCGGATCCGACCGCCTCGGCGATACCCGCGAGGAGAATGAGGGCGTCCTTTCCGCCGGGCTTCTCAATGTTTGGGACGTCTTCATCCGCGATTTCGAGACGGGAGACGTAGACGAGGAAACCGCAATGGATATCGCCGACAGGATGGCCTCCGCCGACTTCGCAGCCGATTTGGAAGAACTGTTTATGGAGCTTGCGTCCGAGAATGACGAGGAGATCTTCCGGGACTGCAAAGAGGATCCCGCTGTGACGGAAGAGGAAGAAGAACTCTGTTCCCGATATCTCGCCGCTGTATATGAGGATGCGGAAAGCCGCTTCAACAACAGGATCGCAGCGTATGACGTGATCATTCGTGCAAAGAGAGTCTTTCGTCTCATGAAACTTAATGCGCCGGATATCATGATTAACAACGAGGCGATACTTCTTGCCCGGGCCATGGCGGTGAATGCCTGTGCGGAATTTGTGGAGCTTGTCCGGGATAATGAATGATCGGCGATCCGGTCTTACGCCGTCCCGGGAGACCAATTATTGACAACACCGCGGCGGACAGGGCATAATGGTGACAGGCAAAGCCGTAAACGTTTGATGATTCAGCTCGTGGAGTTGCTTCGAGTTGTGGCTTAGATCGGCGGAAACGCGGTCGCTTTCGTAATGGGGCAGTGAGACCCGCAGATTGTACCTGTGAATGTATAACAGAAACAGAATACGGAAGATGCGCAAAAGCATCGGGAAAGGAGATAACTTTTGAAAACTTCTATGGTTGATCTGGCACAGTGGATCGATGTTTTGAGCGGGGATATCACGGCGGACTTAAGGCGTCGGGATGAGAAAACGCTGATAGAGGAAGTACATCTGCTGGGTGTGGAGAAACTGCTTGACGGCAAGCTTCTTCAAAGCCCCAGTCCATATGCGCTGGTACATTCCGAATTGCGCATCAAGTTGTCCGAAGAGATCAAGGAAGACACGGCCAAGGTATATCCGGGGGTTTCCTGCATCCGCGAAGCATTCGACGATTATCGGGAGATAGACTATCCCGCATACACAAGGGAGCGTCCGCGGGAACATCGATTTGTGCTGTTGGGTGAATTCAAGGCGCAGGGAAAAAACGGAACCATATATCTGTATACCAAGGCGATTGCAACCTGTGACCATGCCGTGAAACTGGGCTTTAAAAACGTGTTCTGGGCAACGCTGGCGCATAATACGTTTTACGCCTTCCTTTACAATCAGATGAAACGTGAGGGAATGGCTAACAGGTGGCGGTCCGGAGCGAAAAGAGACCGTGAAACCGTAAAGGCGAGTCTTGCTGCGTATTTCGAAGGGGCCTTTCTGGGATTCCCACCGATCTCCGGGTATTTGGAGAACGAATGGGAGAGCCTGGACATCGAAGGATGGCCCAGTTCTGGGGCGTTCATGATCAGGAAATCATCGCGGCCTGAGAAACTGTTCCGACAATTGTACAACATGGCTTTTTATGATTGGAAGACGGCAGCGGATATCCTGCGAACCGGTTACTATTTGAACAATTCGATAATCCATGGAGCGGTATGGTAAAGTATTCGTCAACTTCCCGATTTAAGCGTAAGGGTCCTGAGCGCACAGGTTTTCTCTCTTGCTATGCGTGATCCGGTAATGATTAGTTGATTTTACCCCGAAAAAGTCGTATAATACGTTCAGAAGATTTCGAAACCCTTTGTCGGCACTCCTTGAGCATGACGACAAAGGGTTTTTCGTCCCCTGATTGCGTCGAAACCGTAAGGCCGCAGAAGAAGCACAGTAAAGCCGCAACGGAACGGGCGCTATTCTGCAAAATTCCGGAGATCAGAGATGAGTTTGTTGATGCGGTCCCGAAGGGTACGACAACGACTTTCGGGCAAAGACTCTATCGTGCCGAAGCAACGCTGTTTGACGATGTGGATTATTTGACCGGGAAAACTCAGACGCAGGAGGAGTTTGAAAAATTGCAAATCACTGCCCGGTAATGATCTCACCCTGATGATCGTTACCGGGTCAAACAGCCCGGACGATCTCCTCATGACGGAGCGGCAGCATAACAGGCTGTCATGGGGTAAGGCAATTGAATTGCTCAGGAACGGATCGGCAGCTGATGAGAGAAAGATAAACCGATGAGAAGGATCCTTTCAGGATCAAAGTAGTATTGGTCCGATCAACGCAAAATGATCTTCCGCCGTATCCTTCCTCAAATGTGACAGAAATAACCCGCTTTTTTCGCCTGTTTATTTGACTGGTCGGCGAAACGCATGTTACAATTGATCCGGACGATAAATGAAACCCTTTGTCCGCGCTCCGAAGCAGAGCAAAAGACAAAGGGTTTTATATGCCGAATTCAGGCGGAGATCCGGTCCGCTGACGGAGGAACAAAAGGAATCGGCGGCGTAAAAAAAGAAAAGGGGGCAGCTTATGGCACAGGTCATATCTTCAAATCTTATCCCCATCTGCGTTTTGCGGATATTGGAAAAGTACAGCGATCCCGAGACTCCGGTCACTCAGGAAGAGATCAAAGAACTGCTGAATAAAGAATACGGGGTCAACTGCGAGCGCAAAGCGCTCGGCCGCACGCTCAGGCGTATGCGCGACGAGCTCGGCATTGATATCCGCTGCAGCAGAAAAGGCAGTTGGCTGGACAGCCGGCTGCTGGACGACGGCGAGCTTGAGCTTCTTGCGGACATGATACTTGACGGCAGAAAGCCCGATCCGGAACAAACCGCGTCGCTGCTCGATAAGCTCTGCGAGCTGTCCTCCATCAATTTCCGCTATCGTTTGAACCGCCGACTGCGTGAAAGAGAGATTTGGGCCGCAAGAAGAAACGGACTAATATCGGACAGAACGGATGTTTCGGAAGTCAGGGAAAAGATATGCAAAGCGATCAAAGCAAAGCGCATGCTCAGCTTCAATTTCTCGGCGAACGGGAACTGGCATCTGAGCCCGTGCCGCCTTGTTTCCCCTCAGACCCTGACTTTCAGAGAGAAAGAATGGATACTGTCAGCCCTTGATGAAAGCGGAGCTCTGCTTAAAGAATTCCCGCTTGCCGCGCTGCGCAGCGTAAGGGTCGTGGATCTGCCCGCAGCGGTGCTCGTTAAGGACGACGCAAGGATAAGCGGCGCTTCGTAGAAATAAAAAGCCGTATAATCAAAAAAACACTGTCGGATAACGGTATCCTGCAGTGTTTTTTTGCGCGGCGAAGGGCCTGCGGCCCGACGCCGTTTTTTCGATTTGCGGGTCAATAATGACCCACAAGAGGCGTCGGTTTTATTTAGGTTTTCGGGGTATCACCCCTTATACTATTGTTGAGGGCGGCAGTCGGAGGTCACGAAAGGGTAGGGAAAGTGAAGAAAAGTCATATCGGCGATCCGGCCGGTATGCCTGCGGGGGGCTGAGCGCATCGCGGCTGAGACTGCTTCGGTACTGTGTGCCGGACCGGAAACGGCAAAAGAAACGCTCTGCCTCATGGACGAGGAGATCGTGTGCGTTACGGGCATGTTTTGCGAAAGGTACGGAAGCTGAATGGTAAATGACTTTTCACGCATCGGGTTTGCCGCGGCCTCCGACGGCGATCTGAAAAAGCTTCACTCCGATAACGTCCGTTTCCTGATGAAACGGATCGAAACGAAACGGGGAACGGCGGAGGTGCTGTGCACGGGCGGCGCGCCGGAGCTGTGGTTCTACGGCGGGAGCGGCGAAAAAATACGTCCGGAGCTTTGCGAGCCGTATCTGAGCTTCGGACAGGAGCACAGTGTCGGCACGCGCGGTCTGTACTTATGCACGGAGAGCGTTTGTCCGGTGCTCGAACTGAACTATGGAGTCGGGGAGAGCGGGCTGACACTGCATATGCTGCTGCTCGATCATCTTAGCGGCGCCGTACGTCCCGGGGAAGACTGTATCGCAAGACCGGCGCTTTTCGCGCAGACGCTCCGGATCTGCGAGGATCGGGATGACTTCGCGGCGAAGCGGCCGAGTATGCCGGACTGTCCCTCTGTCGTCACGTGTTCGGATACCTTGTGGGGAGGGAGAAGGGATCCGCTGGCGGTGATGACCGGATTTGCGGCAGCCTCGGAGCTGCGTGTAAATCCCCTGAGCGGTCTTGCCTACGCGGTCCTGACTCTGGACTGCTTCGGCTTCCGCTTTCCCATAGCCGCGGATCCCGCTCAGCTGGACGGAGGTCTTCCGAAAGCAGGGAGCGTCGTTTCAGGTATGTTCCGTATCTGCGGGACCGCTTCCGGAAAGGAAACAAAATGAAGGGCTCAGTCAGCATGGATCTGCTCCCCTATATTGAGTCCCGGGCTATCAGGGAGCATATTGCCGCCAGCGGTCACCGGTTCAACGCCATGGAAGCGGCGGTGCTGATCCAGAACAACGAAAGCATCTCTCAGAGCGATCGCATTCCATTGTGGCGGGAACTTCTGAACTGCTCAGAGGATATGCCGCTTCCCGTAAATGCATGGTTCCCAAAGCCGATGACTCTTCACGAATGGCTGAAAGAGGACGTCTGTTTTTTCGAGCTGGCGAAGGCACAGTTTGAAAAAGAAGAAGCGGACGCCGTTTGGATCGCGGACGGAGAGCGGAAATTTGCTTCCTTTTCCGCTTGCCTGGATGCCCTTCGCGCAAGCGGCAGTTACGTGCAGAAGGTCTGGCTTGAGAGCGGCGCGGCACGGACGATCGAAGCGATCCTGCTTCCCGGAGGAGGGTACGCCCACATCGACGCAGATCACAGCGGCTTGCCGAAGCGTTCTTCGATCATGGGTCTGTATTCCTTCTGGATCGACGTGCCGACTCCGTTTCAAAAGGGAGATCTGCTCAAGGGCAAAGACGGTGAGCTGTGCATCCTCCTTGACGACGAGCGCCGGCACATGACCGGGAAAGAACACCGGGAGCGTGAGATAAGCGGCTGTTTCCTGGATATGTGCGTAAGCGTCGCGATCCTCGGAGACGGAACGACTCCGGGACACGATCTTTCCCCCGTGGAATACCCGTATCTGCTGCTGGATTATCCGAACAACAAAAACAACGCCGCTCAGCGCGGCGAACGATCAGACAGGAGGGCTCAATAATGGCTCAATATATCGTATCTATCACCCTGGGAACGCCGAAATACGAAAACCGGAGAGATCTGGTATACCTGGAGCACTGCACATATAACCACCTTCATCAGGTGTTCGACGACTACGCCTCCGCAAAGGCCGGTTTCAGAAGCGCGATCTCCGCATACGCGGAAGCCCACTTCGGAAACGAAAACAGAATCGGGGAGATCTTTGAACGCCCCGGCCGTCTCAGATATAACGGCGAGCGGTTCGGCTGGCGAAGGAAGCCTCTCCGCGAAGTGTGCGATCTGACGGAGCGCCTGCTTTCCGACCCGGATTACGAGTGCCGACCCGATGAAATCGGGCACTTCAGCAAAATGGAGTATCTGGATCCCGGCTACGTGATCCACTGCGATGAGGAAACGGTGTTGATCGCCTTGGACTCCCCCACGGTTTCCGTACAGTACAACGTCCACGATATGTCGGATGAAAACAAGTACTACTATCTGTCGATCCGCGTCGGCGATGAGAACAGCGGCAGAGCGTTCGACGCATTCAATGCCTCGATGTGCCCGATCACACTCAGCGGCGTGCAGGAAATTCGCCGCCCGCTGCTGGAGACTCTCAAGAGAGAAAAAGAGATCATCAAGCGAGCTGCCCTTATGGGCGGTTGAAGACAAAAAAAGAGACTTTTCATATTTACGGAGGTTAAAATGAGCGCATTTGAAAAAGTGATCGGATACGAGTCCATCAAAACCGAACTCCTTCAGATCTGTGACATGATCCACAACAAAGAACTCTATCAAAGACTTGGAGCAAAACTGCCGCAGGGCCTCCTTCTTTACGGAGAACCGGGCCTGGGCAAGACCCTGATGGCCAGGTGCTTCATTGAAGAGAGCGGGTTGAAAACGTACGTTGTACGGAGGAACAAGGGCGATGACGACTTCATCGGGGAAATCACCGAAACCTTTGCCAAAGCGATGCAGGACGCTCCGTCTATCGTTTTCCTTGACGATATGGACAAGTTTGCCAATGAAGACGGCGACCACCGTGATGCTGAAGAATACGTTGCAGTGCAGGCTGGGATCGATGAGGTGAAGAACTGCGGCGTGTTCGTTTTGGCAACTGCGAACGAAACAGGCAAGCTGCCCAGATCGCTTGTGCGTTCCGGCCGTTTCGACAGGAAAATCGAAGTCTGTCGTCCCAATGACAGGGATGCGAAGCTGATCATTGAGCACTTCCTTTCCGACAAGAAGGTTTCCGATTCACTCAATATGGAAGACCTTTTGAAAATGATCAGTTACAGTTCCTGCGCTGAGCTCGAAACGATCCTTAACGAAGCCGCTATCCACGCTGCATATGAGAGAAAAGACTGTATCGGCATGGATGAATTGGTCAGAGCCGTCCTCAGAATGCAGTATGAATCGCCGGACAATTACACCAAGACTTCCGCAGAGGCATTGAAAAAGACCGCTCTGCACGAAGCCGGTCATTTAGTCGTGTGTGAAGTGCTTGTCCCCGGCAGTGTGGGACTTGCTTCCCTGTGCTCCACAGGAAGGAACGACAGGGGAGGGTTTATCCACCGCTGTATGGATCTGGACAGAAGACCGCATTATATCCTTGTATCTCTGGCTGGGAAAGCCGCCGTGGAGCTGTACTATTCCGATTCCAGCGCCAGCGGATGCCAGAGCGATATAGAGCGTGCGTTCACGTATATCCGAGATGGTCACTCTGAAAACGCCACGCTCGGGTTTGGAATGGTCGACGTTGCGACAAGGCGCTTCTCTGAAACATCGGAGAGTCTGAATGCTCGCAGCGAAGCGGTGACCCAGGCAGAACTTGAACGGTACATGATGATAACAAAGGACATCCTGCTCAAAAACAGGGCTTTTCTGGAAGCGGCTGCAGCCGCACTGGAGGAGAAGGAAACGCTGCTCTATTCCGATATACGTGCGATCCGATCCGGCGTCGCGATTACTGACGTGGCTGTTTGATATAACGATACTTGCCAAGGGATGCTGCCGCAAGGCAAATATTACACAAAATCTCCCGGGAGTTCGGCTCCACACGGCAAAAACGCCGATCCGTCTTTTTCATCCCATTGACAAAGCGAAAATCCTGCCGACGAAGGTCGGCAGGATTTTCGTCTTGTATTCTTCTTTTTTCGGCCTTCAAAATCCGTTCTTCATTTTCCCGACGGGATCTTATGAATGAACGCCGAAGACTTAAGACTGAAAAAAGAATAATTGCTGCGGGATCGGACGTTTTCCGATATGCGCTTTATTTCCTGTAATCGTAAAAACCGATGCCGCTGTTGACGCCGGTCTCTCCCCGATCGATCTTCTCTTTCAGGAGCTTTCCGATGAGGTTGGTGACCGTACCCTCCGTCTGAGCGTCCGGCTTCATCCGGTTGATGTTGTAGGCCGTCTCCAGACCCACGACGTCCAGGATCTTGAACGGGCCGGCGGGCGCGCCGGTGGCCAGCTCCCAGGTCTTGTCGATGGTCTCAAAGTCAGCCACGCCGGTGGCCAGCAGCGCCTGAGCCGCGCTCAGGAAGGGGACCAGCATGGAATTGAGGATATAACCGGGCTGTTCCTTATGCAGCTGCAGGGGGATCATGTTGATCTCGTCGGCAAACGCCACGGTCAGCTTGTAGATCTCGGGATCGGTGCCCGGATGGCCCATGACCTCGGCGGTGTTGTTTTTCCAGATCGTGTTGGCAAAGTGAAGCGCCAGGTACTTTTCGGGACGGCCGGTGTACCCGGCAAAGGCGCTGGGGAGCATGGTGGAGGAGTTGGTGAGCAGTACGGTCTTTGCCGGCAGCAGATCCTTCATGGCGGTGTAAACGCCGATCTTGGCCTTCGGATCTTCGGACATGGACTCGATCACCACGTCCGCGTCCGCCAGGGCTTTGGTAAGATCCAGCTCGATGTGGATGCCTGCAAAATTCTTCTTTGCCTGCTCTGCCAGGGCGTCGATGGCTTCCGCCGTGATCCCTTTCCATTCCCGGATGAGCCCTTTGGGGTAGAGATGCCCGCCCATGGGGTTGCCGATATAGGCCTTCGCCCCCAGCAGATCCTGAAGCATCAGCGAGGAATACCGCTCGATCTTCGGCCGTGTGCGCTCGATGGAACCCTCGGAACGAAGCCAGAAGGTCACATCCTTGCCCGTATAAGCGCACATGAGTCCGATCTGGGTCCCCAGCACGCCGCCGCCGACCACGACCACTTTGTTCAGTTGAGACGCCATATTCATCATCCTTCCCGTGTAATGATCCGGTCCTATTGACATAGAACGACGGAAAAAATATAGTGTAATGGTACTTTAGTACCGATCTGAATTATTATATGTCACTCAGCGGATTTTTCAAGCCGACTGCACGGCAACGGTACGAAAACCGATAAAAATACCGGAAGGAAAGGGGCCGGGAGGATATGGGAGGAAACGCACGCACAACGGAGTTTTTGAAGGAATGTCTGTCTGATTCGCTGATCAAGCTCATGAAGACCAAAAGCGTGGATCAGATCACCGTCTCGGAGATCGCGCGGACAGCCAGCGTTGGCAGGACGACCTATTTTCGGAACTTCAAGGCAAAAAACGAGCTGATATCCTTCAAGCTGATCAAGCTTTGGGAACGCTGGGCCGAACAGAATGAGCTTGAGATCCGCAGCGACTTTTCACTGACGAACACGTCGGCCTTTTTCTTCTTCAATTACAGCATTCGGGAGCTGCTGGTGCTGATCTATCGGCATGAGCGGCAATCGACGGTGTATGACGCCTTTCAGACGGTGCTGTATCCCAAGCACGACGCGGATCCGGCGGCGTGCTATAAAGGCAAATTCTACGCTTACGCTCTTTTCGGGCTTTTGGACGAGTGGATCCAGCGGGGATTTACAGAATCGCCCGAAGAGATGATCCGGATCTCCGGGAGCATTTCCGTCCGCTGAATCGCGGAACGGACTGCTGCGGACTTGAATATTGACATTCATGTTCGCACATTTATAATTAAAATGCGGCTTCCGCTGCGGCGCAAACGCGCAGGCAGGAGCCGAGTGCCGACGTATTATCCGGGCCGCGGCCCGGACCGAAGGGAGCAAGCCGAAATGAGCGATCTGCATCGCCTGCTTGACGGACTGACCGGATGGACGCCCCCCGGACTGCCCGCCGACATTCCCCACGGCGACATGCCGGGAGACAAGGTGCGCATCGGGGAGGAGCACGTACGCAAGGCAAACGTAATATTCCCGGCGCTTGTCCGGGAACTGAAAAAAACGAAAAACGACAAGGCCGTCGCGTCAGTGTTCGGCGGCTCCGGCGTGGGCAAGAGCGAGATAGCGTCGGTGCTGGCGGCCTATCTCCGCGCCGCCGGGATAGGCTGCTACGTCATGTCCGGCGACAACTACCCTCATCGCATACCGATGTACAACGACGCCGAGCGGGTCCGCATTTTCCGCACGGGAGGCCTTCGCGCTCTGGTGGACTCCGGGGAGTACGGCGACGGCATTCAAAAAGAGCTTTCCGCCCTGTGGGAAAGCGGAGCAGACGCCGATCCCGCCGCCGCGGCGGAGCGCCCGTGGCTGAAAACGTATCAGTCCGCGGGGCGGGCCGGGCTCGCCGGATATCTCGGAACGCCGACGGAGCAGGATTACGGCGAGGTCAACCGGATCATTGAAGCGTTTCGCTCCGGGGAAAGGACGGTCTTTCTCAAACGCATGGGCCGCACGGAGGACGAGCGGTGGTACGGCGCCGTGGACTTCTCGGACGTCGGCGTTCTGCTGCTCGAATGGACTCACGGAGGAAACGAGGCTTTGCGCGGCATAGACGTTCCGATCCTGCTTTACAGCACTCCGGACGAGACGAGGGAGCACCGCCGTCTGCGCGCCCGGGACGGGAACACCGACAGCCCCTTTACCTCAATGGTGCTCGAGATAGAGCAGCGGGAGATCGAGCGCGCGATCCCGAGGGCAAAGATCATGCTTTCCAAAAGCGGAGAGCTTTTGAAAGGAGCGGCGGAATGAAGCGCGGCCGCGGCAACGGCGTGATACTCAACGCCTACCCAGACAGCATAGGCAGCCGTCTGTCCGATATGACCGCGCTGCTGAGGCGGGAGGAGCTGAAAGGCTGTTTCAGTTCCTTCTACATCCTTCCCAGCGTTTTCAACACCGACCTGGACAGGGGCTTTTCGCTGATAGACTACGAGCTGGACCGCACGATGGCCTCTCCGGAGGACCTCATGGAGCTTGAAAAGCTCGGGATAGACCTGTTCATGGATCTCATCTGCAATCATATTTCCGTGCTGTCAAAGCAGTTCCGGGATATCGTCGCCCGCGGCGACGCTTCGCCCTACCGCGACTTTTTCATCGACTGGAACAAATTCTGGCAGGGACACGGGGAAATGACGGAGGAGGGCTATATCCGGCCCGATCCCGACGTGATAGAGGGCATGTTTTTCCGCAAGCCCGGCCTGCCCCTGCTCATGGTGCGCTTCCCCGACGGGCGCGACGTGCCGTACTGGAACACCTTTTATCAGGAGGTGCGCTACAGAGCGCCCGACGCGGTCGAGCTCGTTTCGGAGCTCGGGATGCAGTATTCCGAGGCCGTCGAGATCTCGCGCCGCTGCGCCGAGGCGCTCGGAGAAGGCAGAAAGCCCCGGGAAATCGACCTCGGAGAGCTTTCGGCATGGAAGGGCCCCGTCGTTTCATATCTCGAGGCACACCGCAGTTATCTCGGACAGATGGACCTCAATATCCGCTCGCCGCTGGTAACGGAATATTACCGCGAGACGCTTGAAAAGCTGGCGGGCTACCGCGCCTCCGTGATACGTCTCGACGCTTTCGCATACGCCTCGAAGGAGGTCGGGCGGCATAACTTCCTCAATGAGCCGGAGACCTGGGACCTGCTCAGAACCATCGACGGCATCGCTTCGCCTCTCGGGCTGGAGCTGCTGCCGGAGATCCACGCCGATTACGCCGCGGGAACGTACCGCGTGCTTGCCGAAAAGGGCTACCGGGTTTATGATTTTTTCCTGCCCGGACTGCTGATCGACGCTTTCCGCCGCGGAAACGGCGAAAAGCTTGCCGAATGGGGCCGCGAGATCGTCAGCGGCGGCATACGCACGGTGAACATGCTCGGCTGTCACGACGGCATACCGCTGCTGGATCTCAGGGGCCTGCTGCCCGAGGAGGACATACGGGCCGTCATCGATACCGTCGTTTCCCGCGGAGGTCACGTCAAGGATCTGCACGGCGCGAAGAACGTGTATTATCAGGTGAACGCGACCTATTTCAGCGCCCTGGGCGAGGACGAGCGCAGGATGCTTGCCGCGAGGGCCGTACAGCTTTTCATGCCCGGCAGGCCGCAGGTGTGGTATCTCGATCTCTTCGCCGGGAAAAACGACTATGAGGCCGTGCGCCGCGCCGGACCGGGCGGACACAAGGAAATAAACCGCAGCAGCATAGAGCTCCGGCTCGCGGAAGAAAAGCTCTCCGAGCCGATAGTACGCGATCAGCTCGCGCTGATCCGCGCCCGCAGCGGCGATCCGGTATTCACCGAGGACGCCGAAATAAGCTTTGCCGACGAAGGCAGCGTTCTGTATATACGGTGGAAAAACGAGAGCGGCACGGCGCTGCTGCGCGCCGATTTCGCCGACGGCGGCTTTTCCGCCGTCATAGCAGACCCGGACG
>JAEEGI010019302.1_pt1 | contig 13755 bp, 15 predicted proteins | sample 8958751 | NCBI WGS metagenome assembly JAEEGI01 (sample SAMN16246545, study PRJNA631951) | gut metagenome | biome: gut microbiome; feature: rumen; material: KS-attached | host: Bos | place: Iran: Karaj | collected 2018-10
AACAAACCCTAACTCGTTGAAAATCAGAGTTAGGGTTTTTGTTTTGCACTACTTTTGCGCAACAGGTTTTCAGAATAGCATTTTCAAAGCCTCAAGGAATAAAAGATCTTCATTCTCCCCACACTTCCCTGTTTCACCCATATCGCCACGGGCAATCACCTTCCAATCATTTTTTCGGCGATGCATTCCACAGCTTCCACCTACCATTTCCCTTTATAGCCACCACCACCAGAATGTCCTCCACCAAAAGAGCCACCCGAGTGATGCTTATAACCGCCACTGGAATGATGTGATGAAGAATGATAATGACTCGAGGAAGACGAACCAGAACCGCTGTAGGAATGGAACAGCTTGGGGATGGTTTCCTCAACAACCCAAGAGTGGCCGCAAAACTCGCAACGATTGGTCACCTCTTTGAGACCCATTTGTTCATAATTGGCTTCTCGGACGACTTTGGTGCTTACCGCTTTCGCAGTATGCCCTTGACATATAGGGCAATCCAGATAGCGAATGATAGATGATGGGAAGCTTTTCATAACAGTCACATGTCCATAGCTACAGATGTAAGGATCGTAACTGACTGATTTCAACGCCATCTCTTTCTGCTGCACTGGACTGAAATGAAATTTTTCGAAGGAACCCATTGTACCTCCACACTCCACACATCGACACGCAGGAGTGTCTTTAATTTTATGCTTGAAAATCAAGATGAAGACCCACCCCACCCAGATGGCAAGCCACCGTGTGAGTCGCGTCAGTCTGTTTTTGTCGGCTTGCTCAAAAAAGGCTTGGGGGAAAGGATCAACCTTAGCAGCCTTATTGGAAATACGCAAAGCGCGCAAGTTTTGCCTGATACAAACCCATGAGAGGTAAGCAAAGATGGTGATCAACAGGATATGCTTGTAGCTGAGGTGTGCTGAATCACCCTTAAGCCAGACTTCTATTGGAATGGCAAGGAAAAAGAACAGCAAAGGCGACAGCCCGATAAGCATCCCTTTCAAGCAGCCCACCCCTTCCCAAGGATTGCCATCCCATTTGTCAACTTTTCCACTGACATACCTCACACCGTCAACCACATTGGTTTGCAGAGCCTTAGTGCTTTTTCCTGGCACGTTTTTTTTGTTAACAAGCTGAATTACAAACACAAAGAATCCGATAAAGGGCATCCCAAACAAGAACAAGAAAAGGAGAATCTCCGCAACAGAAAAATCAATATCTTTATCTTTATCTTTATTCTCATTTATCCCTGACGGCAATACAGGAACAAACCCGTCGGGAACCTCTCCACCAAAAACAGAAACAACCTGAGTCACACCAGAACAAAGTCCGCCTTGATAATCGCCTTCCTTAAAAAAAGGAACGATATGATTCATGAAGATATTCTGACATCGGGCATCCGTCAAGTCCTTTTCCACCCCATAACCCGTCTCGAACTTCAACTCGCGCTGCTCCTTGGCCAAGAGAATCAACACACCGTTGTCTTTGCCCCGGTCACCAATACCCCAAGCGTTAAACAGCTCATTGGCGAAAATTTCAATATCTGCATCACCGATTGATTCCAAAGCAACCACAAAGACATCCGCCTGTTCACGGATGCCATTTAACGTCAAATTGATAAAATACTCGCAGCTGTCGGAGAGAATATCGTCGGGATCGGAGACATGGATGAAATCACTCTCAAGACGGGTATTGGGCACCGACTTGACAGTCCACACTCCTTGCGCTGAAACCAGTGTGGCAAGCAAGAGGAAGTAACACAGTGTCAATATTTGTTTCATAAGCCACTACTCCTTCACAAAGCGCATGACATGATACCCGCATCGCACATAATAAATCCCCGATGGAAGACCGCGCACATCAATCTTTCTGTCAGAATCGGCTTTCGGGCTCCTTACCAGCTGGCCTTCCATGTTGAAAACTCCTATCATCTCACCCTCCTCAAGGCCGTCAATAAAGACACTTTCCCGCGCGGGATTAGGGTAAATGGCAGGTTTTTCATGGCTCTCCCCTCCCACGGCCAAAGGATCCGACTTGACAAAGACATCATAGAAAATACGGGCATCCTGTGAATACAACTGTTCGCCATCCTTAAAGATAATTCCATGATCCTCGTGATCCCAACCCACATAATACAAACTATTTCTATAACTGTAACATGCGTTTAAGTCAGCTTCTCTCGCAAAAGTATGAATGTAAAGAAAGGCTGAGTTTTTCCATACAAAACAATCATTAAAGCCCATAAAACCAACAGAATACACATCACCTTCCACAACCTTGATGTCACAAACCCTATTCGCCGTTCCATGGTTGTTATACAACTCAAAAAGCTCTTGCCCCGATTGATAAATAAAGGAGATGACATCCCCAACCACATAATAGATTTCTCCTTCATAGAAGTCAATGTCGCGGACTGTGTTATGGGGATAACTGGCATACAATTCACCATTCACCCAAACACACCCATACTTAAAACCATCCTCATAATAGCCACAGGCATAAACAACGCCATCGACCACCTTAAGACCCAAGACCTGGCTTCGCTTCCCCATATTTCCGTAAGTGTACAAAGGAATGGCTTCGCCGTTTTTCCACACAGCCGCCTTCGATTCATATATATCGTTTATAAAACCAGCGGAATAAATGTCATTTCCATCCAAAGAGATGGCATTAATCTGGGTTCCCTGAACGTTGTCGAGAAACACCTCGTTGTTTTTCATCACACGACCGTATCCTTCAGAAATAGAATTGACCGGATTGGTGTTACATGACCAATAGATGTCATCATTCACCGTGTCGATGACGATGGCTGAAGAATAATTATCTTCTCCAAACTCCCCTCTTTCATATACAATCTCCTCATTTTTGAAAACGGCCGCTGACTTAATGCCAGAAGCATTATAGAAATAACCAGCAGTAAAAATGTCTTGAGCCATGCACACGTCACACATAACCCATAGACACGTCAGTAAGAATAAAGTCTTTTTCATTTTCAGCAGATGTCTTTTGCCCACAAAAATAAAGAAAATTATTTTAGCTTTTTTTATCTTTGCGCCATGAAAAAAATACAAGTCATCGTCAGCAACCAATATGACCCATTCCTAAACCGAGCGGTAGAACAGTATTTCACAGAATATCAGGATGAAGACATCATCACGCTGTATTTGTGGAAGAACCAAAAGACCGTGGTCATCGGCTACAGTCAGAACCCCTTCGCGGAATGCAACGTGCAGCTGCTGCTCGACGAAGGAGGGCACCTCATGCGACGAGGCACAGGAGGAGGTGCTGTTTATCACGACCTGGGCAACATCAACTTCTCATTCATTGCCGACAAAAACAACTATGACGTTAGGAAACAACTATCTGTCATCCAAAACGCCCTCCTCACCTACGGCTTGCACGCGGAGGTGTCGGGGCGCAATGACCTCCTCTGCCAAGGCCGTAAGTTCAGTGGCAACGCTTTCTCCAAAGGCCCCAAAAACCACCTGCACCATGGCACCATTCTCATCAAAACCGACGGAGCCATGATGCAACGCTACCTCATCGTTGACAAAGCCAAGCTAATGAAAAACGGTGTGAAAAGTGTGGCCAGCCGCGTTGTCAACCTCAGCGAGCTTGTCCCCGAACTGACTTCAGAAAACATCAAACAACCCCTAATCGACGCCTTTGAACAGATTTACCATGACCATGCCACCACCCTCGACTTCGACACCTATAGCACGAAAGCCGAAGTCCAAGCAATAAAAGAGGCCATCTCTTCTCACGAATTCCTCTTTGGCCGCTGGGAGCACTTTAAAACCACCAAAAAAGCGCGTTTCCCCTGGGGTGGTGTAGAGATAGCACTGCAAGTTAACGAAGCACAATCCAACATTCAAGACCTGCAAATCGCATCGGACTGCCTGGAGCCCGAAACGATTCAACAAGCAGAAATACTGCTTCGTGGTTGCAGTACCCGAGAAGCCCCTCTTTTTGATCGAAAAAACGAAATCCTTAACGACATCGTACACTTGATCTATGAATAATAGCAACCACACCAAAGAAAAACGATTTATCCATAAGCCCGAATACCCTGGAGGGAAAACTGCGATGATGAACTTCATCAAGGAACAACTCCAATACCCCAAAGACGCCATGGAACAGAAAATCGAAGGCATCGTGCGCGTCTGGTATCAAGTTGACGACAACGGCCATGTGGTGGACACCAAAATCGTGCAGGGACTCTTCCCTTCCTGCGACGAAGAAGCCCTCCGTATCGTCAAGTTGCTGAAATACAACCGTCCTAAAAATATGAACCTGCGCGTGAAAAGCGCCTTCCATATCAATATCCATTTCAAACTGAAAGAAGCCCAACAAAAACTCACCCTCCAATATACCCAGGTATCCACACCCCCGAAAAAAGAACAACAAAACACTCAAAACGTATATACATACACAATAAATATATAGATTTATATGAAATACTATCTCCTCCCCTTTGGCTGTCAGATGAACCTCAGCGACACAGAGCGTGTGCGTACTGTGCTTAAAAAGATGGGGTTTGTCCCCACCGACAACGAGGAAGAAGCCACTATCTTAGGCATCGTGGCCTGCTCGGTACGACAGAAAGGCATTGACAAGGTATATGGTCGCATCGAGAAATGGAACGCGATGAAAAACCGGAAAAACATGATCACCTTTGTCTCGGGATGCATCTTGCCCGCTGACCGGGTTCGCTTCCTGAAGCTGTTCGACTTGGTTTTCCCCATGAACGAGCTGCCCAACCTGCCTGAAATGATTCGCCAATACGGCATTGTCACGCCCGCTTCCCTGCACCCTGGAGATGAGATCGTGCCTCAGCCTGTGATTCGTCCCGCCGCCCCTTTGTTTCATAAAGATGACAAAATCAACCCCTCGGCAAACATGGAGCCTTTCTGGGACATCAATCCCATGCAGAGCTCCACTTTCGAGGCATACATCCCAATCCAAAACGGATGCAACAACTTTTGCACTTACTGCGCCGTGCCTTACACCCGAGGCCGCGAGGTCTCACGTCCATCCGCCGACATCCTGGAAGAACTGAGAGGTTTGGTGGAGAAAGGCTATAAGAGCATCACCTTACTTGGGCAGAACGTCAACTCGTATGGTCTCGACAAAAAAGGTGAGGAAATCAACTTCGCCGAACTGTTGCGTCGCATCGGGGAGTATGGCAAGGCTTCCGGCAAGGAGTTTTGGGTATATTACACCGCTCCGCATCCCCGTGACATGGAGGACGAAATCATGGAGGTGATGGCTCAGTACGATTGTCTCGCCAAGCAGATCCACATCCCTATTCAGTCGGGCGACGACACCATGCTTCAACGCATGAACCGCCACCACAACATGGAACGTTATCGCCATATCATCCAGACCATCCGCGAGAAACTACCCACGGCCACCATCTTCACCGACATCATCGTGGGCTTCACCCACGAGAGCGAGGAAGAGTTCGAGAACACTCGCAAGGCCATGGAGGAGTTCAAATACAACATGGCCTATATCGCCCAGTATAGCGTACGCGAAGGCGCCGTGGCCTCCAAATGGGAAGATGATGTTCCCAAGGAGATGAAACGCCAACGTTATCACCGCCTCACCGAAGAGCTGATGAAACACTCCTTAGTATATAATCAAGCCTTGGTAGGCACCACAGTGAAGATGTTGGTTCAGGACTTCGACCGCAAGAGCGGATATTTGACCGGCCACACTGAAGGCAGAATCGTGATCCGGTTTGCCTCCACAGATACCAGCTTGATTGGCAAGATTGTCAAAGTGAAAGTGACTTCGGCCTCGCCATTGTCTATTGAAGGAACACTATTTGAATGAAGACCATTGCTTTCAAAACCTTAGGTTGCCGCGTAAACCTCTTTGAGACAGATGCCCTGGCCTCTCGATTTAAGGCTGGAGGCTATGAAGTAGTGGATGCCGGCGAGGCCGACATCTTCGTGGTGAACACCTGTACCGTCACCAACACCAGTGACCAAAAATGCCGCCAGGCCATCCATCAAATCAGAAGGAAAAATCCCGAAGCACTGCTGGTTGTCACCGGCTGCATGGTCAACCACCGCAAAGAAGAGCTGATCCAGAGTGGCATTGCCGACTATGTCATCGATAACGAACGCAAATCCGCCATCTTCGACATTGTGGAGGAACATTTCAGCAAAGGGCAGAGCGATCCTGAAGGTTATGACCGCGACTTGTTCTGCTACCAACCCGCCTTCGACACCTTTCACACACGCAGCCTCATCAAGATTCACGACGGATGCAACAACTTCTGCTCCTACTGCATCATCCCTATGGTCAGAGGAAGGTCCACCAGCAGACCTGCAGAGGACATCTACCATAACGTGCGTGAGGTGGTCGCCCACGGCTTCAAGGAAATCGTCCTGACAGGCGTCAACATGGGACGTTACCATGACGGTGAAACCCATTTCGAGTCTTTGGTAGAACACATTATTAATATTAAAGGTGATTTCCGCGTGAGGGTCTCCTCCATTGAGCCCGACCAATTCAGTGACCCATTCCTCCAATTGTTTCAACATGAAAAACTAGCTCCACACATGCACATCTGCCTCCAAAGCGGGTCAGAAGATACCCTGAAACGAATGCACCGTTTCTATACCGTAGAACAGTTCAGGGAAATGTGCCACCGTATCAAAAGTTTTCGTCCGGACTTCAACCTGACCACCGACATCATCGTAGGCTTCCCAGGCGAGTCCGAAGAGACCTTCCAAGAAAGCTGCGATTTCGCACGAGAAATCGGATTCAGTCATATCCACACCTTTAAGTACTCGAAACGGACCGGGACAAAAGCAGCCTCCATGCCCGACCAAGTTCCTGAAGACGTGAAAACACTGCGAAGTGAGGTAATGAGACGCATCTCCTTAGAAAACAAACTCAAGTATTTCGAGCAGATGAAAGGAACGACACAACGCTTGCTCATCGAGAGAATAGACACCAAAGGCATGGCGAGAGGCTATGGCGAAAACTATATTCCAATACAAATACCAGCGCAAAAACTCGAGCGAAACACCTTCATCGATGTGGTTCTCAACGAGATAATAAACACGGAAAACGAAGATAAAATGATGTATAAAGCTGCTATTCGGTGAAAACATTTTCTTAAAAACAAAAAAAATTCCAAAATAAAATTGTTTGTATCAAGAAAAGTTGTAATTTTGCAGCCCGATTACAGAAAAAAGAAACAAAAAGATACAATAAAAAAATGGCAAATCACAAATCTTCACTCAAGAGAATTCGTCAAACTGAAAAGAGACGTCTCCACAACCGTTACTATGCCAAGTCCATGCGTAACGAAGTCAGGAAGTTCAGAACCATTACCGAGAAGTCCGAGGCTGAGACCAAGCTGCCGAAGATGTACTCCATCATCGACAAGTTAGCAAAACGCGGTATCATCCACAAGAACAAAGCTGGTAATCTGAAGTCCAAATTGACCAAATATACCGCCAAATTGGCTTAATAAAACTATTTCATCATAACAAAAAACCTCTCCTATTTATTTTAGGGGAGGTTTTTTGTTATAATTCGTGGAATTTTTTGTAACTTGCGACCGATTTTAACACCCCATCCATGGCAAACACAGAAAACCGGAGCATTAAAGAATGGGCGGCAGACGACCGCCCCCGCGAGAAAATGATTCACAAAGGCAAAGCCTCCCTGAGCAATGCAGAGTTGATTGCCATCCTGATTGGCTCAGGAAATGGAGAACAGTCGGCTGTAACCCTTGCCCGAGAGGTACTCAAAAGCTGCAACGACAGCCTCACGGAACTGTCAAAATGCAGCCTCGAGCAACTCACCCAACACAAGGGGATTGGACAAGCTAAAGCTGTAAGCATCATCGCAGCACTCGAACTTGGAAAACGACGCAGCCTCGACACCCCCGAGGAACGCCAGCAAATCATCCATAGCAAAGAAGCTTACGAGTGTTTCCTCCCGTTCATTGACGACCCTACAAAAGAGAATTTCATGGTGGCATACCTCAACCAAGGAAACCGACTCATCAAAGCAGAACGTATCAGCATCGGAGGACGCACCGCCACCCTCGCCGACCCTAAAGTGATCTTCAAAAGCGCCCTCCTGAAAGAAGCCACCGCCATTATCCTTTGCCATAATCATCCCTCCGGCATCATAAAACCAAGCAAAGAAGACAAACTTTTGACAAAAAAACTTATCTTCGCAGGCAAAGTCATGGACATCACCGTCATGGACCATCTCATCATCGGCGAGAACAACTATTACAGCTTTGCCGAACACGGACTTATGGAAGAACATGCACTATAACTCTCAAACAAACAACGGAATGAAAATCATCACCATCATCGGAGCCAGACCTCAGATCATCAAAGCCGCAGCACTGAGCCGCACCATCAAACAACAATATGCTGGGCAAATCCAAGAAGTCATCGTCCACACCGGACAACACTATGACGACAACATGTCGCAAGTATTCTTCAACGAACTCGGCATCCCACATCCTGATTACAACCTGCATGTAGGCTCAGCATCACACGGCGTCCAAACCGCCCGGATGATCGAAGGCATTGAAAAGATTCTTATGGACGAAAAGCCCGACTGCATCGTGCTGTATGGCGACACCAACTCTACCCTCGCTGGTGCCGTGGCAGCATCCAAAATCCACATACCCGTGGTTCACATCGAAGCCGGACTGCGTTCGTTCAACAAAAGCATGCCCGAAGAAATCAACCGCATCGTGTGCGACCACTGCTCCACGCTGCTCTTCTCCCCTACCCGAGCGGGGTTCGACAACCTTGCCAAAGACGGTTTCAAGATGAATCAGGACGGTCCCTTCACCATCGACAACCCTAAAGTATATCACTGCGGTGACATCATGTACGACAACAGTCTGTACTTCTCGACCATCGCAGACCAAAAATCCAATCTGCTCCAGCAACTTGGATTGGATGAGAAACCATACGTGCTGGCCACCTTGCACCGCGACAGCAACACCGACCACCCAGAACGTCTCAACGCCATCCTGGATGCTGTCATCACCCTATCAAATGACATCGCCATTGTGCTGCCCATGCATCCCCGAACCCGAAAGATGGTGGACCTACTGGTAAATCCCGAGAAGAAAAAACGATTGATGAACCATGAGAACATCAAAATCACCGAGCCCGTCTCCTTCCTTGAGATGATTCAACTGGAGAAACACGCTCAACTGGTGCTTACCGACTCTGGCGGAGTGCAGAAAGAGTCCTACTTTTTCAAGAAACCCTGTGTGATCCTCCGCCCTGAGACCGAGTGGGTGGAAATTGTGGAGACTGGTGCCGCCACATTAGCCGACGCCGACAACAGCAAAATATTAGAGGCATGCCGCAATTATCTTCAGCATCCCCCTATCGATTTCCCACCCATCTTCGGAGACGGCCACGCCGCAGCCTTCATGCTTCAAAAGATGTTAGAAAACCTCACCAGTCAAAAGTAAAACCCACCTCTCAAAAAAATACAAAAACAATTTAATTTTTATCTTTGCAGAAAAAAGGAAATAACATGAAGTCATTCTTGCTTTTAAGCTTTGTCATGCTCTTTTGCGGATTCAACGCCCTATCGCAAACCAAGACCACCTATCCATTTGTTGAGCGAGACTCTACTTTATATTTAGATGTGCACAAACCCAAAGTACCCAGAGCCGACAAAGCCTCAGTACTTGCCGTTTTTGGCGGAGGGTTTTTCGCAGGAGCTCGCGACAACAGTTACCAGCTCGCCCTTGCAGACTCGCTTCTCAACCGCGGTTTCACCGTTATCAGCATCGACTATCGGCTGGGAATGAAGGATGCCAAGATGGTGAAGGAGAATTCCAGCCTATCGAAAGCCACGAATCTGTTCCAATATTGCATTGATATTGCTACAGAAGACTGCGCCGAGGCCGTTTCATGGATATGTCGCCATGCCGATGAGTTGAACATCGACCCAACACGTATCATCCTCACGGGTAGTTCGGCGGGAGCCATCACCATCCTACAACTCGACTACAGCCGATGCAACAACCTTCCTTTAGCCTCGGCCCTACCAGAAAAATGGAGACCCGCAGCCCTGATCCCATATTCGGGAGGAATCCTATGTCGCAAGAGAGATCTCCACTACGACACCAGTCCCGCACCCACCCTGCTGATGCATGGAACCAAGGACAAGATCGTGGCGTACAAAAAATTCGGTCTGCCTTTTAAAGCCAAACTGTTCGGCTCAAAGACCCTCGACAAGGTCATGGATCAACAGGAAATCCCTCACTGGTTCATCCATTTTGACGGCATCGGACACGAGGTAGCCTCATGGTTCCCCGGGTCAGTTGACCTTTTCTGTGCCTTTGCTGAGCAATGTCTTTCTGGAAGAATCAGCAACCTCGACGCCACCATGAGCGACAGCAAGTTGCAACCCACGCAATGGACCAATATGAACGTCTTTGAACTCTATAAAAAATAATTTTCAGTAACCATTTGTTTATTAGAGAAAAAGATGTATCTTTGCAGTCGCTTAAAAAGCAAGAAGTATAAATATTAAAACACTAATTATCAGTAAATTATGAATCAGTACGAAACCGTTTTCATTGTAACTCCCGTTTTGTCTGAAGATCAGATGAAGGAAGCGGTAAAGAAGTATGAAGATTATCTGGGCCAAAGCGGCGCGGAAATCGTTCATGAAGAGCACTGGGGTATGCGCAAACTGGCCTACCCGATCCAGAAAAAATCCACTGGCTTCTATCAGTTGATAGAGTACAAAGCCGAAGGAAACGTTATTGCAGACCTTGAGACCGAGCTGAAGCGCGATGAGCGCATCCTCCGTTTCTTGACTGTCAAGCTTGACAAGCATGCAGTCGCTTACAACGAGAAGAAACGCAAGAAAGCTCAGGAAAAAGCAGAAGCTCAAGAAGCCTAATCAATGTTGAACAATTAAAAACTTAGAGAAATGGCACAACAAGCAAATAACGATATCAAATATTTGACTCCTATCGCGGTCGATACCAAAAGAAAAAAATACTGCCGCTTCAAGAAGAACCGCATCAAATACATCGATTACAAAGATGCTGACTTCCTTCTGAAGTTTGTGAACGAACAAGGCAAGATCCTGCCTCGCCGCATCACCGGCACCTCAACCAAGTACCAAAAGAAAGTTGCACAGGCTATCAAGAGAGCTCGTCATCTCGCCCTCATGCCGTTTGTTGCTGACATGCTGAAATAATAGGAGGATTAGACATGGAAATTATTCTGAAACAAGACATCAACAACTTAGGTTATAAAAACGAGATTGTCACCGTAAAAGACGGTTACGCTCGTAATTATTTGATCCCTAACAAGATGGCCATCCTCGCCACGGAAAGAAACCGCAAGATGCTGGCCGAAGAGATCCGTCAACAGGCTCACAAGGAAGAGAAGATCAAGAACGAGGCCATGGATAAAGCCAAGGCTCTCGAAGGCTTGAAGCTCACCATCGGTGCAAAGGCAGCCGCCACCGGCAAGATCTTCGGATCGGTCAACTCCATCCAGATCGCCAACGCCATCAAGGAAGCCTGCAACATCGAGGTTGACCGCAAGCAGATCGTCATGAATGAAGAAGCCGTCAAAGAACTCGGTAACTACAAAGCCAAAGTCAGACTTCACAAGGATGTCCAGACGGAAATCGAATTTGAAGTGGTCGCTGAATAAGCCGACACATCTTCAAGAGAATAAAGGGCTGTTTCTTCGGAAGCAGCCTTTATTTTTTTATCTTTGCAACCATGATTACTAAAAACGCCACCAAACTCGTCCAATCCCTGAAACAGGGGAAATTCCGGAAAGAACACCAGCTGTTTGTCGTCGAGGGAAGGAAAACAGTAGAAGAGCTGATACATTCTTCTTTTGAGATGACAGCACTGTATGCCACCGAAACGTTTCTCGAACAAAGCACGATGCAGCATCCCATGTTGGAGATAGTCACTCCCGTACAGATGCAGCAGATGAGCAGTTTGGACACACCACCTGGAATATTGGCAGTAGCTCGCATCCCAGAAAGAGAACTCCAAATGCCCTTGACCGATCGCATGGTTCTGGCTTTGGATGGCATCGCCAACCCAGGTAACATGGGCACCATCATCCGCACCGCGGAATGGTTTGGCATCCACTCCATTGTTTGCAGCGAGGATTGTGTGGAAATCTGGAACCCAAAAGTGATCCAGGCCACAATGGGCTCGCTATTCAGAGTCGAAGTGGTAACAAGTAATCTGGAAGTTTTATTGAAACAAGAAAAGGAGAACGGGAAAGCCATCTATGGAGCTTTGTTACAGGGGGAAAATCTCTTCAAGCAGGAGCGGTGGGACGATGGCATTATAGTCATCGGAAGCGAATCCCATGGAATCAGAGAGCCACTTCTCCCCTTGATTACACATCCTATCACCATCCCTCGTGCTGCCAACAGCGTCACCGAATCATTAAATGCGTCTATGGCTACAGGAATTATTTTAGCCATGCGGGCTTCTAAAACTATTTTTTTTTAACTTTGCATGTATCAAAAAAATAGAAGCAATATGTCAACACGTTTTTGCATACGATGCGGTGAACAAATTCCAGAAAATAGTAAGTTCTGTATTAACTGCGGTGCTCCTGTCAACACAGAACCCACACCAGAACCCTCATACGCGCAGCAACAACCGTCAAGGGACATGCCTTTAAGACCTAAAAACTATTTATCACTAGCCATCCTGACCACCATTTTTTGTTGTCTTCCTTTTGGCATCGTTTCCATTGTTTTTGCTGCCAAGGTTGACAACTATTGGAATAATGGCGACTACGTCAATGCGGAAGATGCCTCACGTAAAGCCAGGGGATGGATATTAGCGTCCATCATTACTGCAGTTGTCGCAGCCATTGCCTATTCAATCCAGATAGTGACCATGGGGTTAGGTGCTGAGTTCTTTGATGAGCTATATTAAAAAGACCCTCTTATTGAACGATGAATACAAAAAGCAAGATCATCCTAGGATTTATCGGATTATCTTGCTTACTTTTTATATATTATCTCTTTGATCCAAGCCACAACCATCTGGCTCCGAAGTGTACGTTTTGGCTATTGACCGGTTATTATTGTCCGGGATGCGGATCACAAAGAGCGATTCATAGTTTTTTGAATGGCAGGATTTGGGAAGGCATCCAGTATAACTACCTCTTATTGCCATTGTTGGCATACCTTATATTAATACTCATCGCTCCAAAGAGCGGCAGATTATCACAGGCTTTAACCAGCAGTACAGCTTGTTGGATACTATTTGGAGTTATCATAGCATGGTGGGTAATCAGGAATATAGTGGGAGTGTAAACAAGGTTAGAGGTGAGAGGTTAGAATCAAGCGGGAGCTACCCCGTCAGGGGTTAAATCTCGGTAGAAGGAGAATTTAGAATTTAGAATTTAGAGGGAGCTACCCCGCTAGGGGTTAAATCTCGGTAGGAAAGGCCCCAGGGTAGAACCCTCCCCCTCTCCACGGGAGAGGGGGCCGGGGGGTGAGGCCCAGATGAGTCCCCCTTAAATCAAAAAAGCCCTCTCGCTTTCGCGGAGGGCTTTCCTGTATGGGTGGGCGGCGACCTACTTTCCCACACGGATGCAGTATCATCGGCACTGCCGGGCTTAACTTCTCTGTTCGGAATGGGAAGAGGTGCGCCCCGGCGTCATAGCCGCCACATGTCTCTTTGGGGACATGGCGGTGGAAGGAAAGAGCCATTCACTCCCAAGCAAGCGC
>JAEEGI010019303.1_pt1 | contig 13755 bp, 12 predicted proteins | sample 8958751 | NCBI WGS metagenome assembly JAEEGI01 (sample SAMN16246545, study PRJNA631951) | gut metagenome | biome: gut microbiome; feature: rumen; material: KS-attached | host: Bos | place: Iran: Karaj | collected 2018-10
ACGAGAATTGGTGGCGCCGACTGGACTTGAACCAGTGACACAAGGCTCTTCAGGCCTCTGCTCTACCAACTGAGCTACAGCGCCATGTTTGTTATTATATCATAGATTTTGTTTTTTGTGAATTATCGTATTATAATAAATAAATATGAAAATTGGCGTATTTGATTCTGGTAAGGGGGGAACAACTGTACTTGAGGCAATAAAAAAGGTTTTGCCAAATGAAGAGTACAAATATATTGGTGATTCGAAGAATTGTCCGTATGGTGAAAAATCTGATGAAGAATTGATGCGTATTGTAAGGGGGATTGTTGATGAATTGTATGATTGGGGAGCTGGAATAATAGTGATAGCGTGTAATACTGCTACTGCGAAATGTATCGATAAACTGAGGGAACTATATCCGAAAATAGAATTTGTGGGGACGGAACCTGCGATCAAATTAGCGGTAGCAACGGAAGCAGAAAATATTTTAGTTATGGCGACGCCCGGTACGGTAGAATCAGAACGTTTACATGAATTGGTACGTGACAATAAAATGAATAACCAAAAGATCGAATTGTTGGCTTGCGCTGGTTTGGCCGATGTGATTGAAAAAGATGAGAATGTCGATGAGGTCTTAAGTAGGTTGTTAGAAGGAAAGAAGAACTATGATGTGGTAGTACTTGGCTGTACACATTATTCTTTGATTCGTGATAGGATTCAAAAGTATTTTCCTGAAGCTTTATTGATAGATGGTAATGATGGGGTGGCTAGTAGGGTGCAGCAAATAGTACAGAAGCAATAAAAAATCCCCTTTTAAAAGGGGATTTTTATTGGAGTATTATTTTTTAGATGATTCTTTTTTCTTGGTGTGCTCAGCAATGTCTTTGGTATTTCGCCAAATCATGATAAACATCATGGTGATTTCATAAGTAATGCGGATGACGACTGGGCCACCAATGAGGCAGAAGAAGAATGCTAATACACCATAGCCGCCAGCTGTAAGGAAGGTGAATGAGAACAAGATGATGAAGATGGTGGCAATATAGTAAAGGGTCTTTAGGATTGCTTCTAACCACATAATCTTAAAGGATAAGAAATCCTTTAACCATTTAGCAAATTTACCTTTTGGCTCCGCTGAATTTTTAACAAATAGGAAATAAGTAAGAATTCCGCCGATTACAGCGAGAATTCCGGCAATAATAATCCAAACAGCAGCTCCTTCTGAGATAGTGCCTTCAAATTGAGGCTCCAATTCATAACGATAGCTTGCACCATATGCAGCGAGTTGATTTAACATTTTATAACTCCTTTAATTATATTAATTTGATTATAGCATAATAATTTTTTATTTAAAAAAAATCTTATATAATTAATATATGAATAGAGTACCATTGGCGGAGCGGATGAGACCGACTAAATTATCTGAAGTGGTGGGGCAAGATGAAATTATTGGTGATGGGAAGATTTTGACGGAAATTGTACGAAAGGGAGAACCGGTGAACTTAATTTTTTGGGGGCCACCTGGTACTGGTAAGACGACTTTGGCGCGAATCTTAGCGCGAGAATTTAAGGCGGATTTTGTGGAGATTTCTGCAGTGACGGCTGGTAAAAAAGATGTTGAAGCGGTGGTATCACGGGCTAAACTTAACTGGAATTTAAAAACTAGAACGATACTGTTTGTAGATGAAATTCATCGTTTTAATAAAGCACAGCAAGATGCTTTTTTACCACACGTGGAATCGGGGTTAATAACTTTGATTGGGGCTACAACTGAAAATCCTTCATTTGAGGTGATTTCACCATTGCTATCTAGATCACGAGTAGTAGTGGTGGCGCCTTTATCAAAGGATGCGATTGTTGAAGTATTAAAGCGAGCCATTAAAGCAGAAAAAGTTTCTAAGCGTGTAACAAAAAAAGCGCTTGATTTATTAGCGGAACTATCTGGGGGCGATGCGAGGAGTGCGTTAGGGGATCTGGAATTGGCGCTTTCTTTGGCTGATAGAGTCGATGAAAAAGTGGTTGAAGAAGCGGCAGGACGAAAGGTGCCTGGGTATGATAAAAAAGGCGATAATCATTATGATACGATTTCGGCATTTATAAAATCAATGCGAGGTTCGGATGCTGATGCTGCGCTATATTATTTAGCACGAATGGTAGAAGCAGGTGAGGACCCGAAGTTTATCGCTAGGAGAATGGTAATATTTGCTTCTGAAGATATTGGACTTGCTGGAAATGGGGCGTTAAGTCTTGCGACGGCGTGTTTTCAGGCTGTGGAAAGAGTGGGAATGCCAGAATCTGGTTTGATGTTGGCACATACTTGTGTAGCATTAGCGAAATCTAAAAAATCGAGAACAACGACAGATGCTTGGTATAAAGCCTTAGATTTAGCTAGAAAGACTCGTGGTGAGCCAGTACCAATATGGTTGCGCAATGCTCCAACGAAACTAATGAAGGATTTAGGTTATGGTAAAGGTCAAAAATGGGAAGCTGGATTTCATTTAGATAAGAATTATCTACCAGATAGTATTAAAGAAGAGAAACTGTTAGATTAACTGTTTAGGCCTTCTTCAAAGTAGGCTTTGACGTCTTCCCAAGTGCCGCTTAGGGAGAAGCCTGGTGGAGAGTAACTGTTTAGCTTGAATGCTGGTAAACCTTCAACTAACTCAGAAGTCTTGGCAGCGTTTTTGACGATTTCATCTAAAGGTCTTTGTTCTTCAATGCAGGTTTTGAAATCATCGCTGAGACCAAGTCCTTCGCCAATTTTCGTCCAATAGTCTTGGTCATTTTTTATGAGAGCAGCAAAGCCAGATTTGCCTTCGCCTTTGAAGTATCCATTCCATACGGTAGTGATGGCCTTATTGTAATAGTCCCAGAATTTCCCCTCATCACGCGCACAGTAAGTAGCGATTGCTGAATAACGTGAATTGATAGGGTTGGCTTCGCCGTATTCGTAGAGGAAGTCGGAAACGCGAATTTCGAATAAGATGTCATTGTCTTCAATATATTGTTTAAACTCTTCTTCGTTTTCTAGAATGGCATTTTCGAAGGCCAAACAATATGGACAGACCAGATCTGAATAAACAATGAAATAGTTTTTGGCATCAGGATTACCAAGTGTAGTCCTAGTGTCCCAAACTATTTCTGAATTAGATGGTTTAGTATTGATACTGGTAAAAATAGCGGCAAAAATTACAACAATTAGTGCAATTAGACCGACAATTCTAGCGATTTTTTGCATTTTTCTCCTTCTCTTTCGCATGTCGTGCGAGATATTTTTCATTTACTATTGTAACATATGTTTCTTCTCCTAGACGCTTTAATGATAGGATCGCAATGATAATAGCAAGCCATGTGACAATAGTAGAGATAGTTCCAGCAATCGATAAGCTACCGGTAGAGAAAATAACACCAATTAATGGAGTGATTAGGGTGGTGCCACAAGTAGGACAACCGGCACCGAGAGCGATTAATCCAGTAATAATACCAGCTTTTTCGAGGTTAGCGGCGTTTTGCTCTTTCTTCTTTTTCCAAAGCAGAACTATAAGTCCTATTAAAACACCCTGCAGAATAGCAATGAAAAAGATTGGGAGCCAATCAAAAAATGATTGATTGATCCCAAAAATCGCTAAAAAGCTTTCGCCGATAATTCTAAGACCTTTAGGGAAGCCAAGCACTCTAATTAGTTCAAATTTGGCGAGGCCAGCATTGAGTAAATTCATTAACATCCCAAAAAAGATGAAGCTAGGAATAAAGCCACACCAAAAGCGTTTTTCTTTTGTGGCAAGTAAAATACCTTTTGCGGCAAGCACAAATCCGTCGAGCCATTTCCTCCAATTCATGAATATGATTATAACACAACAATTATGGTTAGAAACAATTTAATATATTATTTTATTTATACTTTGCTCATGTCAGGAAAATATGATTAAAATAAATAAAATAATTTATTAAATTAGTCAAGAATTGTTTGTTCGGTTTTTGGTATTTTACCTCTGTTATTCTTTGGTTTTAGCATAAACATATTATGACATGAAAAATCTTAAAAAACAAGGTTGACAATGATGCCGCCTATGCTAAAATTAGGGTAGGTTCGGACCGAATCCAACGTTGAAAGCGGGCTGAGCCGGGAGATGTGAATACGTAAGATTAAAGATCTTATTGTACCAATCTTATAAAGGCATATCGTTTAAGGCGATATAGCTGATGTAGGGTGGAGTGTAGAGCTATGTTGGCTAAGATGTGTATGACCTTCCACCTAGAAGTTTGTGTAAAAGTTCACCTTTGTTGAGGTGAATTTTTATATGGACCTATAAGCTTAAGTGTGGTATAATTACGGCATGGAACTTTCTCATAAGTTCAAAAATATTTTGATTACCAGTGTTGTTGTGATAATGGGAATATTTTTTGCTTGTTTATTAAAAGTAGCGAACACTTCGACATTTGCTGAGGGTGATGATACCTTTATTTATGATGGTGCTGGTGCGAAGTTTGTGACTTTTTATGATGATGGTGAAAAATTGACAGTTAAAACAGAGGCGCGGACGGTAAGAGAAGCGTTGGAGAGAGCTGAGATTATAGTAAATACTGGTGATATTGTGGATCCTGGATTAGATAGCGAAATCAATGCAGATAATTTCTTTATCAATATATATCGAGCGCGTCCAGTAGTAGTGCGAGATGGGACGAAGGATCGTTATTTGATGACAGCAAGTTATGATGTGAAGACTATTATGAAAGAAGCTGGTTTGACGGTTTATGATGGTGATGAGATTGAAATGGTGGCTAATACTAATTTTTTGGAAACTGGACTTGCAAGTATTTATCAGATTTCACGAAATGGCGGCAGAACTATCACTGAGGAGGTAGAGATTCCTTATACAGAAGAAACAGTGGCAGACACTAATCTCGAAACTGGTAAGACTGAGGTAAGACAGCTTGGTGAAGTGGGCACGAAACGCGTAAATTATACTGTATATTATGTAGATAATGTAGAGGTGTCGCGTGAAGTGGTTTCGGAAGAAGTAATTCGAGAACCAGTAGCGCGCGTTACTGCAGTAGGTGCAAAACGTTCTTCACCACCAGCAACTGGCACTTGTGCTGATTGGGTGCGAGCGGCTGGCGTGGCTGAAGCGGATGTAAATGCAGCAGTAGATTTGATTTATCATGAAAGTGGTTGTAGGCCGGATGCTAGAAATGCACATTCTGGCGCATATGGTATACCACAGGCTTTGCCTGGTAGTAAAATGGCATCGGCTGGCGCAGATTGGGAAACTAATCCAATTACACAAATTCGATGGATGGCTGGTTATGTAAACCGCTATGGCGGTTGGCAGGGAGCGGTTAATTTCTGGTACGCCCATGGTTGGTACTAAAAAATCTTTGGGGCAGCATTGGCTAAAAAATCGGGCAATTTTAAATGATATTGCCGATTTATCTCTTTTGGAGGTTGAAGGGAGCGCATATGATTCTTCCGACGATAGTCTGATTTGTGTAGAAATTGGGCCGGGGTTAGGGTTTTTGACTTCGTCGCTCTTAAAACGCTTCTCTAAGGTGATTGCGGTGGAATATGATGATAGATTGGCTGAAAATTTGCCGAAATCATTTCCGGGGACAAATCTGGAAGTCGTTAAGGGTGATATTTTGGAATATGATTTTAGTTCAATTAAAGAACCGTATGTTATTTCTGGAAATATACCATATTATATTACTTCGCCAATTATTGAAAAAGTTTTGACTTGCTCGCCGTTACCAAAGCGAATAGTACTTTTGATGCAAAAAGAAGTAGCAGAGCGAATTGTATCAGATAAAGAGACAGTGCTATCTCTGTTTGTGAAGAATAGAGCGGAAGTATTTGCTGGCCCTGTAGTAAAAGCAGAGGAATTTACGCCTCCGCCGAAAGTAGATTCAGAGGTGGTAGTGTTTGAGCCGTTTGCGATACCAAGAGTAGGTGACGAAGTGTTTGATTTGATTAAACAAGGATTCAAGGCGCCACGGAAGAAGTTGATTCATAATCTTTCTGGATTAAAATCTAAAGAAGAATTGATAGGTATTTTTAGAGATATTGGTGTTACGGTGGATGCTAGACCAGGGGATTTGAAATTGGATAATTGGGCTGATTTGTGTAAAAAGATAGGCTCGTAAAAACAAATAAATAGTGATATAATAACTGTATGTTAGATGTGAAGTTTATCAGAGATAATCTTGAGCTTGTGGAAAAGTCGGCGAAAGAAAAAGGATATAAGATAGACGTAAAAAAGGTATTAGAACTTGACGATAAGCGTAAGGAAATTTTGGTCGAAGTTGAAGATTTGAGACGCAAACGTAATGAAATTGCGGCTAAAATGAAGGGCGGTAAACCTGCTCCCGAATTAATTGCTGAAGGTAAAAAGGTTAAGGACGAATTATCGGAAAAAGAACAGGCGCTTTCTTCAACTGAAACAGAGGTAAAAGATTTAACAAAGCGAATTCCAAATGTGATTTTTGAGGATGTGCCGTTGGGCGGTGAAGAATGCTCAGTCGAAATAAAAAGATGGGGAAAAAACCATGAATCTGGCGTGGATCATCTTGATTATGCAGTGAGTCGGGATTGGGTAGATTTTGAGCGTGGTGCCAAAGTTGCAGGCGCAAAGTTTTATTATCTTAAAAATGAATTGGCGCTTTTAGAAAATGCCCTGCTTCAATATGGTTTGTCAAAAGTATTGGAACACGGCTTTACTTATATGACGGTGCCGGATATTGTATCTTCGAGGATTTTGGAAGGTTGTGGATTTAATCCACGTAGTTCTGAACAGTCAGACGAGTATTATGTTGAAGGTGAAGATTTAGCGATGATTGCTACGGCTGAAATGCCTTTGACTGGTTACCATATGGATGAGATTATTGATGAGGATAAGTTGCCTTTGTTATATGCTGGGTATTCAGCGTGCTTTAGAAAAGAGGCGGGTACTTATGGTAAGTATACTAGAGGGTTGTTTAGAGTGCATCAGTTTAATAAGCTTGAAATGTATGTATTTTGTTTGCCAGAGAAATCAGAAGAAATGCACGAAAAAATATTAGAAATCGAAGAAGAGATTTGGCAAGGGCTTGGTGTGCCATATCGAGTAATCAATATTGCAGCAGGTGATCTTGGAGCACCGGCAGCGAAGAAATATGATATGGAATACTGGTCACCGGTAAATCAGAAATATCAGGAAATAACATCCTGCTCTAACTGTACTGATTTTCAGGCACGGGCAGTAAATTGTCGAGTGAGACGAAAAGATGGTACAATTCAGTTTGTACATACATTGAATGGGACAGCGATTCCTTTGGCTAGGGCGCTCGTGGTGATGTTGGAGAATTATGCTATGCCAAATGGTAAACTGAAAGTACCAGAAGTTTTGAGACCGTATTTAAACAATAAGGAGGAAATATAAATGATCGAGAAGATCGAAATCAGTGGCAACGGATATAAAGTTGAAGAGCCATTCCGTAAGTACGTCGAAAAAAGATTAGGAAAATTGGATAAGTATTTACCACGTCGTAATAAAAAGGATGTAATCTGCAAGGTAGTAGTATCTGAGATTGGCAAAGGTAAGCTTGATAAGTATGAAATTTCAGCAGCAATGGAGATTCCTGGTGGTAAAGTTTTGGCGGCTAGGGATGAGTGTTCAAATGTCTTTGCTGGGGTGGATTTGGTAGAAGCAAAACTAATGGGGCAGATTCGTCGTTATAAGTTGGAAGTTCAACCACATCGTCAAAGGAAAAGTCTGAAAAACCTCTTTATAAAGAGGAAATAATGTGGTAAAATAGGGGGTAATACTAGGAGTTATATGGCTAAGAAAGAGAAGAAACCGAGTGATAAGCTCGCGGATAAGACCGCACTAACAAAATTTTTACAAGGTGTTTTTGGTGATGCGCAAAAGAAGATTTTGAGGCGCTTATGGAAGAGAGCACAAGAAATTACTAAATTAGAACCAAAATACGAAAAAATGTCTGATGAAGAATTAGCTAGTCAGACGGAAATTTTTAAGGCTAAAATTAACAAAGCTTTGAAGACGGCACGAGCCGAAGAAGGTATTAACAAAACTGGTAAGAAGCGTCCTCCAGTAGATGACACTAAGATATTAAATGAGCTTTTGCCAGAAGTATTCGCAGTAGCAAGAGAGGCTTCGAAACGAATTTTGGGACTTCGACCTTATGATGTACAGTTGATTGGTGGTATGGTGCTAAATGAAGGTGCCGTAGCCGAAATGAAGACTGGCGAAGGTAAGACTTTAGTAGCGATGTTGCCAGCTTATCTTAATGGTTTGACTGGACGTGGCGTGCATGTAGTAACGGTAAATGATTACTTGGCACAACGTGATGCGGGTTGGAATGGGCCAATTTATGATTTTCTTGGTTTATCTGTGGGTGTGATTATTAATGAAGCATCGTTTATCTATGATGCGGAATTTGAAAATACTGATCACGACGACGAAAGGTTTTCGCATCTTAAGCCATGTACGAGGAAGGAAGCCTACGAGGCTGATATTACTTATGGTACGAACAACGAATTCGGTTTTGACTATTTGCGGGATAATATGACTTCAGAAGTACAATATCTCAGACAACGGGAATTGAATTTTGCGATTGTGGATGAGGTTGACTCAATTTTGATTGATGAAGCGAGAACGCCATTGATTATTTCAGCCCCGGCTGCTGATAACCCAGAATCATATTATCAGTTTGCTAAGGTTGCGAGTCGTTTGACTCCAGATGATTATATCTTTGATGAAAAACGCCGCTCGGTGACTTTGACTGATAAAGGTATTGAAAAAGTTCAGGGTATTTTGGGTGTGGATAATTTGTATTCAACTAAGAATACGCGATTAGTGTACCATTTGGAGCAGGCAATTCGTGCGGAAATTGTGTTTAAGCGAGACAAGGATTATGTAGTAACGAATTCTGGCGAAGTGATTATCGTGGATGAGCATACTGGTCGTTTGATGCAAGGACGTCGTTATAATGAGGGTCTACATCAGGCAATTGAAGCTAAAGAAGGTGTAGCGGTCAAACAAGAATCGATGACGTTAGCGACGATTTCGTTCCAGAATTTCTTCCGTTTATATAAGAAATTGTCAGGTATGACTGGTACGGCGTTTACGGAAGCAGAAGAGTTTCAGCAGATTTATGCGCTTGACGTGATTCAAATTCCACCAAATAAGCCGATTATTCGTGTAGATAAGGACGACTTAATTTATAAGACTAAAGCTGGTAAGCTTAAAGCGATTGCGACCGAGATTAAGAAATATCACGATAGAGGTCAACCAGTGTTGGTAGGTTCTGGTTCGATTGCAAACAACGAAGAAATTGCCAGTTATCTTGATCAATTTGGCTTGCCGTATGAGATTTTAAACGCTAAGAACAATGAGCGTGAGGCGGCAATTATTGCTAAAGCTGGTGAAAAAGGTGCGATTACCCTAGCTACCAACATGGCAGGTCGTGGTACAGATATTAAGCTCGGTGAAGGTGTAAAAGAACTAGGTGGACTAGTGGTAATTGGCTCAGAACGCCACGATTCTAGACGGGTAGATAATCAGTTGCGTGGTCGTGGTGGTCGTCAGGGTGATCCTGGTACGACACAATTCTTTGTATCATGTGAAGACGATTTGATGCGTATTTTCCAGGGTGACCGAGTGAAAGTATTGATGACACGCCTTGGCGTAGATGAAGATATGCCAATTCAGACGAGAGCTATTTCAAGGACTCTCGAAGCAGCACAGAAGCGAATCGAAGGTTTCAACTTTGATTCACGTAAAAATGTGGTGCAATACGATAACGTGATTAATCGTCACCGTAAAGTTGTCTATATGATGCGTAGGAAGATTCTTGAGGGCGACGATATTTACCCAGAGATTAAGCGTTTGATGCGTGAAGAAGTACAAATGCTAACTGAATTTTCATCACGCGTGAATAAGAAGTTCGATGAAGAATTTAAGGCTGTATTTGATTTTGACGATGATCTTATTCATGGAATTGGACTCGTGCGTAAGGAAAAAGATCGTGAGAAAATGGCATTTGAAGCAGTAGAAGAAGCTTATAAGCGCAAAGAAGATGAATTTGGTGCTGAAATAATGCGTAAAGTTGAACGTGAAGTATATTTGAAAGTTTTGGATACCTTATGGATGCAGCATCTTGAAAATATGCAGCATCTTCGCGAAGGGATTCACTGGCGCTCAGTGGGCCAAAGAGATCCATTAGTTGAATATCGTTCAGAATCACAGAAATTGTTTGATGGTTTACAAAGAAATCTACGTGAAGAAGTATTGAAGATTTTGCTCACAATTACACCAGCTGAAGCGGCAGCGGATGATGTAACGGATGGTGAGGAATACGAATCTGAGCTAACTAAGATGGCAGAATCACAAACTGAACGTGGTGTAAATGAAATTACTAAAGGGGAACGTAATTTAGATAGTGAGTTCAAGAAAAAGACACCTGGTACTAGAATGGTGCCAAGAAGGACAAGTAAAAAATCTAATTCAAAGAAGAAAAAGAAGAAAAAATCCGGAAAGAAGCGGAAATAATCCGATGATTATATTATAGCATAAGAACTATAATATGTCAAGAGGTAGAAAAACATGAAGCATTCAGTTGAGGAAATACATTTGAAAAATGGGGCAAAAGGTTTATTGATTAATATTCCTGGTGCTTCAGTGATGTCTACACGGATTCAATTCCGTGCAGGCATGTTATATGCTAAAAGTAAAGATGTTTATGAGATACCACATGTGGTAGAGCATTTGGCTTTTGGTGCAAATGCTAAGTTTCGTGATGAACAGGCTTTTGAGGGGGAGTTTACCAAAAATGGTGCATATCATAATGCCTGGACATCCGATATTTCGGTTTGTTATGAGACGGAATGTGCAGATTTTGAGTGGGAACGAATTATGGATCTGCAACAAGTTTCGATTTGTGAACCGAGATTTAATGAGGATGAGCTTAAGTCTGAAAAGGCTAATGTACGTTCAGAATTGACTGGATACATGAATGATTACTACCGTTTGCTTTGGCCAAGAGTACAACAAGCGGTGGGCGAGGATATTTTGGACTTATCAGAACGTTTGAAAACAATTTCGAATATTGAGCTAAAAGACATCAGAGAACATTATCGTCGCACCCACACGGCTCACAATATGCGATTTATTATTGCTGGGCGGATTCGGGGACGCAAAGGTAAGCTTATTAAAATGTTGGAAGAATGGAATTTGAAAGAGGGGCGAGAATTTGAAATACCTGCGACCGATTTGCATTCTTCGGAGGCGGTTTCAATTCGACGGAAAGATGCTTCAAATATTACGTTTGGGTTCTCATTGGTGACACCACGACATCTTAGCCCTGAAGAAGTGTTTGCAATGAATTGTTTGAACCATATATTAAATGGTACGACTAATTCGAAGATTTTTGGGGCGGCAAGGAAACGTGGATTAGTGTATGGGATGGGCTCGTCGGTGGCGAGCAATGCGCATAACTCGTATTGGGATTTTGATGGCGAAGTTAATATCGAAAATGCAGAAGAATTATTTGACTTAATTCAAATGGAGTTGATGAAGACGTTGAATGGTGAAATACTTGATATGGATTTCTTAGCAGCAAAGTCTTATGCTCTCGGACGAATGCAAATGGGGGCGCAGACTCCGGCGCAAATTGCGGATTATTATGCGGACGGGTATTTTACTAATGGCACAATTGAAAAATATGATAATATGGCTAATATCATTAAGTCCATCGATAAATTTAGGATGATTGAATTAGCGCGTGAATTTGCTGGATCAGGAATTAAAGGATTCGCGGCAGTTTCTTCAACGGAAAAGGCATTTATTACAGAATTAGAAACTAGATTGAATTTTTAAAATAGTATTGACATTTTTTCAAATATGCGCCATAATTTAAGCATATGTGGAATTATTTAAAACAAAAACAAACAAAAATTCTGGTGGGTTTTTTATTACTTGCTAGTGTGGGGGCGGCCACTTTTATAGTGGTGGGAATGGATAAAAACGATAAAAAAGAAACTGCGTCGACGCGTCAAGTGGAAGGAGAGGTGGAGGCGGATGATGTAGTGGAAGTTGCTGATGCGAGTGATGGGTATCAGGAGCCGTTGGGGGTAAGCAAATCAAGTGAACCGGCTTACGAACAAGATACTAGTGCTGTAAATCCGAGTGTGATAAATACACCGGTGAGTTTTGCAGCGGCGACAACTACTAATATAGTGATTGAAATAGAGCCAGCACGTGAAGAGACACCGATTCAGGTAGCAAAAGCAGAAAGCCCGACTGAACAAATAGTAGCAGTTGACACTTCAGAAAAACATGAAGGAAAAACACGTAGCTTTGAAGGTGCGGTCAGTGTGCCGAGTTTGAAAGATGTTAACGAAGAAGAGGAAGCGAGAAGAGCAGAAGAAGTAAGAAGGGCAGAAGAAGAAGCTAAGAAAGCAGAAGAAGAGGCGAAGGCGTTAGCTGAAGCTGAGGAAAAAGCAAAGGCAGAAGAAGCGGCTAGAATTGAGGCGGAAGAAAAAGCAAAGGCGGAATTAGAACAGGCAGAGGAAGAGGCTAGGGAAAAAGCTGAGGAAGAAGCACGTAAGGCAGAGGAAGCTAGAATACAGGCCGAAGAAGAAGCACGTAAGGCAGAGGAAGCTAGAATACAGGCCGAGGAGGAAGCTAGGAGAAAGGCAGAAGAAGAGGCACGTGCGTTGGCAGAGGCTGAGGCTTTGGAGCAGATGCTTCATTCAGAGCATTATGAAGGAAATGTGTTTAGTGGGGCTAATACATATCCTTGGCAGAATGATTGTCCGGACAAGCAAGATTATTATTTGACGTACTTAGATGGTCATAAAATTGGTGGATATGTTTGTGAATGTGTGAGTTATGCAGGTTGGAAAGCGTATGAAGCGTGGGGTATACCGCTAGGCTGGGGTAATGCTTATTCCTGGGATGATGGTGCGAGAGCAGACGGTAGGTTTTATGTTGACCATACTCCGGCGGCAAAGACGATTGGACAGGCAAATGGTGGTACTTATGGGCATGTATTTTGGGTAGAAAGTGTAAATGCGGATGGCTCGATTAATGTGACAGAATATAATAATTCATACGCTACATATCTATATTCTGGTGTGTCTAGGCCGGGGAGCTTCGGTTCGCGACGAATCTCTGCGGGCGAGGTTTGGCAGTATAATTTTATACATTTACGATAGCTTTTATGTTATAATTAAATAATGAAAAAGTTGGAGTGGAAAGAAAGAAAAGTTAATCTTGGCACGTCAATCGCTATCGGTGCGGTGCTTGCTATAGCCGGTATAGTGATTGGTGCAAATTGGAATACGTTAATTGGCAGATATTCGCCATATTTTGGTTTTAGCACGACAAATTCGGTTAACTGGTCGGCGCTCGATGAAGTTTACGATAAGATTGTGACGACTTATAACGGCGAAGTAGATATCGATAAACTTATTGACGGGGCTAAGTCTGGAATGGTTGACGCCCTAGGGGATATATATACTGTATATATGAATGCCGAGAAGACGGCGGATTTTTATGATGATTTGCATGGTAATGTTGGGTCTGGGATTGGTGTGGAGATGGGGCTTCGTGACGGGTATGTTAGAGTGCTTAGGACATTACCGGATAATCCAGCTAGGAAAGCTGGTATTCTTGCAGGTGATATTCTTTACAAAGTTGACGGGGAAGAGATTTGGGATTTGCCATCGGATGAGGTTGCAAAAAAGATACGTGGCGAGAGTGGTTCCGAGGTGAC
>JAEEGI010019304.1_pt1 | contig 13753 bp, 7 predicted proteins | sample 8958751 | NCBI WGS metagenome assembly JAEEGI01 (sample SAMN16246545, study PRJNA631951) | gut metagenome | biome: gut microbiome; feature: rumen; material: KS-attached | host: Bos | place: Iran: Karaj | collected 2018-10
AACTTTTGGATGGTGATTATTTACAGACCCCTCTTAACCCTTCTTAACTCCTCTTAACCCTTCAATCCCCTCTTAACCCCTCATAACCCCTCAATCCCCTCTTAACCTTTCAATCCCCTCTTAACCTTTCAATCCCCTCTCAACCTTTTTCAAACCACTAATTTTGTACGTTTTTCCTCCTATTCTCGCCCTAAACGGCCCTTTTGTACGCACATTTTCAGGTTTTGCACCTACACTTTGCTGTCTTGGAGTTCAGTTCTCACAAGCTGTTCGAAAACACGCTACCTTTGCACCGTCAAAACTGATGTTATCATCACACCGAGATTCAACCAACAATACACCTTTTAAATAATTAATCATTTTATCTATGAAAAAGCAGAACCTATTCAAGCAGATTCGGTTGCTCCTGATTGCCTTGCTTTGTCTGATGACTGCCACAGCACAGACGCTTGCACAGAGCATTACAGGAACTGTAAACGATCAATTCGGCGAGCCCATCCTGGGCGCATCGGTGCTAGTGAAAGGCACTACCAACGGTTGCGTCACCGACCTGGACGGCAACTTCTCGCTCTCGGGAGTGCAGAACGGACAGACGCTCTCCATCTCCTTTATCGGCTATGTTACCCAGGAGGTGACAGTAGACGGTCGCGCACACTATGAAGTGACGCTCAACGAAAACAGCGAACTCCTGGAGGATGTCGTTGTCGTAGGTTACGGCGTACAGAAGAAGTCGAACCTCACTGGTGCCATCAGCCAGGTGAAGTCGGGCGACATCCAGAACCGCACCATCAGCGACGTCAATCAGTCGCTGCAAGGCAAGACTGCTGGTGTGCAGATGATCAGCACCTCGGGCACACCTGGTGCCGAAAGCACCATCCGTGTGCGCGGCTTCTCGTCCAACTCTACCAGCGACCCACTCTATGTTGTAGATGGCGTACGTGTCAACTCCATCTCAAACATCGACCCCAATGACGTAGAGAGCATGGAGGTGCTCAAGGATGCTGCTTCGGCAGCCATCTACGGTGCAGAGGCCGGCAACGGTGTCATCATGATTACCACCAAGCGCGGCAAGGCAGGACAGGGCAAGATCTCTTACAGTGGACAGTGGGCCATCCAGAGCATGGGTCGCAAGCCCGAGGTGATGAACGCCCAGCAATACATCGACTATCACAAGGGACTTGGCGCCGACTACACAAGCCTCTGGGACGGAACAGACACTGACTGGTGCGATGCCATGTTCGAGAAATCCCTGATGCAGAAGCACAGCGTCAACTTCCAGAACGGTTACGACAAAGGCAACTTCTACGTGTCGTTCAACTACACGGGCAACAATGGCATCGTGACAGGTGACGAGGATTTCTACAAGCGCTTTGCCGGCAACATCAACGGTGAATACGACGTCAACAACTGGCTGCAGGTAAGCACGCAGAATGTCATCTCCTACATGACGCAAGGTGCAGTGGCCGAAAACGACCCCTATTATTCCGTACTGCGCGGCGCCATTGCCATGGATCCGCTCACCAAACCCGTTTATGCCCCAGGCAATCTGCCACAGGATATGCAGAACCTGCTCAACAGCGGCACAACGCTGATGACCGATGCCGACGGCAACTACTACGGCATCTCGCAGTATCAGCCGGGCGACGACATCAACCCGCTCATTGCCCTGGAGGCTCGCCGCACCAAGACGTGGAGCACCTTCGTGCAGGGCAACACGGCCCTAAACTTCAAGCCCTTCAAAGGCTTCGTCTTCACCAGCCGCCTAGGCTACCGCTTCGTGTCGGCCAACCACAGCGTCTATAACAAGGCCTATTACGGCTCGGCCAACAAGCACGAGGACCAGCCCGACATCGACTTCACCAACACCCACAATCGCTACTATCAGTGGGAGAACTTCGCTAACTACAACGTCTCGCTGAAGAAGCACGACATCAGCGCCATGGCCGGCATCTCCTTCTCGGCCGACCGCAAAGCTACCCTCGAAACCGGCGGTCGTGGCTTGCAGGCCGACGACGAGAACTACGCCTACCCCGACTACCTGTCGGGCAATGCCACAAGCCTGCTGCACGCCGGCGATGACTTCGAGACCCTCAAGTACTCCTACTTCGGCCGTCTCTCCTACAGCTACGCCAACCGCTACATGCTGCAGTTCACCATGCGTGCCGATGCCGCCGACCTATCCATACTGCCCGAGGCCAAACGCTGGGGCTACTTCCCCGCTGTCAGCGCCGGCTGGACCATCAGCCAGGAAGAGTGGTTCCCCAAGAACCAGACCCTGCTCACCAGCCTGAAGCTTCGCGCCAGCTGGGGCCAGAACGGCTCGATTGCCGGCCTCTCGAACTTCGCCTACGCCAACGCCATCGCCTCTTCGACAGGCACCTCGTTCAGCATGCAGCCCGACTATGTCAACGCCTCACTCCCAAGTTCGACGGGCAACCAGAAGCTCAAGTGGGAGACCTCTGAGCAGACCGACTTCGGCCTCGATGCCAGCCTCTTCAACGGTCGCCTGACCTTCGGTGCCGACTACTATATCAAGAAGACCAAGGACCTGATCGTGCAGAACACCGTGCCCACCTACACCATCGGCAACACCGTGTCGCCCGTCAATGCAGGCAACGTCGAGAACAAGGGCTGGGAGTTCGACCTCGGTTGGAAGGACAAGGTAGGCGACTTCACCTACGGTATCAACGCCAACTTCTCGACCCTCGAGAACGAGGTGACCTACCTCGACCCCTCCATCGCTCGCATCAATGGTTACTCCACAGGAGGCACCACTGTCTATACTGCCTTTGAGAAAGGGGAACCCGTCTGGTACTTCCGCGGCTACAAGGTGGATCACATCAACCCCGACAACGGCAATCCCGTCTATGTGGATGCCAACGGCGGACTGACCGAAACACCCACGGCAGCCGACATCCAGAAGATTGGCTCAGCCATCCCCAGCATCATGTATGGTGTCACCCTCACCCTCGGCTACAAGAACTTCGACTTTACCGCCTTCGGACAGGGCACTGCCGGCAACGACATTTACAGCTATTTTGCGAAAGCGCTACGCCCTGAGACCAACCGCCTTTCGACCTACTACACCGATGCTTGGACTACACCTGGCCAGCAGGCCAAGCACGCAAGCATGGACTACCAGCGCACCAACGCCATTACCTACTTCTACAGCAACGCGCAGATGTTCGACGGCTCCTATTTCAAGATCAAGCAAATCCAGCTCGGATATACCCTACCCAAGAGCCTCCTCAGCAAGGTCGGCGTGGAGAGCCTCCGCATCTACGGTTCGCTCGACGACTTCTTCCTCTTCACCAGCTATCCCGGCCTCGACCCAGAGGCATCGAGCGGCAACACCTCACAGCTCGGCATCGACCTCGGCAACTTCCCAACCTCCAAAAAGGTAGTATTCGGCTTTAACTTAACATTCTAAAACCGTTAATTATTTATCGTTAATTGAATTGTTAATTGTTAACTGTAAATTGAATTAAATATGAAAAATATGATCATACTGGCAGGCATTGCCTGCGCCATAGTTACGTTCACCGCATGTGAGGATCAGCTCGACGTCATACAGCACGGTGCAGTTTCGTCCGAAGCCTTCTACAGCAACGACCAAGAATGTCTCGAAGGTCTATCGGCTCTCTACAAGGACCTCGAACTGAGCTGGCCCGTCAACGATGGACACCTCGGAATGGCCATATCAGACGACTGCTACGCTGGAGGTAGTTCACGAACAAGTGACGGATGGGAACTCATCAACGAACTCAACTACGAAGCAAACAATGCTTACGTCCTCAATGCCTTCCAGACATATTATAATACCGTCTATCGTGCCAACATGCTCATCAATCACTGCACAGGGGGCACGGCGCTACAGAACCGCATCGTTAACGAGGCTAAAGTAATCCGTGCATTTACCTATCTGCGTATTGCATGCTACTTCGGCGATGCCCCCCTCATCCTCAACGAGGTGACCGACGGCAAATATCAGTTCCCGGCCTCAACTCGCGCAGAAATCTTTGCACAAATCGAGCAAGACCTGGAGGAGGCCATTGCCTCGGGCACGCTGCTCGAAAAGACCTCGGTGAACGACCAAGTGGTGAATGTCACCAAGCATACAGCACAAGCCCTGCTCGGCAAGGCCTACGTCTATGAAAGCACCTACCTCGGCACCGATCGCTGGGCAAATGCCCGTCAGAATCTGGAGGCTGTCATCAGCTCAGGCAAGTATGCCCTTGTGGATGTGGCTCACTATCAGGATATGTTCCACAACGACGGTCGTTTCAGCACCGAGAGCCTCTTCGAAACCAACCGCATCCTGGATGCCCAGAACCTTGTACGCGTTTGGATGACCTATCGTCAGGGCTTCCGTGCCAACAACGTTGATCAGTCCCAGCTCAAGGCAGCTGCCGCCGCTGGCCTGATTAACAACACCTACAGCCAGGGCTATTTCAACTCCACCCTCGACCTTTACAACACTTTCGTAGAGCTGGAGGGCGAGGACGGCGCACGTCTGCATCAGGTGCTGATGACCTATAAGGATATGGTACAGATGCCTCTCTGCCTTGGCAAGCAGAAGTATTTCTACGGCACTGAAGGCATTATGATGACAAAACTCGCTGCTCGCGACAATGAGCGCATCGCCAACCATATGTACGGCCAGGACATCGTCTTCCTGCGCTATGCCGACGTGCTGCTGCTCGCTGCCGAAGCCAACCTGCCTGCCCATGGCGGCAGCCAAGCCAAGTGCGACGACTATATGAACCAGGTGAAACAGCGTGCAGGCGAACTCAGCATGCCCGGCAACTACACCCTCGCCGACATCCAGAAGGAGCGCCGCGTAGAGCTCTGCTTCGAGGGTTCGCGCTACTTCGACCTCGTGCGCTGGAACATCATTGCCGAAGTCTATAAGGACAAGGGCAAGCGCATCCCTACGGTCTATGGTCTTTGGGACCAGAGCGACAACACGGGCAACGAACTCCACGAGAACGTCCAGGGCTACAACGTGGGCTACTTCGAAAACACCAGCCATCGCGGCTGGCAGGAGCGCTACAAGGTACTTCCTATCCCTCAGGAAGAGTTGAACGTCAATCCTCTGATCGAACAGAATGCTCTCTGGAAATAAATTGTCAGCATAATTCTCAAATCAAAAAAACTAAAACTATGCGCAATCTGCTCATCACCATCCTGCTGCTGCTCAGCGCGGCAGCAGGCGCCCAGACTCCCGTCATCGAGATCGAAGGCGGCAAGGTGCAAGGCATCGACAGTCATGAGCCTGGCGTAGCGCTCTTCCGTGGCATCCCCTACGCCGCCCCTCCCGTTGGCGAACTTCGCTGGCAGCTGCCTCAGCCCGTCAAACCCTGGCAGGGCATCAAGGTGGCCGACACCTGGAGCAACATCCCTCCTCAGCGTCAGCAGAATCCCACCTCTTTCTACTGTAAGGAATTCTACTGGGACGATGCCTGGACCCGCTCCGAGGACTGCCTCTACCTCAACGTGTGGGCTCCCAAATCGACCATCGGCAAGCCCGAGGCCAAATTGCCCGTAGTGATGTGGGTACACGGTGGTGCCTATATGAGCGGCTACGGCTTCACCCGCCCCATGGATGGCGATGCATGGGCCAAGCGTGGTGTTATCCTCGTCACCATCAACTACCGCCTTGGCGTCCTCGGCTTCCTGCCCCACGAAGCGCTCTCTGCCGAAAGCGAACATCACGTGTCGGGCAACTACGGCCTAGCCGACCAGATCAAAGCCCTGCAGTGGGTGAGCGAGAACATCGCACAGTTCGGCGGCGACCCTGCTTGCATCACCGTAATGGGTCAGAGTGCCGGAGGTGCCAGCATCAAGAATCTCGTAGCTTCTCCTTTCTCGAAACCCTTCATCCGTCGTGCCATCATTCAGAGTGCAGGCGGTGTGGGCGAGTTCCTGTCCGATGGCAAAAAGGGTGAACGCGACTACGTAAAGGAAGGCACCGAGGCTATGAACAAGATTGGTCTGACCACCCTCAGTGCCATGCGTGCTGCTTCGCCCGAAGAGGTGATGAAGGCTCCCGTCTGGGGCATCGCCGCCCCTCACGCCGATGGCTATCTGCTGCCCGAGACCTTCGACGAAGCCGTGATGGACAACACCGTGGCCGACGTGGAGTACCTCATCGGTTGCACGCTCGACGACATCACCCAGCAGAACAAGCAGATCGATGCCTTCTGCTATGCCCGCGACTCACTGAGCCAGAAGCCCGTCTATCAGTATCTCTTCGCACGCAAGCTCCCCGGCACCGACAAGGCAGGTGCCTTCCATTCGGCCGAACTCTGGTATATGTTCAACACCCTCGGTCGCAGCTGGCGTCCCTTCACCCCCGCCGACTTCGATCTCTCGGAGCGTATGATGGACTATTGGACCAACTTCGCCAAATACGGCAATCCCAATGGCCCGACCCAAGGCTCCTGGAAACCTTTCACCCTCACCGAATCCTATGTAGAAGTACTCAACGTAAAAAACTGACATCAATATGAAATCCTATAAGAACCTCCTCTTGCCAGCCCTCCTCTGCCTGGCATCCGCCACAACCCTTCAGGCCCGCGAAGTTACCTCGTTCAACCAGGAATGGGGCTTCAAGAAAGGCGTATTCACTCCTTGGGGTGTCTATCCCAACATCCGCATTCCCCAGTGCGACACGCTGGTCAACCTCCCTCACACCTTCAACGAGCATGACATCATGAGCGACGAAGGCTACTTCCGTGGCGAAGGTTCGTACATGAAGCACCTTGAAGTGCCCGAGGCATGGAAGGGCAAACGCATCTTCCTCAAGTTTGAGGGTGCCGCCCAAGTGGCCGACGTCAACGTCAATTTCACCCACGTGCTGGAACATAAGGGCGCCTACAATGCCTTTGCCATCGAACTCACCGACCGCGTGGACTACGGCAAGGACAACATCATCACCGTCACCTGCAACAACGCCCATCGCTTCGACGTAGCTGCCCAAGGTGGTGACTACAACGTGCCCGGCGGCCTTTACCGCGACGTCTGGCTCGAAGTGACCGACGAGGATGCCTGCATCTCGCCTCTCTACTTTGGTTCCGAGGGCGTATTGCTCCACCAGCGTCGCGTCACCGAGGAACGTGCCGACCTGATGGCCGAAGTGCATCTGCTCTCGAAGAGCGGCTACAAGGGCTGCGAAGTGACCGTAACGCTGCTCGATGCCGAAGGCAACACCGTCATCAGCAAGACCACTCCTTATATCAACAACGACCAGGCCATCATCAACCTTGCCATCGATCGTCCGCATCTCTGGAATGGAACCGCCGACCCCTATCTCTACACCCTCGTCACCACCCTGAGCCGCAACGGCAAGGAGATCGACCGCGTCGAGGAACAGACAGGCTTCCGCTACTTCTGGGTTGATGCCGACAAGGGCTTCTTCCTCAATGGCAAGCACATCCGTCTGCGTGGCGTCAGCCGCCATCAGGAGTGGAAGGATGTGTCGGCTGCACTGACCAGGGAGCATCACCTGGCCGATTATGACCTGATGAGCGAAATGGGCATCAACGCCCTTCGTCTGGCCCACTATCCACAGGCTCACTTCATGTTCGAGGAGGCCGACCGTCGCGGCATCCTGGTATGGGAGGAGATTCCCTTCATCTGCAATTACATTAAGGACTCGATGGACGAAAACCTCCGTTTCCAGCTCCGCGAGATGATCATCCAGAACTTCAACCATCCCTCGATCTTCTGCTGGGGTCTCTTCAATGAGGTACCCGACGACCATTGCTCAATGACAGCCGAACTCAACGACATCGCCCACACCCTCGACCCCAGCCGTCTGACCACCGCGGCCACCTGCTTCGAAGGTGACTTCAACTTCATCACCGACCTCATGGGTTGGAACAAGTATGCAGGCTGGTACTACGGCACCTTCAAGGACTTTGCCACCATCTTCGACACCTGGCATGCCGAGCACCCCGACGTGAAGCTCTGCATCAGCGAGTACGGTGCAGGCGCTGCCATCAGTCAGCACGTAGGCCAGTATCGCGAAAGCGATGGCTCCGATGCCCGTGCTTCTGCCCGTGGCAATTGGCACCCCATGGAGAAGCAGACGGCTTCGCACATGGCTCACATCCGAATGATTGAGGAGCGCGAATACCTGTGGGGCACATTCGTCTGGAACATGTTCGACTTCGCCTCGTCGATGCGTCGTGAGGGCGACACCAACAACATGAACGACAAGGGTCTGGTAAGCCACGACCGCAAGGTACGCAAGGATGCATTCTATGCCTACAAGGCCTACTGGAACAAGAATGAGAAGACCGTCCACCTCTGCTCGAAGGACTACACCCAGCGCAAGGAGGCCCTCTGCGACATCATCGTCTTCACCACCGCTCCTTCTGTCAAGCTCTACATCAACGGCAAGCTCGTGGGCACGCAGAAGACCGATGCCTTTGCCACCGCTCAGTGGCGCGACTTCACGCTCCAGAAGGGCGAGAACCGTGTCGAGGTACGTACCGCTCACGGCAACGACTCGGCCACTTGGATAGTAGAATAACAGCCGAATTGAATAGCTGCTTTTTATGTTCGTCCGCCAGTTGATGTGAATCAGCTGGTGGATTTTCGGTTTTTTATTCCCGAAAAGTTGCAATTACAAGATTTTTCAGTTATCTTTGCAGCGCAAATCACTAACATTGCCCCGTCTTATGACTCCACATACCGAAAAACTGATGCGCCAACTCACTCCGCGCCGCATCATCTATTGCATCCTGCTTCTTCTCGCCCTTGTCGCCATCCAAGCGGTTTGCCACTTCACATCGCCCGATGCTGATCATCACCTGCCCGCATCCGACTTCCTGCGAGTCGAGACCGATCTCTCCAGTCGTCAGGTACACACCCTGCGCGAGGGTGCCGATGGCTACATGTGGATTGGTACCGAACGTGGTCTCAACCGATTCGATGGCCATCGCTACCTGCAGGTCTTTGCCACTGCCGACACCTGCAGCCTCCAGAACAACGACATCCTGGACGTGCAGCCCGTCTCCGGGCACTCCGACGTTATGATCGTCAGGACCTACTACGGGGCGAACCTCCTTTTCCCCGACTTTTCTTCCATGATGCTCAACCAGAGCAGTGGACTGCTGCGGCAGTTCAACGACAGCCTTTTCATCAGTTTTTCCGACGAGCGTCTGAGCGTCATCTGCATCGATTGGGAGCATCGCACACGACGCGTGGTCCGCGAGCGTCCGATCAGTGCCAGCTTCATTTCTCTGCAAGTCCATTACGATTCGTGTTTCTGGGCCATAGGCAACAATTCCGCCGAAATGTTCGACATTCAGCTCAACCATTTGAAGCAAATCCCATTAGACTTCAAGGGGGAATATCCGTTGCGCCGCAATGACCAGGAGTGCTGGCTGCTTACGCCCGACGGCTACCAGAGCATGAACCTGTCATCAGGCATGCTGCTCCACACGCCCGAAACCGACTACGTGAACCGCCACATCAACCCCAACGAAGTGGAGCTCTCGTATTTGCAGGACACTTGTCTCATCATCAGGAATCGCAATGTCCCCGGCTTCAAGATTTTCGACCTCGTCCATCTCTCCCTTCGTGAGGAGGCTTTCCCCGAACAGGAGACTTCGCAGATCGGCAAGGTCTTCATCGATTCGCGCCAGAACACATGGTGTTGCTCTCGCAGTCTGGGCTTCGACGTTCATTTCTCTCGCCGTTCCGCCTTCTCGGAAGCAGGTCCTCTGAGCCGCTTCTTTGCCAACCGTGGCATCACCAGTCTTACAAAACTCGACGACGGGAGAATTTGCCTGTTGTTATTACGTACAAGGATCTACGCAAGCAGCACGCGCGAAGGCAGCATTGTGGAACTCAACACCTCGACCTTGCCCATATCGAACTATACGCACCTTGTCAGCCTTGCGGGCGGCAATCTGCTCATCATTGGGCTCAGTCAGGCCGTCGAATGCCGGGTGGGGCAGCAAGGTCAGCTCTCCGTGGTAAGCCAGTACAAGCTGCCCTGTTCCTCCATCCATGATGTCTGCCAGGACAAGACCGGACGGCTATGGGCCGCCTGTTCCAACGGATGCTACACCATCGACCCTGTCACCGGGCAATACAGCAATCTGCTCAGCCATCTCTCCAGCGCCAATGTCGTCAAACGATTGGCCGATGGACGCATCATCTTCGGTTCACAATCGGGTGGCATCTCCATTATTTCGCCCGAAACGATGACCGAACGTCATTACGACCTGCCCCTCGACAAGCCTGGCTTTTTCAGCTGCCGCGATCTCACCGAGGATGCCCGAGGCAACATCTGGATTGCCACCCTCGGCATGGGACTGCTCAAGCTCGATCTCTCCACAGGCGAAGTCTCTCGTCATCGTGCGCCCAACGTGTGCGACGACATGAGCTGTCTGCTGGCCGACCCCGACGACGGCACCATCTGGATAGGCACGCTCAACGGTCTCTCGCACTTCGATCCTGCCACCAGTCAGTTCCTCACCTTCTACGAAGCCGACGGCGTACAGGGCGATGAGTTCTTCGAACGCTGCGCTATCTATGGTCCCGACAGCACGCTCGTCTTTGGCGGCAAACTGGGTCTCACCATCTTCTCCCCCTCGCAGGTTACCCCGCAGATGAGCCGCCAGCTCAAGCTCTCGCAGGTATTGGTCGGAAGCCGCATCCTCACCCCAGGATACCGAGGTCATGGCTATGCCTTCGTGACCGATTCCGACAACGAGCCCCAGCGCATCACGCTTCCCCACGACATGGAGAGCCTGCGTCTGTGCCTCTCCACGCTCAACTTTGGCGATTATTCCCGGCCCAACATCATCTATCGTCTCAAGGGCTTCGACCGCGATTGGCAATGGGCACTCACGCCCGACATCACCTATAGCCAGCTACTCCCGGGCAACTATACACTCGAGATACAGTCGCACGACCAGAATGGCAACCTCCTGCAGGCGCTCTCGTTCGACATCGTCGTCACACCTTCCTGGTGGCAGTCGTGGTGGCTCAAGTACATCATCTATCCGCTGCTCATTCTCGGTCTGCTGGCATTGGCCTTCTCAGCGTCGATGCGCGCCCTGCAGCGTCGTCGCCGCATTCGTGACTCCCTGCGCGAGAAGGTAGCCATCCGTTATGCCAGCGACATGAACATGCGCTTCTTCACCAACATGGCGCATGAGTTCCGCACCCCGCTCACACTCATCTCCGGTGCCAACGGGCTGATTTCCAAGGCTGGTCGCGACGAAGGCGAAAAGCACGCTCTCGACATCATCACCAACAACACTCGTCGTCTGCTGCGTCTCGTCAACCAGTTGCTCGACTTCAATAAGCTCGAACACGACATGATACGCCTCAGCGTGCAGCCCGTCCACGTTCCAACCATCATCCAACAGCTTGTCCAGCTCTATCAGATTGGATTCAGCGAACGTCATATCGCCCTCAACGTCGATCTGCAGGGTGTCAGCAATCCCGTCTGGATCGACCCCGACAAGTACGACAAGATCATCGGCAATCTGCTATCCAATGCCCTGAAGTTCACGCCCAAGGACGGCAGTGTCACCATCGCTGTGCATATCGAAGGCGACTTGATGACCACCGAAGTGAGCGACACCGGCATCGGTGTCCCCGACAATATGCTGGAAGCCATCTTCGAACGCTATTACCAGACCTCCGAAGGCGCCATGAAGCAGAATGCCACCGGCATCGGCCTGTGCTATTGCCGCGGTCTGGCTCGTCTGCATCACGGCACCATCATCGCTCGTCACAACACCAATGCCGAACAAGGCACCACCTTCGTCCTCACCCTCCCCATCGTGCGCGAGGCATACCAGGAGTCCGAGATCAATCTCACCATGGCCGAAGCCGTCTTCCAAAGTGCCGAAGATGCCTCCAATGCGTCTGCCGAATCCCTCGAAACGCACATCGAGACACCTTCCGAGCCAAACGAAGAAGCCACCATCGACGATTCGTTGCCCACCGTGCTCGTTGTCGACGACGAACCCGAAGTCCTCAATTTCCTGCGTCTCATCCTCAGCAGCAACTACAATGTGCTCACACAAAGCAGTGCCACCGAAGCACTCGCCGCCATGACGCAGCTCAAGCCCGACCTCATCGTCAGCGACGTGATGATGCTGGGCATGGATGGTCTGAAGTTCTGCCAGCTTCTCAAGGAAGATGTCGCCTACTGCCACATCCCCGTCATCCTGCTCACCGCCAAGGCCTCGCTCGACGAACGCATCGAAGGTCTCAACGTCGGTGCAGATGCCTACGTCACCAAGCCCTTCGAACCCGCTTATCTGCTCGCCCTCATCCGCAGCATGCTCGACAATCGTCAGCGCGTCCAGCATCTCCTGGTCTCCACTGTCAGTGTCCCAAAGACCGAAACCGAGTCATCCCTCTCTCCCCAGGATGCCGACTTTATGCAGAAGTTCTACGACTACATGTCCGAGCATCTTGCCGACGCCGAACTCGATATGGAGCAGCTACCCCGCACAATGATGATGAGCCGTTCGAAGCTCTATTACAAGGTAAAAGGGCTGACGGGCCAGACGCCCAATGCCTTCTTCAAGACCTACAAGCTCAATCGTGCCGCCGAGATGATACGCGAAGGCAAGGAGAAACTCTCCTACATCGCCGAGCTCACCGGCTTCTGCGGTTCCTCCCATTTCGCTGCAAGCTTCAAGAAGCAGTTCGGTGTGCTCCCCAGCGAATACGCCACCCACCAAGGTTGAAGAATGTCATCCCAAGTTTCAAAAATAAAATGCCATGGCTACCATCAACGTTTACGAACAGTATTTCCGTGCCGACTGCATCGCCAATGGTGTGCAGCGCAATGCAGTGTCAGTGCTCCTCATCTCCGACTCCGAATGCGGCAACATCCGCTACGAGGTTGCAGTCAACTTCTTCCCGCACAATGCCCCCGACGACTTCGCCATCTCCTACGATGCCTACTACTCCCGCGTCGTCTATGAAGCCTCAGGTCGTCGCTCCAAGAAGCGCGAGAAGGAGCTCCTCGAACTCCTCCCCTCCGTAGCCGACGAGCTTGCTGCCGAAGTTCAGGCCACCATCCTTTGGGATCAGCCTCTCATCGAGGCCCGAAGAGGTTAACATCTTGGTCGAGGCGACAATTACCGAAGCCCCTCCTCCCTTTTGTCGCCTTTCTCTCCAACTGTCGCCATATCCCGTCCAGATTTCCCAAGAAATATTTGCTCACCTCGCGCAGTTACCCTATCTTTGCAGTGCGAAAACCCAATAAGCCATCCGTTCGATAGCGGATGCCCCAGTATTAACAACTAAAAAACCACTGCAATGATAATCACAATATTCATCATCATCGAGGTCCTCTTCTCTGCCGCCCTCTTCATTGGCACTCACCTCGTCGAGAAGCTCAGCGACGACGACGTCAAGCCTATCCGGCATCGATATACGACCAAGCTCTAACCAGCACTCATCCCTATAAAATAATATAGGTATACGACCCATGAGGGTGTGTCAAGTCAATCCCGACTTTGACACACCCTCATCAGTAGGTGGAGATGGAGCGAATCCGGTCCTCGAAGAAATCCTTATCGATGGCGCGGGACTTGATTTTGGAACGATAGGTGTAGATGGTGGTGATGCTGGAACGGAGGATGTCGGCAATCTTCTGGTTGTCGGTAATGCCGAGGCGCAGGAGGGCAAGGACGCGAAGTTCGGTGGTGAGGCGTGCGCCATCGTCACCCACTTCGAACTCGTTGCCGGGAATCATCAGGCG
>JAEEGI010019306.1_pt1 | contig 13752 bp, 6 predicted proteins | sample 8958751 | NCBI WGS metagenome assembly JAEEGI01 (sample SAMN16246545, study PRJNA631951) | gut metagenome | biome: gut microbiome; feature: rumen; material: KS-attached | host: Bos | place: Iran: Karaj | collected 2018-10
CATTTTTCTTTGAATATGATTTATTTAAATTTGAATCATTTTCGATTAAATATTATTTAGAACCTACTGGTGTTTAAATCTTTTTTAAAAATTTAATAATTTTCAATTTATTTCTTTCAAGAAATTTTACCTTTTTTTGATAAATTTGATAAAGTAATATCATTAATTCTCATATAAGACTTTGAAATATAATTATTCAATTCTTGGAATTTTGAATTCATATTTTTTATATTTAATTTTGAATTGTTTATATTAAAATATTAACACCAACATTCTTTCATCAAAAAAATTGCTCTTTTAATTCTAATATATTAACAGTATATATATTATATTAATTAAAATTAATATTAGATAAATTTATATCCTAAAAGCTAAATAACCTTTACATATCTATCATATATAATAAATAAAATGAATTTTTTATTTATATATTGAAACATCGTTTCTCAATCCATTTAAATGAAAAATATTATATATGATTAAAATACAACTGAAAGATTTAATTATTGTTTTGATTATTATATACATGAATCCAAAAAAACATTCATTTAATTTCTTTAGATTTTAAATCATTTATTTGGTAAATTTTCCGAATTTTTTTTCTATATCCAGAAAATTTATGCCTGACATAATTATTTATATGCTTTTTCCAATTAGGAGTTAAAAGATTTGTAAAAACAGTTTTTTCATCAAAAGATTCTTTTATTATTGAATTTTCATCAATTTTAGAATTTTCATTTTCTTTTTCAACATTACATTTTTTCTGTTGAAAATAATATAAATCATTTGGAATAATAAAAATTCTTCTTTTTCCCAAGTTTCATTCACTTTATTATCTTCTTGTTCTTTTGATATCATTTTTTTCTAAGATTATTATTAATTTTTAATCACAATTTTTGCAGGAAAATTAGCAATAAAAAAAGAAATTTCTATAATGAAAAAGAATTAACAAAAAAAGGAAAATTTTATATTTGGAGATTTGTACCTCTAATATATATTATTATCATCAATTATTTTAAAAAAAAGACTTAAAAGGTCTACTAAAAAATGTTTTTTTTCAATCATTTTGCTTAAAGAATTTTAATTCATTTATAATATTTTTTCTAAACTCCTAACTTCAATTCATAAAAGTTATCTACTTTCCATTAAATTAATTTAATTATTAAAAATAAATGAAATTGATTTAAAAATCTATTAATCAAATCAATGAAATTTCTTTTTCATTAATCTAAATTATGATTAAAAAAATCAAATTTTCATTAAAGGTATCAAGGTCATTAAGATTTAAAATACTAATTTAATTATTAATTTAATTTATTTAAGGTATAAAATTGAATAGAAATAACAAAAAAATATAAAAAAATTCAAAATCAAAATTCTAAATTCAGAATTAACATTAAAAAATGAAATTCCTTTCTTTATCTTAAAACTTCATGAAAATAAACAAATTTAATTCAATCTATAATAGAAAGGATATGTAGCATTTTATAATATATTTTTCAACTCCATTAATTCATAAATAAAAAATGTATAAAGGGAAAATAAAAGCTGAAACACTTCCATTAACTCTACTTTTATTTATATTATTTAACTGCATTTTTGGCTTTTTTATGGAATAACAAAAATAAGTGTTCAGAAAGAAATAGCGCAGTCATTTATAATTTGTAATGGAATGATTTTAAATATAGCTTTGCTTTTTTTATTAATATATTAATTTCGAAAAAAATGTAAATAAATTTGTAGGTTATGGTCTTTTTATTATAAATTTACTTTTTGAAATTTGTTATGTTACTGAAATTTGGGTCATAAAAAGAGGAAAGGATGAAAATAACAATTTATTTGGAACTGTTGTTACATTTGTTAATGTTTCTAAGTCCTTCTACAAATATTGTTAAATTATTGAAAACAGGAAGATATTAATTTTTACCTATTATTACTAATATTATTGGATTTATTACTTCTCTAGTATGGATGATTTATGGTGTTTTAACTTTTCATGAATCTTCTTCTTCAAGATATAATTTATACAGCAATGGACTTAGTGTATTTTTTATTTTAATTTCAAATTGGATATTACTTTATTATTTTATGAAATTTGCATCAAAAAATATAAACAATAATTAATTTTGATTTTAAAGAAAAATTGAATGATGATTAAAAATCAATTGTTAAGTTGTAATTATGTTTTATAAAAACAATATATTTAAAAAGTTAAAAATACATTTTTATCGATAAAAAATAAATATTAATTGATTTTATTCAAATTCTAAATATTATTTAGTAATAATTTAATAAATAAAACTAATAATATTATTTTTTTAAATCCACAATGAATTTAATCAAAATTATTTTTTCCTAATAAACTTTCTTTTGCTTCAGGAATATTACTTCCACTAATTGTGACAGATAATTGATTAATTCGATTCCTTAGAGTATCTCTCTCTTTACTCATTTGAAGATATTTTATAATTCCACCAACCAGAATAGCAACAGCCAAGAAAACTAGAGCTAAAACTACCCATAGTGGAAATTCTTTACTTTTTCTTGTATTCTCACTTATTTTTATTGATTTATAACCAAAAAATTCTCCTGAAGATTTATCTATTCCATAAATAAGAATGTCTGAATATATTGGTACATTTTTTATATCATATACTATTTCTTCTGATTTTGATTTTTTTTCATATTCAAATCTTGGATTTTCTCTTGTTAAAGCATAAGTTGTTATATAATTATTGTTTGATTTTAAATTATATATTTTTATATAGTATACAAATTCCTTATCTTTATTTGAAGATTGTATTCCTTTAAATTTAAGATTTATATCTGTGGTTTGAGATGTTCTATTTATATTAGATAATTTAAATGTTACTGAATTATCTTTTAATGAATTTGAAATTGGTTCTTTTGCTTTATTCCCTGTAAAATATTTAAATGAAAAATCAAAATCATTGTCTTTATTTTCTTCTCCGATAATTAAATAAATTGATGGGTCATTTGAAGAAATTTTCAATAACTTTTTTCCCACTCCACTTATTTCTTTAATATCTTTTATTTTATTATTTTTACTATCAACAATACTGTATTTTCCTTCTGGATTTGATATTTGTAAATCTAATAAAAATGAATTACCTTCCTTTGAATATTGTTTTAATAAAAATTGACTAGTTTTTTTTGATGATATACTTCCTGAAAAATAAATTCCTTGAGGAGTAGCCTCAAATGGACTTCTTGAAGGATAAATTGAAATTCCAGCAGTAACATTATTATATTTCTTGTTTTTATTTAAGGATCTTATTTCAGTGTAAATATAATTTTGTTTAGTATTCATTAAATTTTTTGAAGTTATAAATACTCTTCCAGTTAATAAATCATTATCAAAGTAACCATTAATTTTTTCACTATCATCAGGGTAAGAATCTTCTTTTATTTTTAATTTACTAACCATTGTTTCACTCACAATATAAGAAACAATTTGAAAAGTATTTTTTTCATTAGATGCTTGATCAATATTTAATAATTTAAATTCAACTAAATAATCTTCATTTCTATCTGGAATTAAAGTATAAAAACCAAAAGGGAAATTTTGATGATAATTTAATGTAGTATATTTTCCAATTCTTAATTCATCAATATTTCTGAGAGTATTTCTTAAATCATACCAAATTCCAACATAATGTGTTGCTTTAGTCTCTATAATCAATTGACTTTCATATCCCTGAGAATCAAGGAATAACATTTCATTACCTTTTAAATCATATTGATATTCTTTTTTGTTAAAAAAATCTTTTAAAACAATTGGTCCATTTCCATGAATATTCATTATTGAAACAATATAATTTTTTCCTTTTTCTAATTTTACAGTCATTTGATTATAAGAAACAGGAAGTAATTGAATAAAAAGTGGAATTGGAATTGTTTCTTTTGTATAAGTTCTAAAAGTAGATACAAAAGAAATTATATCTGGTTTATTTGATTTTACACCAATAAAAACATAAGATTTTGGATTTAATTCATTATCAATTGAAATATAATTTTTATTTAATTGGTCTTTTGTATTTTTATGATTTAATTGTTCAGTAGCTAAAACTTTTTTTTTTAAACAAGTTTGATCATTTTTACATTCATAATAAGTTTTACTATCAATAATATTAACATATAAAATTAATTCTGAAGTTCCTTCTGAAAAAGCATAAGCAAATAATTCACTTACTGTATCATATGAATTCAATGAAATTAAGAAATGACAATAATTATTAGAATCTTTTATTTCACATGTTGTTTCTTTATCTGAATCAATTTCAATAATATGCTGAACATTTGTTTTTATAGGACGTACTCTAAATAAATAAGGGGAATTTTTCCCTGTTTCGAAATCTTCTGTTCCAACAGAAATTCTAAAAACTCCTCCTTTAATTTTGTTAACACCCCTTTAAAATTCAAAAGGAAGAATATTTATCAATTCTTAATATTTGATCTTTTGAAGAAGCTAATATTTTACATTTAGATTTCATTGTTGGAATTGAATCATCGTTAAAATTAATAAATAGTGAAGTACTTAATGAATAAAATTCAATTTCAATTCCATCAATGTTATGACTAATATATTATGAATAAACATCATAATAATTATCAATCATTTTTTGTTCAAGACTTCCAGATATAAATTCATTCATTGATATTGAAACAATACTTTTTTTTAATAATGAAAAATCAGATTGTGAATAAATTGTCCTTGCATAAATATTAAAATCAAAATAAAATAAATTATCAGAATTATCACTATATTTATCTCTTGAAGCAACTCCAACATATAAAATTTTTCCTTCAGAATCACCATCGTTTTTGTTACTATATTTTAATTTTTGATTCATTTCATCATAAGGTAATAAATTTGAACTCTTTTCATTAGGTAATTCCACATTTAATATGTCTTTATTATATAATTTTCCAAACATAGTTCCACTTCCTCTTTTCATATCTAAAATAATTTCTCCTTCTTCATTATTTAAAACTTCCATTGAAAAATAATATATTCTATTTGTAGCAATTGCTTCTCTTCTTAAAACTCCTTTATTTAAAATTGAGGTTAATTGTTTTCCTGTATTAACTGAAAAAGTAATTGGAATTTCATCATCATCTTTCATAGTATTATCAATTAATTTAAAGTGAATATATATTGAACAACCAAAATTTAGTTGGCAATTTTGTGATAATTGAGAAGCTCCAATTTCTATTATTTTTGATTTGGAAATTTGATATGGTTCATCTATCATAAATGTATTCACAAAAACTTTAACTTCAACTAATAATTCATTATCTAAATTTACTTTAATTACTATAGAATTATCAGTCAATAAAGAATAAGGAAATACATATGAAGCAGCTTCATAATTTTTTGATAATGTGATAGTAAAAGGTGTGTTTTCTCTGACTAAAAATGGAATATTTTCTGTTGCTTCTGAAGCTCCCATATAATAATAACATTTATTTTGATTTTGCTGTTTATAATCTTTTAACTCAACATTATATGATAATTCTTGATCAAAAAAGTGATCTAATGTATTTATTACTTGTTGAATTTCTCCTGAGTTACTTTTTTTTAAAAGAATATTACTTTTAAATGTCACATCAATTTCACAATTTAATGGAATGAAATGTGCAAAAAATGTTTTTTCTATTTCATTATTTAAATTATGTTGAATGATATAATTTTTTTTTTCACCCTTTTTTTCTAAATATTGTAGAAGAAGACCACTTTCTTTTATACTCACTGGATCATCTTTCTCTGATATTATTCTATAAGATAAAACATAATAAGAAGAAATTACTGCTTTTACGGTTATTTGAATTCTTTCTATTCCTTTTCCTTCAAAAATATATTTTTGAGAATTACCATATTTAATTTTTTTAGGTGTTCTTTCTTTATCTAAATCAAAAGTTAAAGTAGCATCACCTGAATAAATATCAAAATTAATTTCTATTTTTTCTTCATCACTCCCTGAAAAAGAAGTTTCAACAATAAAATATTTATCAGAACTATCTTTAGGAATATGTTTAGCGAAATTTTCATTTTCTTTTAAAACAATTCCATCATCTTCATCAATATATTCTAATGTAATTATACAATTAACTTTTTCACTTTTACATTCAAGAATTGTAACTACTCTATTATGATCAGCCATTGAACTTTCAACAGTAGATTCAATAAATGAAACATAAGCTCCAAAAGCATATATTAAATCATTTAAATTTTCATAATTTGAAGTATTTGTTATATCTAATTTACAATATGGAAAAGTTATACATTTACCTTGTCTGACATTAACAATACCTTGTTTTACAACCAATACTGAATAAGTTTTTGATTTTGATTTTCTAGCATGTCGGTAAAATCTTTGTCCTTTTGGATATATTTTATCTATATATGTATTTCCTTCATATAATGGTTCTACTATACTATCAATAGCATTTTCTGAATTTTGGTCTATAAATTGGAAAAAAAATGCTTGTTTTATTGTATCTACGATTTCTTCACTTTTATTTGTTTTTTCTAATGATTTAAAACATAAAAAATCACCTTCTTTTAATTCATTTTTTTTAAAAACTTCATAATGACTTGTCAAATATCCAAAATTTATAATTTTATTATTTATCCTAATTTGTAATGCATAAGTATTAATAAGCCTTAATTGATATTCTCTGTCTGTTTTAATATTAACTAAAGAAACACATTCTTCAAGGAAAAAATCATTATCCGTTTTAGTTTTAACTGAATAAAAAGCCGGTTCTCCCATTTTATAAGATGATTGATATAAAACTCTTGTAGTAAATCTCATATATGCATTCTCATTACCTTTCAATATTATAATATATTCTGATATATTTAGATTATCTCCAATATTTATAATTAAAGAAGAATCTGTGGTGTATTTATAATCATTAATTAATAGATTTTGATTTCCTGTTTTTAATTCCTTAAAAATATTGTTTTCATAATATCCAACCACAAAGTTACTAAATTCAAGTTGTGGACTTAATAGAAAAAATTGAAGTTTTTCACAAAAAAATGGCTTTATAGAAACAGTGTATTCTTCACCTCCTATAAATTCAAAATGATCATTATTACTTAAATCAATTACATTTTTGGTATAATAAAATAAATATCCTTGACATTTTTCCCTAGGACATTTAATTGTAATATAATATTCTTTTTTTTTTTGTGTTTTTACCACTAAATTATTTTCAATATATAGATTTGAAGCAAATTGGTAATTTTTTTCATTTGCTTCTTGTTCATAATTCAACAAAATATCCATTTGAATAAAATTATTATCATCTTCTGTTTTTGTTTTAAATATTGCATATTCTAATTCAGACTTGACTTGAACATGATATGAAAATGTATTTGCATCTAATAATTGTATTCTTTCTACTTCCTCTGTGACTTCTATATTTATGTAATTTGAACACACAAATGTTAAAGTCATAAGGAAGAGTATTAGTTTTGGGTTATTTAACATTTGCTTTCTTTTTTTTTAATTAAATTTTTTTAAAGATATATATTTAATAATAAGATTATGGAAAATTTTATCAAATTTTCAACTAATTGTAAAAAAATAAATTATTAATTTAAATAAAATTAATAATTAATCTAAATAAAAAACTCAGAAAAATAAATATAAAATTTTATTTAATTTATATTATACAAAAACAAATGATAGACAAAAAAGAAATTGAAATGAACTTAAAGAAAAAAACAAAAATTTGTGCAACGTTGGGACCAGCATCAAATAATTCAAAAACAATATTAGAACTCTATAATTCTGGAGCAAATATGTTTCGATTAAATTTTTCTCATGGATCATATGAATGGCATGAAAAAATAATAAAAGATATCAGATCTTTAAATATTCCAGTTGCAATTATGATGGATACAAAAGGCCCTGAAATTCGAACAGGAGAAATTAAAAATGGTATTTCTGTGAAAGAGGGTGATAAAATAATTTTTACTATTAAAGATGGAATTTATGAAGAAACGAATAAAATTAGTGTTTCTTACAAAGGATTTATTAATGATGTTAATGAAGGAGATTTAATTACTATTGATTCTGGAAAAGCAATTGCTAAAGCAATTAAAAAACAAAACGATGATATTGAATTTGAAATAATTGAAGGTAAATGTAAAATAACAACAAAAAGACATATTAATTTAAAAGGGAAACCAGTAAATTTACCAACATTATCTTCAGAAGATTATAAAGATATTGATTTTGCCTTAAGTCAAAATGTAGAATGTTTAGCTTTGAGTTTTGTGCGAAATGAAAAAGATATAAAAGAAGCAAAAGATTATATAAAATCAAAAGGAAAAAAATGTGAAATATATTCTAAAATAGAAAGTTATGAATCAACAATTAATTTAGAACCAATAATAGAAAATTCAGATGGAATAATTTTTGCAAGAGGTGATTTAGCATGTGAAACATCTTTTGAAGATTTACCAATATTACAAAAAAAAGTATGTTCCTTATGTTCATATTATAATAAACCAATATGTATAGCAACACAAATGTTAATATCAATGAAGGAAAATTACCGTCCAACAAGAGCAGAAATATCAGATGTTGCAAATTCTGTTTTTGATGGTGTTGATAGTGTTATGACAAGTGATGAAACTGCAGAAGGAAAAAGACCAGTTCATACCATTAAAACTATGACTAAGATATTAAAAGAAACTGAAATGAATTTATATTCTAATTGTGATAGACCTGATTGTGATGACTGCTTTGGAATTGTTCATCGTGGGAGAATCATGAGAAGTGGATTTGAAACTATTACTTTTATGAGACAAAAAAAAATTGAGAAAACTAAAAAAAAAATTACTTTAAAAAGGAAATTCAGTTGTAATGGTTTGAATATGAGAAAAAATTCATTTGTTGAAAATATGATTAATATATTACCTTTCATTACTGATGATTTAGATTGTATTATTACTATTAATAATTTTGATGATGGAGAATATATGAAAAATGTTAGTGCTAGTAGAATTAATATTCCAATGTTTGCTTTTTGTAATAATGAAAGTTTGGCTAATTTATTAAATTTTGTTTGGAATGTTAGAAGTATTTATGACAAAAGAATTCAAAATGATTTTTTTAAAAATATTGAAATTATTGATGAATTTATTGAAGAAAATTTAATGAAGAAATATTTATTAATTGCTGATTTAACTCCTGATGGAAAAAATACAATGATTCAGGTTAGGACAATTTAAATTATATTTTGTTTCAGATAATTTAATTATTTATAATGGCTTTAAATTTGAGTTGTTTTAAAATATATTTTAAAAATATTTACATTTATAAATTTATAATTGATAATTATTTACAATTTCTATATTGAAATACTATATTATAATTAATTATTATGTTTTAACATTGTTCATTAAATTTTGATGAAAGTTCATTCATTTTTTTTTTTCCCTTTTGAATTAAATCAACAAGTAAAAAATGAATATGTTCAGGTCCTTCTAAATCTTTTTCAATATGAATATCATTAATAATTCCATTAAAACTTGTATTATTTATATTTAAATTATATTTCTTTTTTAGTTTTTCTAAGTTATTATTTGATAAACTAATATTTAAAATTTTAGAGTTACTATTTAGATATTCTCTTTTTTTTTTATTTCTTTCATTTAATACTGAACTTGAACATCTTATTTTTTTAAACATTGAATTTTTAAATTTTTTCTGGAATATATTTTCAAATTCTAAATTTGATTTTGATTTATCTTTATTTAATTTTATAAATTGTTTAACACTCTTTAGTTTTGATACAGATTTTTTAGTATTAAATAATTTATTTCTTTCAATTTCTATTACTTTAAAACTAAAATTTTTATTTGAATATTTATTAAAATGTTGTGGAAAAAAAGTTTGATTTAAATTTTTTTTTAATTTAAATTTAGTATTTTCATTTGTCTTTTTTTTCCTTTGAAAACAATTTTTAAGATTTTTATCATTATTAATTTTAAAAATATTTTTATTTTTTTCACCAACGTTTAAGTTATGAAAAGAGTAATTAAAACTATATTTTATATTTTTATAATCATTTTCTGAATTATTACTTTTTAAATTTTTTTTTTCATGATTTCTTGTTTTAAATTTAAATGATGAAACTTTTTGTAAAAAATTATCTTTAATTGATTCTTGAATATTTGTAGAACTTGAAGATTTAATTAAATGATTATTTATATTTCTTCTTGTTAATGAAGTATTATTTCTATTTGTTGATGTTGTTGTTGCACTCATATTTATTTATTTTTTGTATTACATAAAAAATTTTCTACATGAATATTAAATTTATTTAAAATAATTGTATAATTCATTAAAATATTTTTAAAATAATATTTAATCATTTTTATTAGTTTTCTTTATTTTTCTCTTGAGGACTAAAATTATCAGGTCCTGCATTTTTTAAATCAACGTTTGAAAAAATTCCACTGTAATGATTCGGAGGAGTATAAAAATTAAAATCATCTTCATTTTCCTTTTCAAAAATAATATCTTGTTTTTCTTTTCTTTGTTCTTCTAAGTCAAAAAATATCCACGTTTCTTTTTTAATAACAGAATAAATAATTACAGAAAGAATTGAAAATAAACTAGGTAACATATGCATTGGAGGAGCAAATCTAAAACAATAAAACAATAATAAATTAAATAATAACCCAATATATGAAGCATATAAAGAAATATTAAAATATTTTTCAGATAAAATTGCTGAGTTTTCACAATATCTTATAATAAATCCACACATTATACTATCTACAATTGAAAAAAAATATATTTCATCATATGGTGATTTTATAAAATCTGGTAAAATAAATCTGATTGGAATATTGATCATTAACTTTGTTGTTATATTATATACTGTATTAGAACTTAGAGTAGGTATTCCATCTATATAAAATAAAAATGCACATTGATATATAAATACTACTAAAAATATTAATATCACAAAATAAAAACTTTGCCAATTTATTTTATGTTCACTAAAATATATTATAATAAATACTATACAATTATTTAAAATTATTTGAGTATAAAATCTATAATTTTCAGAGATGAACCAAAAAAAATATATTAATATACTTAAACAATATGTAATTATATTTGACATTTCAAATTTTATTGTTTTTATATAAAATTCTTTTTGTTCTAATTTAAAAGTTATTTTTGGAATCAATATTTTAAAAATAGATTTTATAAAAGATTTAATGCATATTATACTCATTAGAGAAGAAAAAATAAATGATATTATTTTAATATATCCTATGATTATAAAAAATAAAATTATGACTAAAATAAGTGAAGATATCATAAAAATATTTTCAGCATTTTTGGTTTGCATGATTTCTTGGATATTAATTTGTACAAAATTCATTGAATTAATTAAAAAATCATGCCTACATAAAAAAATTATAATAATAAATGAAATGACTAAAAAAAAATAAGTAAAATTAGGTTTATTTTTATATGTGGTCTCACAAATTTTTTTATATAAAAATTGAGTTTTGATATTTTTATGCTCTCCAGTAATATTTAAAGATATTTTAATATCATCCCATTTTCTTATACAATTATATTCAATAATAATATCAAAACTATCACCTTGTTCTAACAAATAAGGAACTTTAATAGAAAATAATTTAGGATTTAAATATTTGTTTCCGTGAGTTGAACTAACTTCGACATTATTTATTAAAATTGCAGATTTTGTTATTTGGGTATTATCTTTGAATTCTATATTAAATATTCTTCTTTTTGTACCTGATTTTTCATAAGTTTTCTCAAAAATTTGAGATGACATTACATCTAAATTATCTCTCCATGATTCAGAAATTAAACAATTTGAAAGAATAGTATGATTCTCTGTTGTTATTATTAAATCACATAAATTAATTCCTTTCCTATAATCTAATATTTTATTTTCTTCTAATATTGTTTCAAATAAAAAAATCTTATATAAAGAAATTAAAATTACAAAAAACAAATATTTCATTTATTTTTTTATAAATAAAAAATTCAATATAATGACAAAAAAAATAAATAAAAATTTTAAAATATAAAACAATAAAAAATTAAATAAACATTTTATAACAAATTTTTTTTCAATAGAAACCATTGAATAAACAAAATTAATATAAAAAAAACATTATTTAGATATAATTAAAAACTCTAAAAATATGGATTCATCATCATCAAATTATAAAAGTCATAATAATTCATTTAAAAATTTACAAGAAAATTTCCAATTACAAAAAGAAAAACCATCTGAAATAAAAAGACCAATGTCAGGTCAAAATCAAAGTAAAATGGATATTAAAAGTAATTCAATATTTGCATTTCAAGAATTTGATAAATATTCTTCATTTTTTTCAAATACAAATCCAAGTTCAATAGTTCAAAGTGATGCAAATCATTCTAGAAAAATTTCAAATTCAAATTCAGTTTCTTCATCATCTTCAAGTGATCAAAGTGATGAAGAAGAAATTCCAATTCCAATTAATCCAAAAAAAAATAAAAGATTATCTGATACTAGTTCATTAAATGATTTTCTTTATAAATTTAAAGAATTAAAATTAAATATGTGTTGTCCAAATAATAATAATATTCAACCTCAAATTCAACAATTTTATCCTCCTTCTAATATTAATAATATTAATAATAATAATATTATTAATTTAAATAATAATAATAATAATAAAAATAATATTAATAATTTTAGAAGGAAATCTTTTCAATATTATCCTAATTTTAATTTTATGAATTTTCCTAATCCACAACAAACAAATTTTCAAAATATGAATAATCCTTTTATGGTTAATACAAATATTAATTCATTTAATGCTTTTAATAATGCTAGAAATATTTCTACTATACCAATTCAAAATAATCAACCTATAAATCAAAAAAAAAGAAATTCTTTTAGTATTCCTGTTCCTAATTATTTTTATAATGAAGATCAAAATATGTTAGATAATTTAAATTCTTATTTAACTGATCAAACTCGTTGTAGACAAGTTCAAGAAAAATTAGAAGAAAAAAAAAATGATCCTGATTTTATAAATAAATTTTATCATAATATAGAATCTAATTTAGTTGATATTATTGATCATCAATTTGGAAATTATGTTATTCAAAAATTTTTTAATATTATATTATATCAAAATAATAAAGATTTAATAAATCAATTTTTTTCTAGAATTCAAAGTGATTTATTTAAAATATCAGTTAATAATTATGGAACAAGAGTTTTTCAAAAATCTTTAGAAAAATTAGATAAAGGAATTTATTCTCAAATTGAAACTCCTGAATTAGATAATATAATAAGAAATTTAGTTGAAAAACATATATTTGCATTATGTTATGATAAAAATGGAAATCATGTTTTTCAAAAAATTGCAAGAATATTTCCAAAAGAAAAGAATCAATTTATTTTTGATCAATTAAATCAATATGCAATTGAAATATCAAAATTAAAACAAGGAGCAACAATACTTCAAAATACTTTTAAATATGCATCACCGGAACAATTAAAATCATTAATATTAAAAATTTTAAGTGATATGGGTTCTTTAGTTAATGATGAATATGGTAATTATACAATTCAATTAATTATTGAATTAAAAGAAAAAGTTTATAATGATATTATTTATGATTATTTAATTAAAAATTGTGCCTCTTTATC
>JAEEGI010019307.1_pt1 | contig 13751 bp, 9 predicted proteins | sample 8958751 | NCBI WGS metagenome assembly JAEEGI01 (sample SAMN16246545, study PRJNA631951) | gut metagenome | biome: gut microbiome; feature: rumen; material: KS-attached | host: Bos | place: Iran: Karaj | collected 2018-10
GATAGACAGCAGCACGGGCTGCGACGTGTGGCACTCCGTCGATTATGCCTCGGTGAGCGGGATTTTAGACGCCCAGCTGAACAAAGTGGAGACCGTGAACCTCAGTGAGAACCTGAAACTGAGTTACAAGGCGAAGAACACCAAGGTGAGTCTGCTCGGCGACCTGCTGTGGCGGCGCACGTGGGGACACCGTTCGACGTTCAGCAATATCAGTGCTTTCGATTTCCGCTACGGCGTAAATGCCATGCAGACCATACCGACGTGGAACACCACGCTGAATATCGACGGCATGATGCTGAGCCGCCGCGGCTACGGCAGCGATGCCATGAACAAGGACGAGTTTGTGCTCAACGCCTCCGTCACCCAGCCCATCCTCCACGGCAAGGTGAAGCTGACCCTCGAAGGCCACGACCTGCTGCACCAGCTCAGCAACACCACCTACGAGGTGAACGCCCAAGGCCGCACCGAGACGTGGTACCGCGTCATCCCCAACTACGTCATGCTCCGCGTGGCTTGGCAGTTCAATAGAAGTCCAAAGAAATAAGTATTTATGAAGAAGGAATACGACTATCTATTAGTTGGTGCAGGGCTGTTCAATGCGGTATTCGCACAACAAGCCAAGATGCATGGGAAACGTTGTCTTGTTATAGACAAGCGTTCTCATCTTGGTGGCAATGTATATTGTGAGGACATTGACGGTATCACCGTGCATAAATATGGGCCGCATATTTTCCATACCAGCAATAAAGAGGTGTGGGATTACGTCAACTCATTCGTCTCTTTCAATCGATTTACGTTAAATACTATTGCAAACTACAAAGGTAAAATTTACAATTTGCCTTTTAACATGAATACATTTCATCAGATGTGGGGCGTAGTAAAACCTGATGAGGCGAAAGCTAAAATGCAGCAACAAACAGGGGGTGAACGACGTGGTGCAGTGCCATCCAATTTGGAGGAACAAGCCATAGCTTTGGTGGGGAAGGATATTTACGAAACATTGGTAAAAGGCTATACAGAAAAGCAATGGGGGAAACCGTGCTCTGGACTGCCTGCATTCATTATTAAACGACTTCCTGTTCGTTTTACATACGACAATAATTACTATAACGATAGCTATCAAGGTATTCCAGAAGGTGGTTACAATGTCTTAATAAACAGATTGCTTGATGGTATAGAGTGTCATACCTCCTGCAATTACAATGATAATCGCAGTTCATTTGAGCGCATAGCAAATAAGACCATATACACAGGCCCAATTGATGAATTCTTTGATTATAAGCTGGGAAAATTGGAATATCGTAGTCTGAGTTTTGAGCATGATTTTATGTTAACCAACAACTATCAAGGTAATGCCATTGTAAACTATACTGACTTGGATGTACCATACACACGAATAGTAGAGCATAAGTGGTTTGACATTAATAATTCAGATATAATAAGTGCACCACATACAGTTATCACTCGTGAGTATCCAAAGAATTTTACGATTGGCACGGAACCATACTATCCCATAAACACAGTGCGTAACATTAAAATATATGATGAGTACATAACTATGGCTAAAGAGAAAAAGCCTGATGTGATTTTCTCTGGCAGACTTGGCTTATTTAAGTATCTTAACATGGATGAAATTATAAAAATGGCGTTGGATTTAAAAAGATATATATGAAGATGAATGAATATTTGAGGAAAATTGTGGATTACCAACTATTGTATAGTCCGTATATGCGTGATATAGGCCTGTTCCATGGCAAGATGGGAGTAGTCATCGCTTTGTATATGTATTCAACGAAATATCATGACGAACTGATTTCTGAGTACGCATGGGATCTTTTCCAACAGATATACGATGGTATTTATTCCAATATGTCCATTGGGTTAGAAGATGGATTGGCAGGAATTGGTTACGGTACCACAATTCTATACAAGCGTGGTCTTGTAGACTGCGACTTAAATTCCACATTAGTCGATGTGGATTCCAAGATAATGGAACATGATCCAAGACGAATAAAAGATCTGTCGATTCGTTCTGGAGTTGGTGGATTAATACAATATATAGGTTTACGCAAAAGCACAGGTGAACCATTGGATACGTTTGATGCACAATATCTCTCAGAATTGTATGCTATTGCAGCACCTGTTATTTCGAACTATCAGGAAACAGGTCTAATGAATATTCTGAATGTTCCCTCATTCTCTATTGAAGAATATACAGAGAAACCGCTCTGTATAGATGGGGGAAGTTCATATTATATTTTAAAAGACATATTAGTATGAAAACACAAGTGCTCATTTTCAACAATGCAAGCCGTGCGGCCAATTATGGTATCGGCACATACGTCAGACAATTGTCTGACGGATTGGTGGTTCTGCATGACTTTAAAGTGTCTTTCGTAGAGATGTATGCCGATACAAAAGAGTTCACTATCACAGAAGATGAGAGGGGCATGTATCATTACCGAATTCCTGCATTGTCATCAGGTATTGAAAGCGAAGTTTACTGCCGTAGCATCTTTTATTTCATTGCAAGAAATATTGAAGTTGAAGAAAGTGACAGAATAGTATTTCAGTTCAACTATTTCCAGCACCGTCCGTTAGCATCATTGCTCAAAGGACAATACCCGCACAGCAGAATTATTTTGACGGTTCACTACCTTAACTGGTGTTTTGAACTAAAAGGCAATGTTGTGAGAATGAGAAAAATTATTGCCAAAGGGCATGAGGCGAAAGATGACACGGAACGACGTGTTGTATCAAGCTTTGCTGACGAAAAGACTTTTCTCCATCTTGCTGACGAGGTGTTAGTACTTTCGAAACGAACAAAGGCAATTCTTACAAACGATTATGAGGTGTCTGAAGACAAGACTCACCTTGTATTCAATGGCATGGGTAATTGTGTTTGCTGCAGGACTTCCTCTCATAATAGTAAAAAGTGTCAGAAGGACGTACAACGCAACATTCTGTACGTTGGACGATTGGATGAGATTAAGGGTCTTAAATACTTGATGAATGCATTTGAAGAAATTGCCAATAAACACCCAGATACTCATCTTGTGATAGTAGGGGACGGAGATTTTCAGCCTTATTTGGTGCAAGGTAGAAAACTAAAGGAACGTATAGCCTTTCTCGGCAAGATGCAGAATGATGAGGTGGATGAGGTTTATAAGTTTGCCTATATTGGTGTAATGCCATCGTTTCACGAACAATGCAGCTACACCGCTATTGAGATGATGCGTTATGGTATTCCTATTGTCGGCACAGACTCCACAGGACTTGCAGAGATGCTTGATGCCACACCGCAATTGCGAGTTCATATTGATGAGGACTCTTTTAATGAGGATACTTTTGTGATGCAGATAGCTTTCCGGCTGGATTTACTACTATCTGACGAGAATGCGTATTGTGAGGCTTCGGATGCAGTGTGTAGACTATACGAAAAAAGATATAAGATTTCATCCATGACAAAGGGAATACAGCAAGTCGTTCTGTCATCATTTAACAGAATGAATTATACGGTATCCCCTGACTATTACAAGCACATCGACTCCCGCATGATGCAGCTGGTTAATCAGCGCCCAGACATTGATACCGAGTTCTTTGGGATGAGTGGAATAGGTGTTTACCTATGGTGGAGAATAAAAAGTCTGGCAAATAATACAAAAGAAGAATACCAACAAACTATGTTACAGGAATACCTTATATATTATATTGATTGGTTGGGTGATGCAGCGCTCTTATCTTCTTTGCCAGAGGAAATGATTGCAACCCTAATGGATATGTATAGCCAAGGATTCTATAGAACAAAGGTGAGAGCTATATTGGAAGGACTTCAGACAGGAACTGAGAATGAAAACATCCTATTACCCTCAAAAGATGTAATAATCAATAATAGTTTACGGATATGCAATTGCAAGATATAAATATTCAAAACATCCCATACGATAGGCCTGACTTATCGAAGCTTTTAACAATCGTCATGCCCGTGCGCATTGAAAGTGACGAGAGGGAGGCTAATCTAAAGGCAGTACTACACCATGTTTGTGGTTTGGGATGCCGTGTCATACTGTTGGAGGCAGATAAACAATCTGCATTTAAAGAAAAGAAAGAAATGAACACGGAAATGATGAGATGTATAGAATATGAATTCGTTACTGACTCCTCTCCCATTTTTCATCGTACCAGATACATCAACAGACTGCTCAATGAAACCAGTACCGAGATTGTTGCAGTGTGGGATGCCGATATTCTTATTGCATATCATCAAGTATATGAAGCCGTAGATAATATTTTGAAGGGATGTACTATTGCCTATCCATATAATGGCGAATATGTGATGCTTTCAGAAGTTGAATCCAATGCTGCAAGACGGAATTTTGATATAGAGAATCTTAAGAGTCTAAAGCTACAGTCTGTGTTTGGACGTCCGTTCTGTGGTGGCGTGTTCCTCGCTCATCGGCAGCGATACCTACAGTGCGGAGGTGAGAACGAACATTTCACGGGTTGGGGGCCAGAGGATGCGGAGCGGCTGCGCAGGGTGAGCATTCTTGGACATAGTGTGAAATGGACCGAAGAAGGCCAAGCATATCATCTTAATCATTCACGTGGTAAAAACTCAGATTTCTACTCAGATGAGGATGCCATCAGAATGCGAAGAGAACTTGTCAAGGTATGTAATATGGAAAAAGAAGAGTTGAAACACTATATTTTCAGTAATTAATAATTAAATAACCATTTTTATGAGAAAGATGAGAAAAATTGAATTCAATAAGAGAGTCTTATTGAGTAACGAACAGATGAAAGATATTACAGGGGCTTCTGTGTCAGGTATATCTTTTTGCAAAGAGGGAAAAGAATGCAAATTTTATGTTGCGAGTTTAAAAATGTATATAACCGGAAATTGCGTAGAATATATCACTTCTAGCGCAATGTTATGCTACTGCAAAAATGGTGCATATCGTTCAGGAGAAAATGAGGATACAGGTTGTTTAGTGAGCTTCACATAAAATATAATGTTCTAATTTTTGTATGGAAGGTACTCTATGAATGCTTTCGTAGATGCGTCTAACAAAAACTTTTAGAAACACATTTTATGCTTGTTGAGTATTATAGAATTGTAAACTATTCTATAAATATCCTTTTCGTATGATAAATGTTTAATGTTAAAAAATATATTCTTTGTATAATAGGACTCATGACATATTCATTCATACATGGGCAGACTATTATTTTGACGGGACAGATCAAGAATGCGTTCACCCGCCAGGCGATACCCGATGTGACGGTGACGCTGATGCGTGCCGACAGCACCATTATCGAAGATTCGCTGATGGCCATGGCACTCGACGGCTACACCATTTGGGTGAAGCGAGACATGCCCCGTGTGCCGCAACAGCTGATTATAAGGGTAACACATCCCGAGTTCGAGACAGCCTACCTGTCATACCACTTGAAGAACATCGGTCGCAACCGACAGATTGACCTGCCCGTTATCCTGATGGAAAGGAAGACGTGGAAAGAGCTTACGCTGAACGAAGTCGTCGTCCGTCCGACGAGAATCAAGATGGTGCAACGGGGCGACACCATCGTCTATGATGCCACAGCTTTCAACCTGCCGGAGGGTTCGATGCTCGACGACCTTGTGCGCGAACTGCCAGGTGCAGAGCTGAAGCCTAACGGGGAAATCTTTGTCAACGGCAAGAAGGTGGACTACCTGATGCTCAACAGCCGCGAGTTCTTCCGTGGTAACAATCAGGTGATGCTCCGCAATCTGCCTTACTACACGGTGAAGGACATCAAGGTGTACAACCGCACAACCGACTTGTCGGCATTCCTCGGGCGAGAAGCGGAAAACAAGGAGTATGTGATGGACGTGCAGCTGAAGAAGGCATACAGGCAAGGCTATCTCGGCAATGTGGAGGCGGGCTACGGCACCCACGACCGCTACTTGGGTCGTGCCTTCGCGCTTCGGTTCACCGACAATTCGCGAATCACGCTGTATGGCAACACGAACAACACCAACGACACGAGCAGTCCAGTCGGTGACGGTCAATGGGGAGGCGCTTCGGACACGAACGGCGAGAAGAAGCAGAACATGGCGGGCGGCGAACTCTTCTGGGAAAGCCCTGACCGATTGTTCCGCAACGGCCTTAGAGCCAAGGTGACGGGTACAGCCATCGACACGGAATCCCAAACCACGGCGCAGTCTTTCCTTGCCGACGGCAGCACAAGCTTCTCGCGCTCGCAAAGCATGTTCGACACGAAAGAGACAAACGTGAGCGTCTATGATTACTGGCAGGTGACGAAGAAGTGGTGGGTCTCCGGTGACATTTCGTTTGACCACAGCAACAGGCACGGCAACGCATCGTCCACATACGCGTCATCGCTCACCGACATCACGCTGCCCGATACATTGTCTTACCGCTCGTCGCAGCAGTATCGAGAGGGGCACGACAATGAGCTGGCGCTGAGAGCCGATGCCACCCGCAAACTGGCATGGGGCGACGAAGTGACCTTCGAGGCAAAATACAAGCATGCCTCAGCCGAGCACGAGCTGTTTGGCAGGAACATGACATCACAAAGGCTACGGGTAGGCGACGGAACGTCGGGAATGAGGTTCCAAACCCCGTCCGTTGACTACCGCCACGAATACGACAAGGCCAATTCGCACGAAAACTACTACGGCCTGAAGGTTAAGTACACCGTTCCTTTCCTCAAAGGCCCTGCCGTGTCACTCACATATAACCCCACCCACAGACGAGTGAAAGACCGTGACAACATCTTCCGTCTCGACCGCTTAGAGGACTGGTCGGTTGCTGCCAATCAGCCTTTGCGTCTTCTTCCGTCGATGGCCGACATGATGGCTTCGTGCATCGACCTTGACAATACCTATGATTATAAGGATGCCACGACCGCCCACATCCTCACCCTGAACATCGGTCAGCGCAGGTCAACGGGAAAAGGCACGAAACGCAACGTGGAGTTTGCCTTTCCGCTTACCCTTACCCACGAGCGGATGGAATACACACGAGGTCGGATAGATACGATTGGCAGTCGCAACTATACCGTTATCAATCCGAGGCTCTACTACGAGAGCATCTGGAAAGAAGACAGATATACATTCCGTGCATCGACCTCGTATCTTACCGCTGCCGCCAATTTCCTACAGCTCATGCCATTTCGCGACGACCGCAATCCGCTGATGGTGAGAGAGGGCAACCCCGACTTGGAACAATCATGGATTTACAACGTGGAAACGTCACTCGCCATGCGTCTTCGCTCTGCGTCTCAGATGCTGTCGTTCGGTGCATCGGCCAACATCTACGGCAACCAGATAGCCAACGGCTTCACGTTCAACGCCACTACAGGCGTTTACACCTACAGGCCGGAAAATGTGAACGGCAATTGGGACATCAAGGGCGATGCCAACTATAGCATATCGTTTGGCAAGGAGCAGTGCTTCAAATTTGAGAACAGGGCGAGTGCAAGCTTCCTGCACTCAGTGGATATTGCCTCTGTGGATGGTTCCACACAAGCCATGCTGAGCAAGGTGAATACCACGCTGATAAACGACAAAGCATCGTTTGCCTTCAGCAGGAAAGAGCTTCGCATGGAGGCTTTCGGCAGTCTGACACTTCGCCACACGGTGTCGGCTCTCGATGTGTTTGAGTCCATCAATGCTGCCGACTTCAGTTACGGCATGAACGCCCGATATACCATCCCACTGCTCAAGCTCACGGCACAAACCGACATCACGATGTACAGCCGTCGAGGCTACGGAAGCAGCGAGTTCAACACCGACGACCTGATATGGAATGCTACTTTGTCGCGCCCGTTCTTGAAGGGAAAGCTCGTGGTGTATGCCGATGCCCTCGACATCCTTCATAACCGTCGCAGCACGCAGTATGCCGTCAATGCTCAGGGGCGCACCATCACGTGGCAACGCTCCATGCCAAGCTATGCCATGCTGCGAGTGCAATGGCGATTCAATTATAATCCGAAATCCGTAATCAAATAAAAAAATGGAAGAAGAAATGACAGTGTGGCTCACGTATCATGACGATGCGCAGATTGAGCAATACAACTTGAAGGAGGATGAAACAATCCGCCTTTTCAAGGGTAATAATACAGAAGTTGAGGGGGAGAATATCAATCACCTTAACAGATTCTATTCTGAGATGACAACAATGTATTGGGTATGGAAAAACAAAAAGAGGAGTAAATATGTCGGTTTTTGCCACTATCGTCGTCGTTTCACTCATTTCTTGGAGATAGAAAAAGGAGAGTGTCAGGTGATGGATATACAGAGTTTTACATTCACGGAATTTCAGCACTATAAGGATATACACAATTACAACGACTTCTACGACATTGTTGACATTCTAAACGAGAAGTATGGTGAAGGCAATATCTACTCTGAGTACATGCTCACAAGCAAGACATTCATTCCTTATTGTTGCTTTATCATGCATTATGGTGATTTCGAATCTCTTTGTGAGTTCTTATTTCCAATATTGTTTGACTTCGATAGCAAACACTGCCTTAACATGGATGCCGACAGATATTGGGCGAAAGTAGAAAAGGATTTCCGATACGATAACAAAGAATATCAGTGCCGAGCGATGTCATTCCTTGCAGAAAGACTTATCAGTTGTTATATAATATGTAATATGAATGCGGTGTGCGTTAAGGCTTTGGATACGAAAAACGACTACTATGACGAATTTAAAAAGTGAATCTAATGAAAAATATATTTGAACTTTTTCTTGACGCGATAGATGTTCGCTACAACAAGCAGTTTGCGGATAAACTTTACTACGAGCATCCTCATCGTTACAATATGTATGGTCTTAAAAAGATGCTGGACGTGTATGGTGTAAAGACACTCGGCGTACGCATTGATAGTAAAGACCTATTAAGTCTAAATTATCCATGCTTTCTGCATACTTATGGCGATTTCGTCATAGGGTTAGACTGTGGAGCGGATACAATTACATTTTTGCAGAATGCCAAGAGGATAACTATTTCACACGATGCTTTCAAACAAACATGGACTGGTAACGCACTTGTGGTGGAAGAAACGACCGAGGCCGATGAGCCTGAATACTATAATCACCGTAAGGAGGAAATTCTTGCAAATGCTAAGGTCTATTCCATCCCTATCATGCTAATCCTATCGTCAATTATAGGTATGGTAGCGCATATTCAAGAAATGGAACTATTTTCTATCATAGGATTAATACTGAACATAGTTGGCATATTTGTCTGCGCCATGCTCATGCAAAAGCAACTGATGGGAGAAAGTCGCTATGGTGACAGGGTTTGCAACTTGTTTAACCATGCTGATTGCAATAGTATCCTTGATGGTCCAAAAGCAAAAATTTTCGGTATAAGCTGGAGTGAAGTCGGCATGGGATATTTCACAGCCAGTATCTTACTAATAACGCTTTACCCTGAGTCTGTTGGAACGGTATCAATTATAAACTGGATAGCTATGTTCTATGGTGTATGGAGTATCTACTACCAGTGGCGCATAGCCAAGAGTTGGTGTGTGTTGTGTGTAATATCTCAAATTATTATTTGGTTAATTGGTATAATTGCAATCATTTCATTCATATCAACACCACTCACTTTTAATGTCTTTAGTAGTCTGCTTTCTTGCATAGTGTATGGCATCTGTATTATGGCAGTTCATCACTACGCTATAGCTCACTCAGCGGAAAAAGAACGAACTCAGGCTATTCAGAAGTATCGTGCATTGAAGGCTAACAGCAAAGTGGCTAACACACTTATTGAGGATGGAGATTTTTATGAGACATCACTTGAAGACTCGTCAATAATATTTGGCAATAAAGAAGCAAAGATGCGCATAACGATATTAAGTAACCCACATTGTAACCCATGCGCAAGGATGCACGAGAGAATTGACAAGCTTTTAGACTTATGTAGTGATAATATCTGCATACAATACATATTCTCATCTTTTAGTGAACAACTTGAAGATAGCAGCAGATACCTTATATATTGTTACGATATAAATGATATACAAGCTTCGAGGAAAGCATTCACAAAGTGGTTCAAGGGCGAGAAGGCGAATCACGAAGATATAACAAGAAAGTATTCAGTTCAAATCCACAATGAGAAGGTAGAGGAGGAACTCACTAAACACAAAGAATGGCGGCAAAGAACAAAACTTATGGCAACGCCAACTATACTTGTTAATGGATTTGAACTTCCTGCAGAATATGAGATTGAAGACTTAACAATGATTGTCAATATCGTAAAAGATGAAAATATCTTGCAAGATATCAATGGCCGAAGCACTACGCCATTGGGAGCAGAACAGCTATCTGCAGAAGAGACAGTGTGATTTGTTTAATTGTTAAATCTTTGAATTATGAGAAAATTGAAGAGATTTACGTTGGGCACAAGTCAAATCCTTTCTAACGACGAAATGTCAAAATTAGATGGGGGATTTCAACTTGAAACATGTGATGCAGCCCATCTTGGAGCCCATTGTCTATATACCAATGGTTCCTTCATGGCTACGGGCATATGCACATATGTAAATAAGCAAGAGTCCAATGGTTCTTCAACCACAACTTTCTCTGGATACGTGTGTGTCATGGATTGAACAAAAAGACATCGTATGTAAATATTCAGTTACATATCACGTATGGAAGCTATAATCCGCTTTAAGCTGGTTCAACACTAAAGAGTTAAAATGGTAACACACTTGGTTCTGAATCTGAAAAAGGCATGGATTTAACGATTGTAAAATGTGCACAAAATACCTTTTCTATATGTTTCTCTTCTGTACTATTTGTGTTCGATGATGTAATATTCAGTGTCCCCATAGGGCTAAAACCGTGAAATATACTGAAGTTACATGGTAGGGTAAATTTGTAATAGAGTATACAAGGTAGAAAAAGAGGATTTTGTGCGCATTTAATAAGCACAAGAGATATCTAAATTAATTGTTATTTTCATATTGTAATCAAATAAATATATGACTAAAGGAATCAATACAATCCATCATTGGGAAAAACGGTTTGTCATATTGACGCTATTGTTTTGCTTGGGTATGAATGTCTTTTCTCAAGGCATCGTTTTCGGCACCGTGCAGGACGCATTCCTCAAGACACCGCTGCCAGAGGCAAAGGTATCGCTGCTATTAGCGGCAGACAGTTCAGTAGTCATAGAATCCATCCCCGTAACGGCCAAGCGCAGGGACGACGGCACGGTGAGGGAAGCGCAGTTCATGCTACAGCCAGAGAAGAAAACGTGTAAGTATCTGCTACGAGGCAGGCTCGAAGGCTATGAGGACGGCTACTTGCCCTTGACAATAGATGCCAGTAACGAAGGTGCCATCATGCTCGACGATGCGCTGGAACCGCGCAAGATTCGACAGGTGAACTTGCAAGAGGTGACGGTGACGGCCACGAAAGTAAAGATGTACTACCGGGGCGACACCATCGTCTATGATGCCACAGCGTTCAAACTGCCCGACGGCTCGATGCTCGACGACCTCATCCACCAGATGCCCGGCGTGACCATCGATGAATATGGCCAGATTTTTGTTAATGGCAGGAAGATTGACGAGCTGCAACTCGGCTCGCGCTCTTTCATGCGCGGCAACTCGAAAGTGCTGATGGAGAACCTGCCTTACTACACGGTGAAGGACATCAAGGTGTATGACCAGGACACCGACCTGAACCGTGCACTGAACACACAGGCGGAGAAGAAGAAGTTCGTGATGGACGTGAACCTGAAGCCGGAGCACCAGATAGGCTACATCGCCAACGTGGAGGCGGCGGGCGGTACGATGGACCGCTGGCTGGGGCGTGCCTTCCTGCTGGGCTTCACCGAGCGCACCCGCTACACGCTGCTGGGCAACTCGAATAACGTGAACGAGAGCCGCCACATTGGGCGCTCCGACCACTGGACGCCCGATGCCGTGCCGCAGTCGCTGCTGACGACGCACAGCGCAGCCGGGGAGATTGACTACCAGTCGGCCGACAAGAACGTGCAGGAGAACCTGACCGCCGACTTCACTTCCACCCGCGACGAAGGTGAGATGCTGAGGAGCAGCGAGCTGTTCCTACAGGGCAATCCGCTGCAGACCACTCACCAGAACTCGCTGTCGAAAGCCCAAAGGCTGAAGGTGGGCAACCGCTTCAAGTACGTCAAGCCCCAAGGCTTTATGTTCGAGTCCGATGCCAGCCTTAACTACAGATCGTACAGCGGCAACTCCTCGACACTGATGGAGCAGTTCATGGACAGTCTGACAATACGCCAGCGCACGGACGGTTTCAACGACGGTAAGACTTGGAGCACGAATGTCTATGCCCGCATACAGCCGAGATTGAAGAACATTGGGAAGACGGAGCAATTCTTCCGTTTCACCACGACGGTTGACTATTCCTCGGACGAGAACGAACGGTCGCGGCGGTACCGCATAGAGAATTTCGTTACTCCTTCAACCACCAACCAGCACAACGCCACCGACTACTCCCTGCGCAAGTTCTCCATACATACCCCCATCTACTACAGCCTTGAAACCAAGATGAACTATGCAGGTTTGGAAGTGAAACCGTCGTACAGTCGCGAAAAGACGCACGACTGGCTCTATCATCCCGACACATTGTTGTTGGCTTCGCAGATAGACATGCTCAGGGCTACCACCGACCCCGGCAACTCCTACGACAGCGAACTGCAGACCTACAAGGCAGGCATCAATCTTCATCTTCGTCGTTTGCAGCATGTGCCAGCCACGAAGATTATGCCGTTTGAGGGCAATGTCGAGTTTCTGGACTTGTATCTGAGCTTTACGCCTATGCACGAGCGTCTGAACTACCAGCGCGGGCCGCTCGACACACTGGCCACACGCAACACCTTCCGCTTCGAGCCAGACTTTCGCATTCATCTGTTTGCCAAGAAAGACCGCCATCGCCCCGCGCTCATCCGTTTTTATCAACTCGTAAGCAACGCGCCGCTCGTCAGCCTCCTCAGCATCCGCGACGATGCCAATCCCCTTGTTGTCCGCCTCGGCAATCCCGACCTGAAGGCATACACGTCACAATCTACGCTTGAGGCAGAATATAAGGACATCCGCAGCGCACGGCACAACTTCTATGTCTCTGGCTTCTATGGCTACCTCCATAACAAAGTGTCGGAGGCGGTCAGCTTCAATCCCGCTACGGGCGTTTACACCTATAGACCCGAGAACGTGCATGGCAGCTACGACATCAGGTTGAAAGGCGGCCTGTTCTACACGCTCGACAAAAACAAGTACTGGACGGTTGAGAGCAATGCCGATGCACTCTTCACCCACTGGCTCGACCATATCATGCTGGCAGGAGATACCGAGAGTCACGTGAACGCCGTCAACACCCTGACCCTGCACGACAACGCCTACATACAATATAATAAAGGTACGCTGAACATCCGCGCCACGGGCGACATCCGCTGGCGGCACTCCGAGGGAAAGATGTACGACTTCGAAACGCTCAACGCCACCGACTTCCAATACGGACTCTCCGCCCGCTATACCCTGCCACGCCTGAACACCACGCTGTCAGCCGACGGCAATATGTACAGCCGTCGCGGCTATGGCAGCGCTGAGCTGAACACCGACGACTTCGTGCTGAACGCCTCCATCAGCCAGCCCTTCTTCAAGGGCAAACTTATCGCCCGCATTGAAGCCTTCGACCTGCTGCACCAACTCAGCAACACCCAATACTCCGTGAACG
>JAEEGI010019311.1_pt1 | contig 13751 bp, 9 predicted proteins | sample 8958751 | NCBI WGS metagenome assembly JAEEGI01 (sample SAMN16246545, study PRJNA631951) | gut metagenome | biome: gut microbiome; feature: rumen; material: KS-attached | host: Bos | place: Iran: Karaj | collected 2018-10
TCGTCAAGGAGAGAATGACCCTTCAGGCGCAGGAACCGGAAAAGGTCACCCCGCAGGCACTGATCAACACCCGTCCCGTGATCGCGGCGGTCCGCGAGTTCTTCGGCTCGTCTCCGCTGTCGCAGTTCATGGACCAGAACAACCCCCTTGCGGAACTGACGCACAAGCGCCGTCTGTCCGCCCTCGGTCCCGGCGGTCTGTCGCGTGACCGCGCGGGTTTCGACGTCCGCGACGTCCACTATTCCCATTACGGCCGCATGTGCCCGATCGAGACCCCCGAAGGTCCGAACATCGGTCTGATCTCGTATCTCGCGACGTTTGCACGCATCAACGAATACGGCTTTATCGAAGCGCCGTTCCGTCCGGTTGACAAAGAGACCGGCAAGGTGCTCGACAACTACGAATATATGACTGCCGACGTGGAGGACGAATACACGGTCGCGCAGGCGAACGAACCGCTCGACGAGGAAGGCCGCTTCCTGCGTAAGAAGGTCAACGCCCGCCACCGCGACGAGTTCCTCGAAATCGACCCGGCCCGCGTCGACTATATGGACGTTTCGCCGAAGATGGTCGTTTCCGTCGCGACCGCGCTGATTCCGTTCCTGGAAAACGACGACGCGAACCGCGCCCTCATGGGCTCGAACATGCAGCGGCAGGCGGTGCCCCTGCTGACCTGCGATTCCCCGCTGGTCGGTACCGGTATGGAATACAAGGCCGCCACCGACTCCGGCGTCTGCGTGATCGCGAAGAACGACGGCGTCGTGACCTATGTCAGCGCCGACCATATCGACGTCCTCGAAGAGGGCAACCACATTGAAACTTACCACCTGATCAAGTTCATGCGCTCCAACCAGGGCACCTGCATCAACCAGAAGCCCATCGTCAGCGTCGGTGAAACGATCAAGAAAGATCAGGTCATCGCCGACGGTCCCGCGACCTGCAAGGGCGAAATGAGCCTCGGCAAGAACGCGCTGATCGGCTTCATGACATGGGAAGGCTACAACTACGAAGACGCCGTCCTCATCAACGAAAAGCTGGTGCGCGACGACATCTATACCTCGATCCACATCGAAAAATACGAACTCGAGGCCCGCGACACCAAGCTCGGTCCCGAAGAAATCACCAACGACATCCCGAACGTCGGCGACGCGCTGAAGGATCTGGACGAGCGCGGTATCATCCGCGTCGGCGCCGAGGTCCACTCCGGCGACATCCTCGTCGGTAAGGTCACCCCGAAGGGCGAAACCGAACTGACCGCGGAAGAGAGACTTCTGCGTGCGATCTTCGGTGAAAAGGCGCGCGAAGTGCGCGACACGTCCCTGCGTGTGCCGCACGGCGAATACGGTATCGTCGTCAAGGTGGAGGAATTCACCCGCGAGAACAGCGACGAGCTGAACCCGGGTGTCAACAAGGTCGTCCGCTGCTATATCGCGCAGAAGAGAAAGCTGCAGGTCGGCGACAAGATGGCGGGCCGCCACGGCAACAAGGGCGTCGTTTCCCGCATCCTGCCGCAGGAAGATATGCCGTTCCTCGAAGACGGTACGCCGCTCGATATCGTGCTGAACCCGTTGGGCGTTCCCTCCCGAATGAACATCGGTCAGGTGCTCGAAGTCCATCTCGGCTTTGCCTGCCGCGAGCTCGGCTGGCGGATCATGACCCCGGTCTTCGACGGCGCGCATGAAGACGATATCCGCGAAGCCCTCCGTCAGGCCGGCATCAGCGAAACCGGAAAATCCGTCCTGACCGACGGCCGCACCGGCGAAAAGTTCGACAACGAAGTCACCGTCGGCGTGATGTACTTCCTCAAGCTGCACCACCTGGTTGATGATAAGATGCACGCGCGTTCCACCGGTCCGTACTCTCTCGTCACGCAGCAGCCGCTCGGCGGTAAAGCCCAGTTCGGCGGCCAGCGTTTCGGCGAAATGGAAGTCTGGGCGCTCGAAGCTTACGGCGCCGCCTATACGCTGCAGGAGATCCTGACCGTCAAGTCGGACGACGTGGTCGGCCGTGTGAACACCTATGAAGCGATCGTCAACGGCAAGAATGTCCCGAAGGCGGGCGTGCCCGAATCGTTCAAGGTCCTGATCAAGGAACTGCAGTCCCTTGCGCTCGATATCAAGGTGCTTGACGAAGAAGAGAACGAGATCGACCTGATGGAAGATCCTGACACCGACGAAGGCGCCCATTTCCATCGCTATGCCGACCGTCCGCGCTTTGTCTCCGATGAGGAAGGCGCCGCGGATGACGACGAGATCAGCGAGGATGAGGACGAAGACGAAGATTTCGGTTTTGACGAAGACGCAGAAGATGCGGATAGCGAAGACGAAGGCGATTTCGATATGGACGCATACTTCAACGAGGTTAACCCGACGATCAACGACGTAGGCTTCTCTTCAGGCTTTGTGCCCGATGATGAGATGTAATCATCGATCTGACTTTTTACAGGAAAGGGCTGAAACAGAGTATTATGGATACAAATAACAAGAGTTTTGAATCAATCAGAATCGGTCTTGCTTCCCCGGAACAGATCATCGAATGGGCAGGTCCCGAGATCAACCCCGGCGATAAAGAAGTCACTGTGCCTGAAACCATTAACTACCGTACGCTGAAGCCGGAAAAGGGCGGTCTGTTCTGCGAACGGATCTTCGGACCCCTCAAAGACTGGGAATGCGGCTGCGGACGCTATAAGCGCTACCGCCATAAGGGCAAGATCTGCGAACGCTGCGGCGTCGAAATCACCAAGGCGAAAGTCCGCCGCGAACGCATGGGCTATATCAAGCTGGCTTCCCCGGTCTCTCATATCTGGTATTTCAAGGGCATTCCCTCGCGTATCGGTCTGATGCTCGATATGTCTCCGCGTGATCTGGAGCGCGTGCTGTACTTTGCCGCTTACGTTGTCGTCAACGCCGGTACGGTGCCGAACGTCAAGAAGTGCCAGGTCATCAGCGAAAAACAGTACGAAGATATCAAGGAATACTACTTCGACGACGAAGAGTTCCGCGTCGGCATGGGCGCGGAGGCGATCCAGGAACTGCTTGCGCAGATCGACGTGGAAGCGCTTGCGCAGGAACTGCGTGAGGATCTCGAATCCGCGTCCGGTCAGAAGAAGACCCGTCTGCTCAAGCGCCTGGAGGTCGTCGAGGCGTTCCACCATTCCGGCAACAAACCGGAATGGATGATCCTCACCGTGCTGCCGGTCATCCCGCCCGATCTGCGGCCGATGGTGCAGCTGGACGGCGGCCGTTTCGCGACGAGCGATCTCAACGATCTGTACCGCCGCGTGATCAACCGTAACAACCGTCTCAAGAAGCTGCTTGAACTCGGCGCGCCGAGCATCATCATCCGCAATGAAAAGCGCATGCTGCAGGAAGCGGTTGACGCCCTGATTGACAACGGCAGACGCGGCCGTCCCGTCACGGGCCCGAACAACCGTCCGCTGAAGTCCCTGTCCGATATGCTCAAGGGTAAACAGGGCCGTTTCCGTCAGAACCTGCTCGGTAAGCGCGTGGACTATTCCGGCCGTTCGGTTATCGTCGTCGGTCCGGAACTGAAGATCTATCAGTGCGGCCTGCCGAAGGAAATGGCGCTCGAGCTGTTCAAGCCGTTCGTCATGAAGCGGCTGGTCGAGACCCAGCAGGCGATCCACATCAAGACCGCCCGCAAGATGGTTGACCGTCAGGAAAAGTGCGTCTGGGACGCGCTCGAGATCGTCATCCATGACCATCCTGTCATGCTCAACCGTGCGCCGACGCTGCACCGTCTGGGTATCCAGGCGTTTGAGCCGGTGCTGGTCGAAGGCAAGGCGATCAAGCTGCATCCGTTGGTCTGTACCGCGTTCAACGCAGACTTCGACGGCGACCAGATGGCGGTCCATGTGCCGCTGTCCGTGGAGGCGCAGGCGGAAGCCCGCTTCCTGATGCTGTCCGCCGGCAACCTGCTCAAGCCCTCCGACGGAAAGCCCGTCACCGTACCGACGCAGGACATGGTCCTCGGCTCCTACTATCTGACGCTCGAAAAGCCGGGCGCCCCGGGCGAAGGCAAGGTCTTTGTTGACGTCAACGAAGCGCAGATGGCGTACGACGCCGGTGTGATCGATCTGCACGCCAAAATCAAGATCCGCATGACCAAGACGATCGACGGCGAAGAGAAGTCTCAGCTCGTCGAAACGACGCTCGGCAAGGTGATCTTCAACACGCCGATTCCGCAGGATCTCGGCTTTATCGACCGCAGCGATCCGGAAAATCTGTTCCGGCTCGAAGTCGAGGGTCTGGTCAACAAGAAGATGCTCGGCAAGATCATTGACAAGTGCATCCGCGTGCACGGCACGGCGATCACCGCCCGCGTGCTCGACGAGATCAAAAATCAGGGCTACCGCTACTCCACCAAGAGCGGTATCACCGTCGCCGTTATCGACGCGACGATCCCTGAAGCGAAGAAAGAGATCCTTGACGAAACTGAACGCACCGTCGACGAGATCAACCGCAAGTACAACCGCGGTCTGCTTTCCAACGACGACCGCTCCCGTCAGGTCATCAAGGCGTGGGACGTCTGTACGACCCGCGTGGCGAACGCCCTGACCGGCAGCTTCGATAAGTTCAACCCGATCTACATGATGCTCGACTCCGGCGCCCGCGGTTCCGAAAGCCAGCTGCGTCAGCTTGCCGGTATGCGCGGTCTGATCGCGAATACCGCCGGTAAGACGATCGAGGTTCCCATCCGCGCCAACTACCGCGAAGGTCTGAACGTACAGGAATACTTCATCTCTTCCCGCGGTGCGCGTAAAGGTTTGGCCGATACCGCGCTTCGTACCGCCGACTCGGGTTATCTGACCCGCCGTCTGGTCGATGTTTCGCAGGAAGTTATCATCCGTGAAGAAGACTGCGGCTGCCACGAAGGTCTGGAAGTCTATGACATCATGGACGGCAACCGTGTTCTCGAACCGCTGGTCGAACGTCTGAAGGGCCGCTATCTGCTTGACCCCATCGTGGATGACAAAACCGGCGAACTCATCATGGACAACGACCACATGCTCTCTGAAGCGGACGCCGAAAAGGTCAACGCTCATCTGCAAAAGAAATATGAAGAGGCGATCGAGAGCGGCATGAGCAAGGAAGAAGCCGAAAAGAAGCGTCACACGAAGATCCGCTCGCTGCTGACCTGCAACACCGATCACGGCGCCTGCATCAAGTGCTACGGTTCCAACCTGGCGACCGGCGTGCCTGTCACCGTCGGCGAAGCCGTCGGTATCATCGCGGCGCAGTCCATCGGTGAACCCGGTACCCAGCTGACGATGCGTACTTTCCACACCGGCGGCGTCGCGTCCGGCTCCGATATCACCCAGGGTCTTCCGCGCGTCGAAGAACTCTTCGAAGCGAGAAAGCCCAAGACGCTCGCCATGATCTCCGAGATTGACGGCGTTGTTTCGTTCGAAACGATCAAGAAGAATCCGCATATCGTCGTGTCCAACGATGAGACCGGCGAACGCAAGGAATACTTCCTGACCTTCGGCGCGCGTCCGCGCGTGACAGAAGGACAGGTCGTCAAGAAGGGCGAGACGCTCACCGAAGGTTCCGAAGATCTGCGCGACATCCTCAACGTGATGGGCGTCAGCGCGGTCCACGACCACCTGATCTCGCAGGTGCAGATGACCTACCGTACGCAGGGCGTTGACATCAACGACAAGCACATCGAAGTCATTGCGCGCCAGATGATGCGCAAGGTCAAGGTCGAGGATCCCGGCGACACCGACTTCCTCGAGTGGTCCGTCGTTGAAAAGCGCGACTTTGAAAAGGCGAACGAAGCGATCCGCGCCCGGATCGAAGCCGGCGAAACCGACCTGCGCGAAGCGGTCTGCACGCCGATCCTCATGGGTATCACCAAGGCGTCACTCGCGACCGACTCCTTCCTGTCCGCCGCCTCCTTCCAGGAGACGACCCGCGTTTTGACCGACGCCGCGATCAAGGGCAAGGTCGATCCGCTGCTCGGCCTCAAGGAAAACGTCATCATCGGTAAGCTTCTGCCCTCCGGTACCGGCATGAAGTGCTACGCCGACGTCGAAGTCGTCAACGAAAAAGAAATGAACACCATGGCTGACCAGCTGTTGAAGTGGAGCCAGGGCTAAGGAAAAAAGCCGCCCTCGGGCGGCTATTTCCGTGCACAGTGCACAGTGGACAGTGGACAGTGCACAGTTTAAGGAGGTAATCTCATGCGTCTTTATATGAAACAGAAGGTCTTTGCGCTCAAAGACCGGTTCACGATCAAAAACGAAGCGGGCGAGGATGTTTTCACCGTGGAGGGCAAGTTCATTTCCCTCGGCAAAAAACTGCATATCCTTGACCAACATGGCGAGGAAGTCGCCTTTGTCAAGCAGGAACTGCTGACGCTGTTGCCGAAGTTCACCGTGGAGCAGCACGGCGAACCGGTAGCGCAGATTCAAAAGAAGCTCACCTTCCTGAAACCGAAGTACATCGTGACCGGTCTCGACTGGACGATCGAAGGCGATGTGTTCTCCCATGACTACACCGTCTTTTCCGGTGAGCAGGCGATCGTCTCCATCCATAAAAAGTGGATGGCATGGGGCGACACCTATGAGCTGGACCTCTCAGAAAGCGCGGACATTCCGCTGACCGTCGCCGTCGTGTTGGCGATCGACGCCGTGATGGACGCCGCTGCTGCCGCCGCGGCAAGCAGCAGTTCGACCAACTGAACAAACGAAAAAGACGCAGCCGTCCGGCTGCGTCTTTTCTTTTGGTTTATATTCTGCCTGTTGATCCGAAACCGCCCGCTCCGCGCTCTGTGTCGGAAAGCGCGTCGGCTTCCTCGAACGAAGCCGCGAGATAGGGGACGATCACCAGCTGCGCGATCCGCTCACCCGGCTCAATCGTACGGGGCGCGACGCCGTGGTTGTGCAGCGTGACGAGAATTTCGCCGCGGTAGTCGCTGTCGATGACGCCCACTTTGTTGGCGGGGGCTAAGTCTCGCTTGCTTGCCACGGACGAGCGCGCAAACACAAGTCCCACATAGCCCTGCGGGATTTCGACGCTGATGCCCGTCGGGACGAATTTCGTTTCCTGCGGCGCGAACGTCAGCGGCGCGTCGATGCACGCGGAAAGGTCCGCGCCCGCCGCGTCAAGGGAACCGCGCTTCGGGAGGATGGCGCCGTCACGCAGTCGTTTGACCAATACTTTCATTTCCATTGCCGATCCCTCTTAAAGCAGCTGTACGCCGTGCGCGGCGCAGTATTCCAGCGTTTCGTCGTCCCAGTAGGAGGACTGAACTTCGCCGATGTGTGCCTTACGCAAAAAGAACATGCACATCCGGCTCTGACCGATGCCGCCTCCGATCGTGTAGGGCAACTTGCCTTCGAGCAGCGCCTTGTGGAACGGGTACTGCAGCCGGTCTTCGCAGCCGGCGATCTTCAGTTGCCGCAGCAGCGCTTCCTCATCGACGCGGATACCCATCGAGGACAGCTCCAATGCGATATCGAGCACCGGGTAATACACGATGATATCGCCGTTGAGGTCCCAGTCGTCATAGTCCGGGGCGCGGCCGTCATGCGGCTTGCCGTCTTTGAGCGCGCCGCCGATCCCCATCAGGAAGATCGCGCCGTATTCCTTCGCCGCCGCCTTTTCGCGGTCCTTCCGGGAAAGGGCGGGCCAGCGTTCCTCGAGCTCCGCGGCGGTGAGAAACGTGATCTTTTCAGGCAGCAGGCTGCCGATGAAGTTGTATTCCTTGGTAATATAGTATTCCGTGTGGCGCAGCGCGGCGTAGATCAGCTTGACCGTTTTCTTGAGCGTATGCTCGGTGCGTGCCTCTTTCGAGATGATCTTTTCCCAGTCCCACTGATCGACGAAGATCGAGTGGATGTTGTCGGTATCTTCATCCCGGCGAATGGCGTTCATGTCGGTATAAAGCCCCTCGTTCTCCGAAAAGCCGTACATCGCGAGCGCGTAACGCTTCCATTTGGCGAGGGAGTGGACGATCTCGAACTGTTCGCCGCTGAATACGTCGAAGCCGACCGGACGCTCCACACCGTTCAGGTTGTCGTTCATGCCGGACTTCACGTTGAGGAACAACGGCGCGGAAACGCGGGTCAGATTCAGCTCGATCGACAGATCGCGCTCAAAGAAATCCTTGACCTTCTTGATCGCCTGTTCCGTTTCGCGCAGCGACAGATGAGAGGTATAACCCTCCGGGATGGTACAATGTGACATCACGCACACCTCTTCTTTTCGAAAATTTCAATATATTATAACAGGAAAGGGGAGGGCTGTCAATCGTTTTGTTGTGCTGTGCATAAAAAATGAAATATGCAGCCGATTATGCAAAAATCATTGTAAGACGAAAAAAACATCGTAAAAAGTTGTGTCTTTATTCAAAAAACACTTGACAAACAGGGGAGAGTCGTGTATAATTCACGCAACAAATGCAAAAACAACGAATATTTATGCAAATATTCAAGCAAGAAAGGAAGCAAAACCCATGAAAAAACTGATTGCACTTGTACTCGCATGTCTGCTCGTCGTCAGCCTCTTCGCTGCCTGCGGCAACAAAACCACCGAAGACACTTCTCTGCAGGCTGTCCTTGACAAGGGCGAGCTCGTGATCGGCACCAGCCCGGATTTCCCGCCGTTTGAAAACCTCAATGACGACGGTTCCATCACCGGCATCGAGATCGACATTCTCACGAAGATCTGCGAAAAGCTCGGCGTGACGCTGATGATCGAACAGTATGACTTCGACGCGATCCTGACCGGCCTTGACGCGGGCAAATATGACCTCGCCGTTTCCGGTATCACCGCCACGGAAGAACGCAAAGAAAACGCCCTGTTCACCGATGCGTACTGCCTGTCCGCGATTTCTCTTGTCGTTCCGGAAGGCAGCGCAATTCAGGGTAAGGACGACATCGCCGACAAGACGATTTCCTGCCAGACCGGCACGACTGCTGAACTGTACTGCAACAACAACGGTCTCAAGAACAACGCGTTCCAGGCCAACGCCGACGCGCAGATGGCGCTGACGACCGGCAAGGTCGACGTCTGGGCGATCGATAAGCTCACCGCGGTCGATATGGTCGCCGCTTACAACGACGAGCATGACGACAAGCTGGTCGTGCTTGACGAGCCTTTGACCTATGAGCCCTATGCCTTCGCTTCCAAGCTCGGCAATGACGCGCTGATCGAAGCGATCAACGCTGCGCTCGCTGAACTGATTGCTGACGGTACCGTGAAGGCTCTGTTCGAATCCTACGACGCCGAATATGTCGATCCCTCTGTGGATCCCACGGTTTGAGTCTGCCATCCATAGATAGATAGCGATCTGTTGTTTCGCTGCATCGGTCGTCGGTGCAGCGAACTTTCATATAGGGAGGGAAGTCTATGACTTTCTTTGAAAAGTTCCATACGATTTTTATTGAAAAAGGCTACTATACGCTGATGCTCGAAGGCTTCAAGAGCACGATCATCATCACGCTCGGCGCGCTCGCCATCGGTTTGGTGATCGGCACGATCATCGCCGTGATCAAATACTTCGGCGACGACAACAAAGCGATGCGTCCGCTGGTCTGGCTGTGTGATCTTTATACGACCGTGGTACGCGGTATTCCCGTGGTCGTGCTTCTGCTGATCTTCTTCTTTGTCATTTTTGCGAGCAGCAGCAACGGTGTTGCCATCGCGACGCTGACGTTCGGCATCAATTCCGGCGCCTATATGGCGGAGCTTGTGCGTTCGGGTCTGAATGCGGTCAATATCGGCCAGATGGAAGCCGGACGCAGTCTCGGCCTTTCCAAGCTGCAGACCATGCGCAAGATCATTCTGCCGCAGGCGATCCGTTACATTCTGCCCGCCATCTTCAACGAACTGATCGCGCTGCTGAAGGAAACGTCCGTCGCCGGTTATGTGGCGGTGATTGACCTGACCCGCGCAGGTACGCTTGTGCGCAACAACACCTATAACGCCGTGGTGCCGCTGACACTGGTCGCCGTGGTCTATCTCGTGCTGGTCATCTTGCTGACCCGGCTTTTGAAACTGCTGGAAAGGAGGCTGTCGAACAATGATAAACGTCGTAAATCTTGAAAAACACTTCGGCGGTGAAAACGTCCTCAACGGGATCAACACCGAAATCAGCAAGGGCGACGTCGTCTGTGTGATCGGCCCCTCCGGCTCCGGCAAAAGCACTTTTCTGCGGTGTCTCAATATGCTCGAAAAGCCGACCGGCGGCAAGATCATCTTTGAAGGTGACGATCTGACTGACAAACATATCGACCTCAACGCCCACCGCCAGAAGATGGGCATGGTCTTTCAGCAGTTCAACCTCTTCCCGCACATGTCGATTATGGAAAACCTCACCTGCGCGCCGGTGCTGCTCAAAAAGCGCACTAAACAGCAGGCGCAGGAGAAGGCGCTCGAGCTGCTTTCGCGCGTCGGGCTTGCCGATCGGGCAAACGACTATCCCGCGCAGCTTTCCGGCGGACAGCAGCAGCGTGTCGCCATTGTGCGCGCGCTGTGCATGGAGCCGGACGTGATGCTCTTTGACGAGCCGACAAGCGCGCTCGACCCTGAAATGGTGGGCGAGGTGCTGGACGTCATGAAGGAGCTCGCGAAAGAGGGCATGACGATGGTCGTCGTCACCCACGAAATGGGCTTTGCCCGCGAAGTCGCGAACCGGATCCTGTTCCTCGCCGACGGCGTGATCGCCGAAGAGGGGACGCCGGACGAAGTTTTCGATCACCCGCAAAGCGAACGGCTGCAGTCGTTCCTTGCGAAAGTGCTGTAAGGAGGACGTACGATGGGTACGCTCAAAGGCAGAAATTTTCTCAAATTACTGGATTTCACCCCCGCCGAGATCGGGGAGTTCCTCGATCTTGCCGCGCTGCTCAAAGCCAAAAAGAAGGCCGGCGAGCCGCACCGCCTGTGCGAGGGGAAGAATATCGCGCTGATCTTTGAAAAGACCAGCACCCGTACGCGCTGCGCCTTTGAAGTCGCGGCGGCGGATCTCGGGATGCACCCGGTTTATCTCGACCCGAAAAGCTCCCAGATCGGTAAAAAAGAGAGCATCGCCGACACCGCCCGCGTGCTCGGCCGGATGTTCGACGGGATCGAATACCGCGGCTACGGGCAGGAGATCGTCGAAGACCTCGCCAAATATTCCGGTGTGCGCGTCTGGAACGGGCTGACAAACGAGTTTCACCCGACCCAGATCCTCGCGGACTTTCTGACGATCCAAGAGCACTTTGGCGCGCTCAAAGGGAAAAAGCTCGTCTATATGGGCGACGCGCGCTATAATATGGGCAACTCCCTGATGGTCGGCTGCGCGAAGATGGGGATGCACTTTGTCGCCTGCGCGCCGAAAGCGTATTTTCCCGACAAGGCGCTGATCGAAACCTGTCAGGCGATCGCTGCCGAAACCGGCGCGACGCTGGAATTCATCGAAGACCCGATGACGGCGACCAAAGGCGCCGACGTGATCTATACCGACGTGTGGGTCTCGATGGGTGAGCCGGACGCAGTGTGGCAGGAGCGGATCGAAGCGCTGCTGCCGTATCAGGTGAACAAAGCGCTGATGGAAAACGCCGGAGAACAGTGCCGCTTCATGCACTGTCTGCCCGCGTTCCACGATCTTGGTACGACCGTCGGACAGGAGATCTTCGAAAAGTTCGGGATCGACTGTATGGAGGTGACGGACGAGGTGTTCGAATCGCCGCAGTCCATCGTCTTTGACGAGGCGGAAAACCGTATGCACACGATCAAGGCCGTCATGGCCGCAACGCTGTAAACTCAAATCGGTGCGCTGTGCACCGTTCACTGTGCATTATGATGAAGGAGTGATCCTTTTTGGCATATTTAGTATTAAGCAACGGCGCTGTCTTTGAAGGCACGCGCATCGGCGCAACCGGCGACACGATCGGCGAACTGGTGTTTACCACCGGCGTGGTCGGCTATCTTGAAACGCTGACCGACCCGAGCTACGCCGGACAGATCATTATGCAGACCTTCCCGATGATCGGCAACTACGGCGTGATCGAGGAGGACTTCGAAGGCATCAGCGCCGCGAAGGGCTATGTGGTGCGCGAACTCTGCGACACCCCGAGCAACTTCCGCAGCCAGTATGCGCTCGACCGCTTTCTCAAGGACAGCGGCATCCCGGGCATCTGCGGCGTTGATACGCGCCAGCTGACACGGATTATCCGTGAAGAGGGCGTCATGAACGCGATCATCTGCGACGAAGTCCCCGCCGATCTTTCGGCGGTACAGGCGTACCGCGTCAAAGACGTTGTTTCGGCGGTGAGCTGCCGGGAACCCGGACTCTACCGCGCCACGGCGAAGAAAAAGTACGACGTGACGCTGATCGACTACGGTGAAAAACGCGGGATCCTGCGCGCTTTACGGGCGCGCGGCTGCGACGTGACAGTCGTCCCGCACGATATCTCCGCCGAAGCGATCCTCGCCTCCGGCACGCAGGGCGTGGTCCTTTCCAACGGCCCGGGCGACCCGAAGGACAACGTCTTTGAAATTGAACAGATCAAAAAGTTGATCGGCAAACTGCCGGTGTTCGGGATCTGCCTCGGTCACCAGCTGACGGCGCTCGCCATGGGCGGCGACACCGTCAAGCTGCGCTACGGTCACCGCGGCGCGAACCAGCCTGTCCGGGATCTGGACGGCACGCGCACCTATATCACGAGCCAGAACCACGGCTACGCGGTCGTCGCCGAATCGCTCGGCGACAAAGGCGTCGTCAGCTTTGTCAACGCCAACGACGGCTCCGTCGAAGGCGTCCGGTATCCCGAACGCAAGTGCTTCACGGTGCAGTTCCACCCCGAAGCCTGTGCGGGACCGATCGACACAGGCTTTTTGTTCGACCGCTTTCTCTCTTTGATCGGAGGTGACGACTGATGCCGAAAGATACGTCTATTCGTAAGGTCCTGATGATCGGCTCCGGTCCGATCGTGATCGGGCAGGCGGCGGAGTTCGACTACGCCGGCGCCCAGGCCTGCCGCGTCCTCAAAGCGGAGGGCATCAACGTCGTGCTCGTCAACTCCAACCCTGCGACGATCATGACCGACAAACACCTCGCGGACGAGATCTATCTCGAACCGCTCAACGCCGACACCGTGCGGCGGATCATTGAAAAAGAACGCCCCGACGGTCTGCTTGCGGGTCTCGGCGGTCAGACCGGTCTGACGATCGCCATGCAGCTTTCCAAGGACGGCTCGCTTGAAAAATACGGCGTGCGTCTGCTCGGTACCGACGTTGACGCGATCGACAAGGCGGAGGACCGCGAACTGTTCCGCGACACGATGAAAGCGATCGGACAGCCGTGCGTCCCATCCGAGATTGCACAGACTGTACCCGAGGCACTGAAAGTCGCCGAGATGATCGGCTACCCGGTCATCGTCCGCCCGGCGTTTACCCTCGGCGGCACCGGCGGCGGGATCGCCCAGAACGAAGACGAACTGCGCACGATCGCGAAGACCGGCCTCGACCTTTCTCCGATCACGCAGATCCTCGTGGAAAAATGCATCTCCGGTTGGAAGGAGATCGAGTTCGAGACCATGCGGGACTCCGCTGGCAACTGCATCGCGATCTGCTCGATGGAAAACGTCGACCCGGTCGGCATCCACACGGGCGATTCCATCGTCGTCGCCCCGGCGCTGACGCTCAGTGATAAGGAATACCAGATGCTGCGCGCCGCGGCGCTGACCATGGTCGAAGCGATCGGCATCGTCGGCGGCTGCAACTGCCAGTTTGCGCTGG
>JAEEGI010019315.1_pt1 | contig 13749 bp, 12 predicted proteins | sample 8958751 | NCBI WGS metagenome assembly JAEEGI01 (sample SAMN16246545, study PRJNA631951) | gut metagenome | biome: gut microbiome; feature: rumen; material: KS-attached | host: Bos | place: Iran: Karaj | collected 2018-10
ATCGAGATCTTGCTCATGCGCGATTCGGTATAACGGTAGGCTGCCGGAGGGTCGCCGTCCACGGAGCCGAAGTTGCCGTGGCCGTCCACCAGCAGATAGCGGGTGGAGAACGGCTGGGCCAGACGCACCATTGCGTCATAGACCGAAGCGTCGCCGTGGGGATGGTAGCGGCCCAGCACGGTGCCGACCGTGTCGGCGCACTTGCGGTAGGGCTTGTCGGGATACAGGCTGTTTTCGTGCATCGTATAGAGAATGCGGCGATGCACGGGCTTAAGGCCGTCGCGCACGTCGGGCAGCGCGCGCGAGGTGATGACCGACATGGAATAGCTCAGGAACGAGGAGCGCATCTCCTTGTTGAGATCCACGTCGATGATTGTCTGGTTGTCATAGTTCAAAGTGTTGTCCATTGTAATCACCCTGCTTTACACCAAGCTTAAATATCCAGGTTCTGCACGTATTTCGCGTTCTTTTCAATGAATTCGCGGCGCGGCTCCACCTTGTCGCCCATCAGGATGGAGAAGGTTTCGTCGGCCTGCATGGCGTCGTCCAGCGTCACGCGCAGCATCGTGCGGTGCTCGGGATCCATCGTGGTCTCCCAAAGCTGGATGGAGTCCATTTCACCGAGACCTTTATAGCGCTGGATCGCGGCGCCGGGCATCTCCGTCATCTTGCGGTCGCGCTCTTCATCGGAATAGCAGTAGACGTGCTTCTGCCCCTTGGAAAGGCGATAGAGCGGCGGCTGCGCGATATAGACGTAGCCGTTGTCGATCAGCGGGCGCATATAGCGGAAGAAGAACGTCAGCAGCAGCGTGCGGATGTGCTGGCCGTCGACGTCGGCATCGGCCATGATGACGATCTTGTGATAGCGCAGCTTTTCCAGGTTGAAGTCCTCGTCGATCCCGGCGCCGAGCGCGGTGACCACGGGCATCAGCTTGTCGTTGCCGATCACCTTGTCAAGCCGGCTCTTTTCCACGTTCAGCATCTTGCCCCACAGCGGCAGGATCGCCTGAATCGTGCGGTCGCGGCCTTCCTTGGCGGAGCCGCCGGCCGAGTCGCCCTCAACGATGAACAGTTCGGTTTTGGAAGGATCGCGCTCCGTGCAGTCGGCCAGCTTGCCGGGCAGGGAGTTGCTTTCCAGCGGCGATTTGCGGCGGGCGGCCTCGCGGGCCTTGCGGGCCGCTTCGCGGGCGCGGGAAGCGTCCAGTGCCTTGGAAAAGATCAGCTTCGCGATCTGCGGGTTTTCTTCAAAATAATCAGTCAGCTTGTTATAGACCGTGTTGGCGACCAGCTTGGTCATTTCGGTGTTGCCGAGCTTGCTCTTGGTCTGGCCTTCAAACTGCGCGTCGGTCAGCTTGACGCTGATCACGGCGACCAGACCCTCGCGGCAGTCTTCGCCCGAGAGCTTTTTGTCGGATTCCTTGAGAATGTTGTATTTCCTGCCGTATTCGTTGAACACCTTGGTCAGCGCGTTCTTGAATCCCGTTTCGTGGGTGCCGCCGTCCACGGTGTGCACGTTGTTGGCATAGGACAGAATGGTCTCGTTATAGCCGTCGTTATACATCAGCGCGATCTCGGCGCTCTTTTCGTCCTTGACGGTGGAAAAATGAATCGGCACGTCGTGCACCGGGGTCAGGCCGCGGCTTTCGTTGATGTATTCCACAAACGAGCCGATGCCGCCCTCATAGCAGAACACGTCTTCCACAACGTTGTCGGGGTCGCGCCTGTCGGTCAGCGTGATGGAAATGCCGGCGTTGAGAAACGCGGATTCGCGCAGATGGCGCTGCAGCGTTTCATAGTCGTAAACCGTGGTTTCCTGAAAGATTTCCGGGTCGGGCTTGAATTTGATGAACGTGCCGGTCTGGTCGGTGTCGCCGATCACCTTGAGGTCGGTTTCGATCTTGCCGCGCGCAAAGCGCTGGTGATGAATATGACCCTCCTGCGAGACCTCCACCTCGAACCATTCCGACAGCGCGTTGACCACCGAGGAGCCCACGCCGTGCAGACCGCCGGAGACCTTGTAGCCGCTGCCGCCGAACTTGCCGCCGGCGTGCAGCACCGTGAGCACCACCGTAACGGCGGGAAGCCCCTGCTGTTCGTTGATGCCGACGGGAATGCCGCGGCCGTTGTCGCGCACGGTGATGACGTCGCCGGGCAGGATCTCCACCTCGATATGGGTGCAGTAGCCGGCCAGCGCCTCGTCGATCGAGTTGTCCACGATTTCATAGACCAGATGGTGCAGGCCGCGCGGTCCGGTGGAGCCGATATACATGCCGGGGCGTTTGCGCACCGCCTCCAGACCCTCCAGCACCTGGATCGCGTCGGCGTTGTATTCCTCCGTCACCTGGGTGTCCATGGTCTCGATCTGTACGAACTCGTCGGGCGTTCCTTCTTCGCGCACGATTTCAAGTTCTTCCGTTTCCTGTATGATTTCGTTGTTGTCCACGGTGAATCCTCCGTATCTGTGAAAGTTGATCTGTCTTAAAAGGATTGTTTTTTCTCTGTTCTGCCGATCAGGGTGGCTGCCGCGACCGGCGAGATATAGACGGTTTTGTCTGCGGTCAGGATGAACGACTTGGGCAGGTCATAGGAGACGTAGCGCACGCGGCCTTCTTTTTCGGCTCTGGAAAGCGTGTCGCGCGTCGTTTTGCTGACCGTGGTGTTGTCCATGTCGAAGATCCCGACGATTTCCTGCGTCGTGACGACGGTGTTCTGGCCGAGATGCAGATACATGGCTGCTCCTTCTTACAGGATCGCTCCGTTTTTCATGCGGAACGCCTGTCCGTATTTGAGGTTGCGCACGGATGCGGGATCGCAGCAGGTGATGAAGACCTGCCAGTCCCGGATGTGGTTGAGAATATAGTTCTGGCGGGAGGCGTCCAGCTCGCTCATCACGTCGTCGAGCAGCGCCACCGGCTGTTCGCCCGAAAAGCTGCGGATCACGGCCGCTTCGCCCAGCTTGAGCGCAAGCGCGGCGGACCGCTGCTGCCCCTGCGAGGCATAGCTGCGGGCCGAAAGCCCGTCGATCCGGATCAGAAGATCGTCGCGGTGGGGACCCACGGACGTGCTGCCGGTTGCCAGATCGGTTTTGCGCGCCGCGCGCAGCAGATCGCGCAGGCCGGCGCGGAGCTCTTCCTTGGTCTGCGCGCCCGTGGCGCACGCCTCCTGATAGACGAGATCCATGGTTTCCCTGCCGTTCGAAATGCCGCCGTAAATCTCCGTGGCAAACGACTGCAGACGGTTGATGTAACCGATGCGCTGGGTAATCAGCTCGGCCGCGTAAAACGCGAGCTGCTCCTCCCAGACATCCAGCGTGTCATAGAGCTCGCTGTGGTAAGCGATATCCTTCAGCAGAATATTGCGCTGCGCGAGGGCTTTGTTGTAGCCGCCGAGCGCCAGCGCGTATTTCGGCTTGAGCTGGCTGATGGCGACGTCCAGAAACCGGCGGCGCTCATAGGGGCCCTCCTTGACCAGCGAAAGATGGACGGGGGAGAAGACCACCGCAAGAAACGAACCCATCACCTTGGCGGGAGACGAGAGCTTGATGCCGTTTTTGGTAAAGCGGCGCGTTTTTTCAATGGAGAGCTGCAGATTCTGCTGCCGGCCTTCGCCGAAGTAATCCAGCGACAGCATCGCCTTCGGACTGTTGAAGCCGACGCATTCCGCGTCCTTTGCGCCGCGGAAGCTGCGGCAGCCGGTGAACAGCCAGATGCCCTCCAGCAGATTCGTTTTGCCCTGCGCGTTGTCGCCCCAGATGATGTTGACGCCCTCGCACGGCGTGACCGCCGCGGCGTCGATATTTCGGAAGGACGTCAGTTCCAGCTGCGTTATGTGCATGACACGACCTCATACTGCTGCTTCTCAAATTCGAAAAAATCGCCCGCTCTGAGCTTTTTTCCGCGCTGCAGGCAAACAATACCGTTGACCCGGACAAGGCCGTCCTGAATCACAAATTTCGCTTCTCCGCCGGTTGAAACCGCGCTGGAAAGCTTCAGGGCGGAATCCAGACGGATAAAGTCGGTTTTGATGGTCAGTTGTTTGCGCGGCTTCGGCACGACTTTGACGTGAACTTTCATGCTTCTTTCTCTTTTCGATTGTTTCTTCAGATTCTGACCGGCAGAACCAGGAACAGGAACGCTTCGCCCTCTGTGGGCAAAATCAGAATCGGCTGGTTGGCACTGTTGAATTCCATCCGGATCTCTTCCGTTTCGCAGGCCTTCAGCGCGTCCAGAATAAACTTGCTGTTGAATCCGATTTCCAGCTCGCGGCCGCTGACGTCCGCTTCCATTTTATCGGTTGCGGTACCGATCGAGGTCACCGACGAGAATTTCATGCGGTCCTGCGAGACGATGCAGCGCACGGGACTGCTGCGGTCGGTGATGATCAGCGAGGTGCGTTCCACGCATTCGATCACGCGGCGGGTCGGCGCAAGCACGGTGGTTGCGGCGGACAGGGGGATCGCAGCCTTATAATCAATGAAATTGCCCTCCAGCAGCCGGGAGATGATCCGGTATTCGCCCACTTCAAACGAGATGTGCCGCTTGCCGACGGAGATGGAATACATTTCTTCGTCGTCCTCGCTGAGCTTGACGATCTCGCCGAGCGTCTTGGCCGGCACCACAAAGCTGACCGGGTCGCCGCTGTAGTCGATCTCTTCGCGGCGGATGGCAAGGCGGGCGCCGTCCACGGCGACCAGCACGATTTTGCCCTCGGAAATTTCGAACTTGACGCCGGAATGCACCGGGTTGCGTTCGCTGGTGGAAACCGAGAAAATCGTTTTGCGGATCATGTCCTTTAACAGGCCCTGCTGGATCACGATCGGAAAACCGCCGGAGATCGTCGGCAGGTCGGGATATTCCTCGGCGCCCGTGCCGATGATGGAGTATTCCGTTTCGCCGCTCTTGATCTTGCAGATGTTGCGTTCATCGCTTTCGATCATTACGGTTTCGTCGGGCAGCATGCGCAGAATATCGCAGAAATTGCGCGCGTTCAGAATAATGCTGCCGTTTTCCTCCACCTCGGCGGCAAGATAGGTTTCCGTGCCGACCTCCAGATCGTAGCCCGTCAGGCGGACGCTGTCGCCCAGCGCGTCGATCAGAATGCCTTCGATGGCGGGAATGGTGGATTTTGCGGAAACGGTGCGCTGTACGTTCATGCACAGCTTTGCAAGTTTCGCGCTGTCGCAAACGATTTTCATAAGTTTTAGCCTCCTCGCAAGAAAAGAAAGAATAAAGAATGTATTAGTGGTAGTAGGGGATGTGCAAAGCATGGAAAACCGGCGGGAGCCGCAAAAACAGGAAAAAAGTTTTTGTTTTTCCATGATTTAATGATTGTGCAGAACCGCCCGTTTTTCACGCCCGCCGCAGGGGCAGCATGAAAAATGTGGAAAATCTGCTGTGGAAAGTGAAATAAACTGTGAAAAAATTTACTCGTTGATGTTCTTGATGATGTCGTCCACGGTCGCCTTCAGCGACATATTCGTCGTCAGCTTCTGCTGCATTTCGCGGATCGAATATATCATGGTCGAATAGTGCTTATTGGAGAATTCCGCGCCGATCGCGCTCAGCGAAAGATTGGTGACCTCGTGAATGATGTAGATCGCAACCTGTCTGGCCTGCGAAATGTTGGCCGAGCGTTTTTCCGAACGGATATCCGCGGCGCTGACGTTGAAGGTGCGCGACACCTCGTTGATGATGTTTTCCACGGTGACCGGGGTGGGCGGGTTGTCGCCCATGATGTCGGAGATTGCTTTTTTCGCAATGGCGATGTTCGGCCGCGTGCCTTCCACTTCCTGGTGGGCCTTGATCTTTTTGACCGTGCCCTCCAGCTGGCGGATGTTCTTTTTGATGTTTTCCGCAATAAAGGTGACCACTTCGTCGGAAAGGTCCACGTTGAGCTCTTCGGCTTTCTTTTTGACGATCGCCATGCGCGTTTCCAGTGTGGGCGGCTGGATATCGGCCAGAAGGCCGCCCTCAAAGCGGGTGCGCAGCCGTTCTTCCAGCGTGACCATTTCGCGCGGCGGCCGGTCGGACGAAAGCACGATCTGTTTGCCCGCGTTCTTCAGCGCCTCAAACGTGTGGAAGAATTCCTCCTGCGTGGTTTCCTTATTCGCAATGAACTGGATATCGTCGACCAGCAGCACGTCGCAGCCGCGGTATTTGTCGTGGAAGGTGCTGGTGCTGTGCTCCTTCAGGTGATGGATCAGCTCGTTTGTGAAATGCTCGCCGCTGATATACAGAATCACTTCGTGCGGGCGCTGGCGTTTGATCTCGTGCATGATGGCCGAAAGCAGGTGGGTTTTGCCGAGACCGGAATGGCCGTAGATAAACAGCGGATTATAGGCCTTGCCCGGATTGTTGGCGACGTTCAGCGCCGCGGCGTGGGCGAAGCGGTTGGACGGGCCGATGATGAAATTGTCAAACGTATAGAACGGTTCATCGTCCAGCGAAAGCTGCCGTTCCTTTTCCCGGATCAGATCTGTCTGAAAAACGGCGGTGTCGTCCGGCGAAACGTACTGGACCTTGACCGGAAAGCCGAACGCTTCGGCGCAGGCCTCTTCGATCAGCGAAGAGAACTTGTCCGCAATGATCTTACGCTTGAAATCGCTGACCGACAGCGTGATCGTGTCGGACTGAAAGCTGACGAATTCCAGCGGACTGAGCCAGACGTTATAGGCCACCTCCGTCACGCGGGCACGCAGCATTTCTTTGATCGTTTCCCAAATTTCAGAAAAAGAATCCATGATCGACCTCCTTGATTTTGAAAATGACGGTTGAAAGTGCGGGCGAAATATATTATAATATTATTACACAGGTTAGAGAAATAAAGTAATATTCAGATAGATAGCAATATAATTACATTTTATTGTAGCATAGATTTCGCCCGGCTGTCAAGCGTTTTTCCACACGGAAGGCGGAAAATGTGAAAAAAGGAAGGATTGTCATGAAAAAAAAGGAACAGGCCGCGTTTTGCGTCGCCGCGCTGAAAGAAGCCTATCCCGACGCGCTTTGTTCGCTGGATTACAGCGACCCGCTGCAGCTGCTGATTGCGACGCGGCTTTCCGCGCAGTGCACCGACGCGCGGGTCAATCTGGTGACGCCGGCGCTGTTCCGGGCCTACCCGAATCTGGACGCGTTCTGCGAAGCGAAGGTGGAGGACGTGGAAGGCTATATCCATTCCTGCGGCTTTTTCCGCGCAAAGGCAAAGGACATCGTCGGCATGGCGCGGATGATCCGCAGTGATTTCGGCGGCGTGGTGCCCGACACGGTGGAGGCGCTGACGACCCTGCCCGGCGTGGGCAGAAAAACGGCGAATCTGATCGTGGGCGACGTCTATCACAAGCCCGCGGTCGTCACCGATACGCACGTGATCCGCATCACGAATCTGCTCGGCCTGGTCGACACAAAGGACCCGAAAAAGGCGGAAACGGAGTTGCGGGCGCTGCTGGATCCGCAGGAGAGCAACGACTTTTGTCACCGCTGCGTCCTGCACGGCAGAGCGGTCTGCATCGCGCGCCGGCCGCAGTGCGCGCAGTGCTGTCTGAAGCCCGTCTGCAAAAGCGCGCAGGGCTGAAAACCGCCCCCGAAAAAAATTTAAAAAAACTATTGACAAACCGAAATCCTTATAATATAATAATCGAGCGCTGCAGCAAGCTGCAGCCGGATGTGGCGGTATAGCTCAGTTGGCTAGAGCATTCGGTTCATACCCGGAGTGTCGTAGGTTCAAATCCCACTGCCGCTACCATTTTTAAAAATCAGAGCTTCGGCTCTTCCCATATAGAAAACAAGAGCTCCGGCTCTTCACATATAACAATCAGAGCTTCGGCTCTTCACATATAAACAACAAGAGCTCCGCTTCGCGTCTCTTCACATATAGCTACGGCCCGGTGGTCAAGCGGTTAAGACACCGCCCTTTCACGGCGGTAACACGAGTTCGATTCTCGTCCGGGTCACCACATTCAGTTGATGTCGAACACCCTGCAGCTCAGGGCAGGAAGTTACTTTCTGAGGTTATCGTGTCTTGTTCGACTGAAGTGAAAAAAGCGCAGGCAGTTCATAGCGAGCTGCCTGCTTTTTTTTATGCCGTTGCCGGTTTCGTTTTCGGAACCGGCGTCAGCTTTTCAATTTTGAGAATCTGAAAATGCACAGGCTTTTTCTCTTGTGGCGGAAGATGTTCCATATCAATCTTTCTGCTCAGCCTTGCATATTCCTGTTTTGTCCATTCTGCTGCGTTCATGTGGATAATTTGTTTGCTGCGATTCCCATTTTTTCTTCAAATCGCGTCCTCCTTTCCTCATAGAATCTATTATCTGCATCAAAATCACCTTGCGTCCCGCTCCCGATTTCGAAGGTAGCGGGCGTAGTGTTCACAGGCTTTTTCAATAAAATCTTGCAGCTGTTTAATCGAATAGTTCGGCCTGAAACGACGGACGGATGCAACAGGAATTTTGATTATTTCTGCCTGGTTCGGTTTTGGCTGATCCAAAATCTGTTTCAGGCTTTCGGTTGTGAGCGTACCGTCATTGCTGCGTTTTTTCATTTGATTCGCCTGCGAATATGAGGGCGTTACCTCATTTTCGGCATAGTAATCATACACTGCCTTTTGTGCCGCTTCCGAAAGATAGGAAAGCTCCACGGCCGGGCTGAGCGCGATCCGTCCTTCATCCACGAGATCAAGCAGCGGCTTGATCAAATACGTCAAGCGGATATACCTCTGAATTTGAGTTTCACTTTCTCCGACATCGGCTGCAACCAGCCCGCGGGATGACTTCTGTCCGACTCGGACAGAAGTTTTGCCCTGATGAGCAAGCGCATCAACTTTCATCTTATAAGCGAACGCTTTCTCGGACGGTAACAAACCTTCTCTCTGCAAATTGCTGTCTACCATACAAATCACCGCCTCCTCTCGATCCATGGGACGAATAAAGGCAGGAATCATTTCGACCCCTGCCTTTTTACAAGCGTGTATGCGCCGGTGACCGCTGACAATTTCATAGGTTTCGTTGGTTAAAGGTCTGACCAAAATCGGAAACATAACGCCGTAATCCGAAATGCTCTGAACGAGCAATTCCATAGCGAAATCATCCCTGACTTTGAATGGGTTTTCGCAAAACGGCACGCAGTGATCGACGCGGATTTTTTCAAATTTCATATTCATTTTTTATATTTCCTTTCTGCCCGTTCGGCCGATAGCGCAGCCAAGAATTCAAGATGTTAAAAAGTTTAAGGGCCCGTCGAAAGCATCAACGGTCAAGATCGTCCCGGTACCGATTTCGCGCATAATATTCACGCCGCATTCTTTCCCTTTCAGCCTTTTCTTCTGCCTCTTTGTTCGAAAACAAACCCTTGAGGTTATCAAGAAATCTATGAACGACTTCTGGAAAAGATTCCAGTGCGTCAAGAAACGGTTTGCACTTTTCGACAAGCTTATCGTACTTCCTTTGCAGGTTGCTGAGTGCATTCTGCACATCGTAATACAGACCGCGGTAATAGCGCTCGCTTTCCTGCAAACGGTTGATTTCTCCGCGGCTGGAAATGCCCTCTTTCGCAAGCGCCGTGAGTTGCTCATAGTCCTCTTTTGAAACAGAATACTTGCCGGTGACGGGACTTTTCTTTCCGGCTTTTTCAATTTCAAGATAGGTCTTATGCAGCTCCTTCGCCGGTTCGTATGCGAGCTCGGCTTCCTGCTTTTTTTGCTCGATTTCATGCAGCCGTTCGGTATCTTTTTTGATCTGATATTGAAGCGATGAGAGATGCTCGACAGGGCTGCCTTTCATCCCGCGGGCGAATCCGGTGAAGCCGTGTTCGGTCATGTGCTGATAGAATTCATCCTGCAAAACGCTGTAGGAAGCGCGGTACTTCGGCTTGCCGTTTGCACGAAAAATCTGCTTGCCGCGATCGTCATACATCGGTTCCGTTGACGCCCATTTTTTGGAATGGCTGATCTGGTGGATGACCTCTTTGACCGTGCCGACCAAAGCCGGGTCTTTGCACCGTTTGCTATAGCGAACTTCTTTGTCAACCACCGGCATTGCGATTAGATGCATATGGTAGTGATAGACCGCGCAGTCAAGGTCTTCGCTGGCGGCAAGATTGATCTCGTCGGCGTGCATGACGGCGGAAATGATGTTCCGTTCCCCATACTTTTCACAGGCATAACGGTACGCTTCTGCATAGAATTGTTTCGCGTATTCGTAGCCGCCGTTCTCTTCAAAATACATCGTGTTCACATCGAAAATGATCTCGTCAAACAGCACGGCGTCGGGACGCAACCCTTTGCGGGAAACCTCACCGGATGCTTCCATTTCACGCAGAATATCCATATAGGATTTCTCTCCGGGATCTTTGAAATGGACGTTCATCGGGATCCGATACGGCTCAACATTTACGTTTCCGTAGTCCTTGTTCTTGCGCTCCACATGCCGCTCACACGCACCGATTTTTGCGGACGAATAGGTTTGTACGCGAGCACAGCTCATGTTTTTTTCAGTTGCGATTGTTTTTCCTCCTTCCCTTCAGTTTTTCTGCGAAGCAGGTTACACAACATTCTGGCGAATGTGTGTAACCCACTATGACACTTTCGGCAGTGCCGGAAAGATGTCCGTGGGCAAGGGGAGTACCCCTTGACTCCCATGCCCGGCTGCGCTCAGAAAGGCAGGTCGTCGTCGAATAAACTCTCCTGCCATTCTTCACTTGCCGCATCGACCGCCGGCAACGACCAGTACCAGACAAAGCCCTCTTTTTCAGAAAAAACACCGGCGTTTTTCTTTGCTTTTTTGACGGTCGATTTTTTGAAACCGGCGGCTTCCAGCGTCGCTTCACAATCGGTCGCGAGCCGTTTTCCGTCCTTCAGCATATCCCTGATAAAGTCTGTTGCCGCATCCAGTTTTTCGCAGGGACGCCCCTGTTTCGGAAGCAAAGCTGACAGCGCCTGCTCCGCCGACAGGTCAAGTTCGTCGAGAAAATCGACGCCGTTTTCGTTCACTTCAAAGAGAATTGCCGAGCCGGTCGGCGCAAGATTTGACTTCACCTGAACCATCACTCTTTCGCCGGGATTTTCTTCATTTTTCGTCCGCGCAATCGCCAAAATGCTTCTCACCGATCCGGCAATATCAATCGAACCGGAGGTGCGATAAAGCGGCGAAGTTTCCCGCGATTTGTTCATGTGCGCGATGATTACAATCGCGCAACCGGTGTCTCTTGCAACAGAAATCAGATGATTGAATTCCGCTCTTGTTTCGTTCGCAGCATTCAAAGAACAGCCGTCCCCGATATACGAACTGAGCGGGTCAAGAATCAAAAGCTGCGCGCCAAATTTTTCAATGGCTTCTCGGATACGGTTATCACCGAAGGTTAAATTCTTTTTCTTTTCGCTGATAAAAATCAGCCGTTCCCGGTCGCCGTCGGAAGCAATAAACCGAGGTACGACGGTATCGTCTGCATCGTCCTCGGTCGTCTGATAAATGACTGTCATCGGCGCATGTGCTTCGCTTGCAAATGGAAGAGGTTCTCCCCGTGACAAAAGTGCGGATAGCGCAAGGAGAAGCTTGCTTTTTCCGTCGCCCGGATCGCCCTGCAAAAGTGTCACTTTGCCAAAAGGAATATACGGATACCAGAGCCATTTGACTTCCTTCGGCGTGACTTCGCTCGCCCGGATGACCTCGAGTTCGACATCAACTTGGGGTTCGGTTTGGTTGTTGTTCATTCTGATTCACACTCCTTTTTGAGATATAATTCGGGCATTCAATGACAATGGCACGAAAGCTCTGTTTGCACTTTTGTTTGCATTGCCGGCAGAGTACGTTATACGATTTTCTGCCTCGCTCATTCAGAAAGATTGCCCATTCTTTCTTGAGGTGTTTTGGCATTCTCGGCATTCGATCACCTCCCTTTTTCCGTTCGTCTGCTGCCGACAGCCGAATCCGTTTTCTCCGGAACGCAGAAACGCCGGAACTCGTACCCAACTGTTGGTTTTCGGGGCGATTTCTGGCGTTTTTATTCGCTGTGAGGCACCGCTCAAGGATAAGCGATAGTATCCCTTTTCTTGCCTTCACATCAGAATTGCTGCATTTCGGGTATAAAAAAGAAACCGGATCTCTTTACGGAACCGATTTCCATGTAATACTATAATAATACGTCTCAGCCCGGCGCGGCGAATGCTTCCATGGATGCGCCGACTTTATGACTTCTTGATCACTTGCCGGAGATAAAATCCGGCTTTTTTTTATCAGCCTCCTACTTTATCTATAGTCGAAAATTTGGTTTTTACCGACGACTGCGTGACAGACGATTTTGAAGGAGTGTGACAAAAACGATTTCACACATTCGACGAATTTCTGACTCTGTGATAGGATGGAATCACCAAAGAAAACGGAGGTATGTATTATGGAAAAGTATATTGTGAATGAACGCACCGGCCGGGAATATGATTTGAAAGGTGACTGCGATTCTCCGACCGGGAGAATCAGAAAAAACGGCGTGATGGTGCCGGAAAAAATGCTAGAGGATGACCGGCCGGAGGACGAATATCAGCCAATCGGCGTTTTTGGACAACGACACCTTCAGTACATCAAACAGAATAAGAAATCCATGTATTTCAACCTGTATGTTTCCGGCAAACTGAACGCCTACCTCGCAGATGTCAACGCCCAAGCGACGGATCTTCTGCTTCGGCTGACAAAAGAAATGGCAGAGCGGGAAGGCGTGACGGAACAACTCAAAGCAGAGGATCAGATGAAATGGATCGGGTCAATGAACAACATCAAGAACAGAGTGATGGAGATCATAAATCACGAATTGATTTATACTTGAAACTGTCAAAAAATAGTCAAGGGGAACTTGCTTTTGAAAACAACACGCAAAAAATGCGTGTTGTTGGTGTAAAACAAGCTGTTTTATTTGACTTTTTGTAGAGTATTGCTCTTTGCTTAATTAAATGATATAATATTTTGCAGAAACGGAGATGTCATTATGAACCTTACACGTACAAGCAAGTTTATCAGTCTGATCCTTCGGCACAAACCAGAAGAAATCGGCATTACGTTGGACGAACATGGTTGGGCAGACGTTCAGGCGTTGATTGAGGGCGTAAACAAAACACACCCGCTGACAATGGATATTTTGGAGGAGATCGTTCGTACCGACGAAAAAGGACGGTATTCATTTAACGAAGATCATACGCTGATCCGAGCAAATCAGGGCCATTCGATCCCGGTTGACGTCGAATTGAAAGAAACAACGCCGCCAGAGATACTATACCACGGGACTGGAGAGAAATTCATAACGTCAATAGATAAGATCGGACTGATTCCGAAGTCGCGGTTATATGTGCATCTGTCTGCAGACAGAGAGACCGCCGTTAACGTCGGCAAACGGCATGGAAAACCGGTCATATACCGGGTGCGGGCAGGAAAAATGATCGAGGATGGGTATCCGTTCTACCTTTCTGCAAATGGCGTGTGGTTGACAAAGGAAGTTCCAATAAAGTATTTGGATAAAGAACAATGAAAAATGGACGGCGATTTGACATCGTCGCCCTGTTTCTTTGAAAACAGCAAATCATGCTGCTATCTGATGAAGTGTTAAAACATTTATTGCTTGTTTCTGTTTCTTGTCCTTATCTGTTCGACAGCTTTTATCAATTCCGGATCCGTTTCGGTAGTATAGCTGTCATCTGACCAAAGATCAGTTTTTATCCCCGCCGCTTCAAGCAAACCGTATGATACATCATCCATGATTTGAGCATCATATTTTA
>JAEEGI010019316.1_pt1 | contig 13749 bp, 13 predicted proteins | sample 8958751 | NCBI WGS metagenome assembly JAEEGI01 (sample SAMN16246545, study PRJNA631951) | gut metagenome | biome: gut microbiome; feature: rumen; material: KS-attached | host: Bos | place: Iran: Karaj | collected 2018-10
GCTCGCGGCGGATGTGGAGATCCTGGATGCCGGGATCAGTACTATCGCACAGCCGCCGGGAAAGAAGCTTCAGAACATGCTTCAGCTTTCCGGAGGAGAGAAGGCGCTTACGGCGATTGCAGTCCTCTTTGCGATCCAGAACCTGAAACCGTCACCGTTCTGTATCCTGGACGAGATCGAGGCTGCACTGGACGATGCAAATATCACCCGGTTTGCCGAGTATCTGCATAAACTGTCCAATGAAGTCCAGTTTATCGTGATCACACATAGAAGAGGCACAATGGAGGCAGCAGACCGTCTGTACGGTATTACGATGCAGGAGAAGGGTGTCTCCACGCTGATTTCGGTCGACCTGTCGGATATCAAAGATGAGGATATTGCTTCATGACAAAAAAGCAAGAAGCTGAGCAAAAAAAAGCAGAAAAACTGCGGCTGGAGCGGGAGCGCATCGAAGGCATGAAGGTCTACGAGAGAGCGCATCCGGACTGCCGCCTGATCTGCGGCGTGGATGAGGCAGGAAGAGGCCCCTTTGCCGGACCGGTAGTCGCCGGTGCCGTGATCCTTTCTCTGGATGATCCGGAACGGGAGATCCTGTACCTGAATGATTCCAAGAAGCTTTCTGAAAAGAAGCGGGAAGCGCTGTATGACGAGATCATGGAGAAAGCCGTCAGCGTAGGCGTCGGGATCGTGGAGCGGGACGTGATCGATGAGATCAACATCCTGCAGGCAACCTTTCTGGCGATGCAGAAAGCTATCGCTGCTCTGGATCCGCAGCCGGATTATATTCTGGCCGATGCCGTGACGATCCCTAAGATCCTGATTCCGCAGGAAGGCATTGTCAAAGGAGATGCAAAAAGCGTATCCATTGCGGCCGGCAGCATCATCGCCAAGGTGACCAGGGACAGGATCATGTACGAGTATGACAAGCTCTATCCGGAGTATGGATTCGCCTCTCATAAAGGGTATGGCACGAAGGCACATATTGAGGCTATCAAAGAGTACGGGATGCTGGATATCCACCGCAGGAGCTTTATCCACTTCCCGGCATTTGACCGAAGGGCAGAATAAACAAAAACCCACAAATATTTTTTATAATTTTGGTCAAAAAAGTTATAGATTTATAACAAAAACTATAATAGAATTACGTTGTATGTATGTGTTCTAACATCAACACACAGGAGGAAATCAAAAATGATTATTATTGGGGAAAAAATTAATGGTTCCATTCCTTCGGTCGCAAAAGCTATCGAAGAAAGAAACGCTGACTGGATCAGAGATCTTGCTAAAAAACAGGCTGATGCAGGCGCAACTTACATTGATGTCTGCGCATCTGTTGATGAAGATAAAGAAGTAGAAGTTTTACATTGGCTGATCGACCTTGTTCAGGAAGTTACTGATGTTCCGATCGCAGTGGACAGCCCGAGCCCGGATTCCATCCTTGGCGCTCTGCCGTTCTGCAACAAGCCAGGCCTTGTAAACTCTGTTTCCGGCGAAGGTGACAAGATCGCTAAGATCTTCCCGGTAATCGCTGATACTAAGTGGGAATGCGTAGCTCTTTGCTGTGATGATACAGGTATTCCAAAGAGCGCAGCTGACAGACTTAGAGTATTTGATCATATTATGGAAGAGGCTAAGAAGTACAACATCGATCCTAGCCGTCTCCACATTGATCCATTGGTTGAAATGCTTTGCACAACCGATGATGCTATGGCAAACCTCGCTGAGGTGATGACAAAGATCAAAGATCAGTATCCGACGATCCACATCACCGGTGCGGTTTCAAATATTTCATTCAACCTTCCATACAGAAAGATCGTGAACCTCTGCTTCATGGTCCTGGCTATGAATGCCGGCCTTGACAGCGCAATCTTCGATCCGCTGAACAGAGACCTGATCGGTGCTGTTTATGCTACAGAAGCTCTTCTGGGCATGGATGACTACTGTATGGAATATATCACAGCTTACAGAGAAGAATTATTCGGACCTGTAAAGAGCTGAGATAGAAAAACGGTTGACTAATTTGTCCATAAGGCCAAGTGCCTTAATATAAAATTTTTATCTTATAGGAGGACAAAATTATGTCAAAAATCGAAGAACTTGCTCAGGCAGTCGAAACAGGAAAAGCTAAGATCGTTCCACAGTTAGTTCAGGAAGCTCTTGATGAGGGTATCGACCCGATGGAGATCCTTAACAAAGGTATGATCGATGCAATGGGTGTTGTTGGTGAGAAATTCAAAAACAACGAGATCTTCGTTCCGGAAATGCTGGTTGCAGCACGTGCAATGAAGAAAGGCGTTGATGTTGTTAAACCTCACCTTGGAGCAGGCAACAGCGCAACAATCGGTAAAATGATCATGGGAACCGTTGCAGGCGACCTTCATGACATTGGTAAAAACCTTGTCATCATGATGATCGAATCCGCTGGTTTCGAAGTTGTAGACCTTGGTGTCGATGTTCCGATCGAGAAATTCCTCGAGGCAGCAGCTGATCCGGATGTCAACATCGTTGGTTGCTCCGCACTGTTAACAACTACTATGCCATCTCTGCGTGACACCGTCGCAGCTTTAAACAAAGCTCCGAACCGTTCCCAGTTCAAGATCATGGTCGGTGGTGCTCCTATTACTCAGGAATTCGCTGATGAAATCGGCGCTGACTGCTACACAGACGACGCAGCTGCAGCAGCTGAAGCAGCTAAGAAGTTAGTTCAGGGCTAATTCGATGAAGATGTGCGAATGCATATCGGATCCTTAAGTATCAAGCAAAAAGGGACGCTCAAATGAGCGTCCTTTTTGCTTGCTCCGGTCTGAAGTGCAGGGGAGTCTGAGCGGCTCTGAACGATTGGAAAATAAGTGGACAAAACTACCAAAATGAGTAAAATGATTATAGAAAGTATCAATATCTTCGGATATTATATTTTTGTATGAAAAAAAGTGCAAAATCGGAATACATACATACAAATCCAATTGATGCATTTTTGAAAAAAAGGTAATTAATATGAATTATCAGGAAACTTTGGAGTACATTGCCAGTATCAACTGGAAAGGCTCCGTGCTTGGCTTGGAAAGAATCCGGGAATTAATGGACAAACTCGGTAATCCGCAGAAGGAACTGAAGTTTATCCATATCACCGGAACGAACGGAAAAGGTTCAACAGCCGCATTTCTTTCATCTGTTCTGATTGAAGCAGGGTATAAGGTGGGATTATTTACATCCCCTTATATTGAAGTGTTCAACGAGCGGATGCAGATCAACAACTGTAATATCTCGGATGAGGAACTGGCAGAGATCACTACTTACATCCGTCCATTTGCGGATGCAATGGAAGATAAGCCAACTGAGTTCGAGCTGAATACAGCGATCTCTCTTGTTTATTTCCAACGGAATCATTGCGACATTGTTGTGTTTGAAGTCGGTATGGGCGGGGAACTGGATTCCACCAACGTGATCGATTTTGCTGATGTAGCTGTCTTTACTGCCATCGGTCTGGATCACACGGAAGAACTTGGTGATACGATCGAAAAGATCGCTGCAACCAAGGCCGGGATCATCAAGAAGAACTGCCGTGTCGTTCTTTGTAAACAGGCAGATTCTGTCAGCAGTGTGATCCGCAAGAAATGCTGGGAAATGAATGCGAAGCTGTTTGTTTCCGAACCGCAGCAGGTTGTATTCAAAGGTGTGACGATCGATCAGCAGACCTTTGATTATAAAGAACTGAAAGGGCTTACCATTCCGCTGATCGGCACTTATCAGATGGAAAATGTTGCTGTTGCACTGAAAGTCGTAGAGGCTTTGCGTGATGGCGGCTGGAACATCAGCGATGAGGCGCTCAGGGTGGGTCTTTCCAAAACAAAATGGCCTGGACGGTTTGAGGTGATCAACCGTGATCCACTGTTTATTGTGGACGGTGCACACAACCCGCACGGGATCCGCGCGACAAAGTCCAGCCTGGTCAGCATCTTCAAAGATAAAAAACTGATTTTCATTTTTGGCGTCATGGCAGACAAGGATTATCCGGATATGCTGGATGAGATCCTGCCTTTAGCCAAAGAAGTTTTGTGTGTGACGCCGGATAATCCGCGGGCACTTTCCGCAGAAGATCTGGCAAAGATCATTCAGGACAAGGGTGTTTTCTCTATCGTCAATGACTCGATCGGAGAAGCGGTCGACAAAGCGTTTGAACGGGCACAGCAAGATGATGTGATCGTTGCGCTGGGTTCGCTTTATATGATCGGTGACATAAAGAAATACAAAAAGAGCAAGTATTAAAAAATAATAAAAAGGAGATTGTTAAAATGGCAGAGTTTAAGACAGACATTGAGATCGCTCAGGAAGCTACACCACAGCACATCCGGGAGATCGCCGCAAAGATCGGACTCACTGAGGACGATATTGAGTACTATGGAAAATACAAAGCAAAAGTTGACTACAACTTATTAGCTACGCCGCGCGCTGACGGCAAGAAAGCTAAGCTGATCCTTTGTACTGCAATCAACCCTACACCAGCCGGAGAAGGCAAGACAACGACTACGGTCGGTGTTGGCGACGCTCTTTCCAAATTAGGCAAGAAGACAGTCATCGCTCTTCGTGAGCCATCTCTGGGACCTGTATTCGGTGTCAAAGGCGGCGCTGCAGGCGGCGGCTATGCACAGGTCGTTCCGATGGAAGACATCAACCTTCATTTTACAGGTGACTTCCATGCTATCGGCGCAGCTAACAACTTACTGGCTGCAATGATCGACAACCATATCTATCAGGGCAATGCACTGGATATCGACCCAAGACGTGTCGTCTGGAGACGCTGCGTAGATATGAACGACAGACAGCTTCGTAACGTAGTTGACGGACTTGGTGGAAAAGCTAACGGCTATACCAGAGAAGATGGTTTTGATATCACCGTTGCATCCGAAGTTATGGCAGCATTCTGCCTGGCTACAGGACTGGATGACCTGAAAGAGCGTTTCGCAAGAATCGTTGTTGCTTACAACCGTGCAGGTGAGCCTGTCACAGCTGGACAGATCAACGCACAGGGCGCTATGACAGCACTTCTGAAAGATGCTCTGAAACCGAACCTGGTTCAGACTCTGGAAGGAACCCCGGCATTCATCCACGGCGGACCGTTCGCTAACATCGCTCATGGATGTAACTCCGTTATGGCTACAAAGATGGCTATGCATTTTGGTGATTATGTTGTTACTGAGGCTGGTTTCGGTGCTGACCTTGGTGCAGAGAAATTCATCGATATCAAATGCCGTCTGACAGGTCTTCGTCCGGACGCTGTTATCATCGTTGCTACGATCAAAGCTCTGAAGTACAACGGCGGCGTTCCAAAGGCAGATGTCGGCAAAGAGAATCTGGAAGCTCTTGAGAAAGGTCTTCCGAACCTTCTGAAACATGTTGAGAACATCACCAAGGTATTTGGCCTTCCGGCAGTTGTTGCTCTGAACAGATTCGTCAACGATACAGACGCTGAGATCGAGCTTGTTACAAAGAAATGTGCAGAGCTTGGCGTTAACGTTAAGATGAGCGAAGTCTGGGGCAAAGGCGGCGACGGCGGTATCGAGCTGGCTGAAGAAGTTGTACGTCTGTGCGAGCAGCCGAACGAATTCAAGTTTGCTTATGATGAGAACCTTGGCATCAAAGAGAAGATCGAAGCTATCGCTACCAAAGTTTATGGTGCTGATGGTGTTGATTTTGCTCCGAAGGCTGCTAAAGAGATCGAAGAACTTGAGAAATTCGGTTATGGCAACATTCCGGTATGTATGGCTAAGACCCAGTACTCCCTGACTGATGATCAGACCAAACTGGGACGTCCGACAGGATTCCGTATCACGATCCGTCAGGTCACTGTTTCCGCTGGTGCTGGATTCGTTGTTGCTCTGACTGGTGAGATCATGAAGATGCCTGGACTGCCGAAGGTTCCGGCTGCTGAGAAGATCGATGTTGACAACACTGGTAAGATTTCCGGATTGTTCTAATTCGATTGTTTTGTGATGATAAGGTGGCATGGCTCTTTTTAGAGCCTGCCACCTGCATTTTTGAAAAGCTGCGGGCTTTTTCTTTTTCAAGGCCTGCCGTTTTACCGATTGGTTTTTCGTCCTTCCCCGCGCCTGTTTTTCTATTGGCTTCCTTGTATTTTTCTGCGGGCGGAGCAGTTGAAAAATACTTCGAAAGCCTTAAGAAAAAAGACGGCGCGTGTCAAAGACGAAAGAACCAATCGGCGAAACGTCCGGGAAAATAAAATGCCAGTGCATCATGTATTATGAAAATGCAGGTATTGGCACTCTAAAAAGGAAATACTAAAAATAAATTGCAGAATTTGAAAGGGGATACAGTATGATCAGTCAAAAAACGTTACCTGATTTTGTTGAGGTCTTAGCTTCTAAAGAGGCGGTTCCGGGCGGCGGCGGTGCTGCTGCACTTTGCGGTGCGATTGGTATTGCGCTTGGCAATATGGTTGGATCTTTAACGGTCGGGAAGAAAAAATATGCAGATGTAGAGAATGAGATCATTGAACTGAAGGCAAAATCGGATGCGCTGCAGAAACGCTTCCTCGAGCTGATCGATGAGGATGCTGCTGGTTTTGAGCCGCTGTCCAAGGCTTATGGTCTTCCGAGCGAGACGGATGAAGAGAAGGCTCATAAGAAACTGGTGCTGGAGCAGTGCTCCAAAGATGCCTGCAAGGTGCCGATGGAGATCATCGAGTGCTGTGCACAGGCTATCGACATCATCGCCGAGTTTGCTGCTAAGGGTTCTGCACTTGCTGTCAGCGATGCAGGATGCGGCGCTGCCATCTGCAAAGGCGCAATGTTCGCAGCCAGCCTGAACATTTTCATCAACACCAAGGGGATGGAAGATCGTGAATATGCGCAGCAGCTGAATGAGAAAACGCTCACGATGATCCATGAAGCAGGCAATAAGGCTGATGATATTTTCGGCATGGTCTATAACAAACTGCAGAAATAGTCTGAACTATCATTTGGCTGACAATTTTTTGAAATAGTAGTATAATATCGAAATCCTACAAGACGAAATATCTTGCAAGATCTCTTGCAAGATATTTTGTTCATAATAGTTTTTTTGAAATAATTGTCTTCCCATTCTCAACGGCAGGGCTATTGAGGCCATCTCTGTTGAGAAACCCCTGAAAAACCCTGTTTGTTTGGGCTTTTTTGGGGAGCTGAAAGGCAGCTTTTGAAACAATTCTCAACGGCAGGAGCAATGCGTCCACCTTCGTTGAGAAAAACGAATAGATTTCTCAACGTATTAAGCAGGAATAGGTGCGTCGTTGAGAATTGACTCAAAACTGTCTGGAAAGGAAACGCTTTTTAAGTTTTTTAGAGAAAAAATGAGTGCTTTCTCAACGAATTAACCAGAATAAGGTATGCTGTTGAGAAATGCATGAGAGAACAGGAAAAGTAATGGAAAAGAAGAAACTAACACGGTTCATTATCATTTTTGCCGTGATCTTTGTGGCGCTGATCGTCGGGATCATTCTCACAGGGATGACAAAGAGCGGCGGACATGAAGAGATCGGCGTGGTCATGAAGGACAGCGTTCTTCATGAACGGTATAAGATCAATTTGTTCGGGCTGATCGAAGTCAATCCGGCGGTGATCTCTGCCTTTATTGTTTCCGGCGTGCTGATCGTTTTTGCCATTATTGTCCGGATCTTTGTGATCCCGAAATTCAAGGAGATCCCGGGCAAATTCCAGATGCTTCTGGAACAGGCGGTGGAGCTGTTTGCCAACATGGCGAAAGAGAACTCTCCGCACTGCAGCGGTTTCATTGGCGGCTATATTTTTGTAGCAGGTACGTATATCTGCATTGGTACGCTGTTTGAGCTGTTTGGGCTGCAGGCATCGACGACTTTGGGAACGAGTATCTCTCTGCCGGCTCCGCTTTCCGATATCAACGGCGCTATCTGCATGGGTGTACTGACGTTCCTGGTCATCCTGGGCGGCGGCATCGCAAGAAACGGTCTTAAGGGTTTATTAAAAGGATTGAAAGAGTTTTCCCTTCCAATCTCCATGAGTTTCCGTTTGTTCGGTGCACTGCTTTCCGGCGCGCTGGTCACGGAGCTTGTTTATCACTATATGGCGATGAGTTTTGTGATCCCTGTATTGGTCGGTGTGCTTTTCACTTTGCTGCACGCCCTGATCCAGGCTTACGTTCTGACGACACTGGCATCTACGTATTTCGGTGAAGTCACGGAGAAGACGGAAAAAGTCAAAAAAGAAAAGAAGAAAAAAGCGAATGCTTAGGAGGTTATAAGAAATGACGAAGGTAGGCAAAAAAACAATTACGGTTTTAGGTATCATTGCCGCTATGCTGGCCTTGTGCCTGGTCGTGCTTTCCATCACGACTCATGCTGAGGAAGCAGCTGCAGCTGCCGGAGAAGTGGTGGCTAATTCTGCTGACAGCCTGAAGAGCACAAAAGCTATTGCAGCTGCAATTGTAATGGGTCTTGCTGCTGCAGCTGGTGCAATTGCCATGGCACTTGCGATCAGTAAATCCGCAGACGGCATTGCCCGCCAGCCGGAAGCGGAAGGAAAGATCCGTACCACGCTGATGCTTGGTCTGGTCTTTATCGAGACGGCAATTATTTATGCTTTGATCGTTGCTATTTTGATCATATTCGTTTTGTAAAGGTGGTTGAAGAATCATGACAGGAGTTCCATTAAATATAGACTGGCAACAGATCCTGCTTCACTTGCTGAACTTTGCCATCCTGTTCTTTGTTCTGTATCTGCTCCTCTATAAACCGGTCAAGAAGTTTATGGATAAACGGAAAGCCGGTTATGTGGAAATGGAAGAAAAGACCAAATCCAATCTGGAAGCTTCCGAGCAGAAAAAAGCGGAATATGAAGCAAAACTGCAGGAGGCACATCAGGAGGCAGAAGACATCCGCCGCCATGCTTTGGAAGAGGCATCCGCACATGCAAAAGAACGTCTGGATCAGGCACAGGCAGAGGCTGGACAGATCATTGCCAAAGCACAGCAGCAGGCTGAAGATGAGCGGAACCGCATCGTAGCGGAAACGGGCGAAGAGATTGAGAGACTGGCGAAAGATGCAGCGAAGAGGGCTATTTTTGAGAGCACTTCGGATGCGTTCGACAGCTTCTTAGATGCAGCTGAGGGAAAGAACAATGAGTGAGATGAAAGCAATCCTTCTTTCTGCATCAGCGCCATCTTTTGAGCAGGAACAGAGATTTACAGAATTTATTCATAGAGAGTACGGCCCGGATGTCTCACTGGAATGGGTCCAGGATAATTCTATCGTCAACGGCTTTCAGCTGAAGGTCGGCGAGAAGATCTATGACTGGACCAGAGAAGGCCTTTATGAACAGCTGTCCCGTTCTGTGGATAAGCGGAAGTATGCCGGCAAAGAGCTGATCCCGCTGATCAAGAATGCTTTGACGGACTGGGAAGCAGAAGCACTTCCGGCGGAAAAAGGAACGGTTATTACAGTCGGTGACGGCATCGCGCATATTAAAGGTCTGGAAAACGCAGAGTACGGCGAGATCCTGGTCTTTGAAAGCGGCATCCGCGGAATGGTACTGGACTTGACCGAGTCTTTGATCGGCTGCATTATTTTCGGCGATGATGAAGAGATCCTTGCCGGAAGCAGTGTCAGAAGGACCGGCAGAACGGCCAGCATTCCGGCTGGAGAAGCTTTCCTGGGGCGTGTCGTTGACGCGCTGGGTCTTCCAATTGACGGAAAAGGCAATATCCGTGCAAGAACATATAAACCGATCGAAGCAAAGGCACCGGGCATCATCGACAGGCAGTCGGTCCGGGATCCTTTAGAGACCGGTATTTTATCTATCGACTCCATGTTCCCGATCGGAAGGGGACAGAGAGAGCTGATCATTGGCGACCGCCAGACTGGTAAAACGGCTATTGCGGTCGACGCCATCATCAACCAGAACGGGAAAAACTGCATCTGCATTTATGTCGCGATCGGACAGAAGGCGAGCAGTGTGGCCCAGCTGGTGGAGACGTTAAGAAAACACGGTGCGATGGAGCATACGATCGTCGTCGCTGCAAACGCATCTGACGCCGGACCGCTCCAGTATATTGCCCCTTATGCGGGCTGCGCACTGGGCGAATATTTTATGGAACAGGGGAAGGATGTTCTGATCGTTTATGACGATCTTTCCAAGCATGCTGTTGCCTACCGTGCGATCAGCCTTCTTCTGGACCGGTCACCTGGCCGGGAAGCATATCCGGGCGATGTTTTTTATCTGCATTCTCGTCTGCTGGAGCGTTCTGCACGTTTGAGCGATGAAAAAGGCGGAGGCAGTATTACTGCGCTTCCTATCGTCGAAACACAGGACAGTGATGTTTCTGCCTATGTTCCGACTAATATTATTTCTATTACAGACGGACAGATTTATCTGGAAAGTGATCTTTTCTTCTCCGGGCAGCGTCCGGCCGTGAACGTGGGACTTTCTGTTTCCCGTGTCGGCGGTGACGCGCAGACGAAAGCCATGAAAAAAGCAGTCGGTACATTAAGACTGGATCTGGCTCAGTTCCGTGAGATGGAAGTGTTCACGCAGTTCTCCAGTGATCTGGACGATGCGACGAGAGATCAGCTGGAATACGGACAGGGTCTGATGCATATGCTGATCCAGCCGCAATATAATCCTTACAGTCAGCATCAGATGGTCGTGATGCTTGTTTCTGCACTTTCCCATGCGATGCAGAAGATCCGGCCGGACGACATCCATCGTTTCCTGACAGAACTGACTGCTGATTTTGAGAATATGCATGAGGAAATCTGCCGGAAGATCGACGCAGAAGGCGATTTTTCGGATGCGGACAAAGATACCATCGTCCGCTTTGCAAAGGAGTTTGCCGAGAAGTTCTATGTCTAGCGCAAAGGATATTAAAAGAAGGATCGATTCGGTCACCGATACGCAGAAGATCACAAACGCAATGTATCTGATCGCCTCTACAAAGCTGCGGAAAGCCCGGAACGACCTGAATAACACCCAGCCTTATTTTGAGGCCTTAAAAGGGGAATTAGAGCGTATTTTCCGTACGATCGACCATGTCAACAGCCAGTACTTCCTGCCGGAAGGTGTGGAAGATGATGACGATGACCCAGTCATCGAGGGAAAGTATGCTTATCTGATTATTACGGCGGATAAGGGACTGGCAGGTGCTTACAATCAGAATATCGTCAAAGAGGCGGCCCGGATCATCGACAAACGGAAAGAAAATGTGATCTATGTGGTCGGGGAATACGGCAGGGCTTATTTTCTCAAGCACAATTATCCTGTCGATGAGTCCTTTCATTATGCGGCGCAGAGCCCAACCATGGATGTTGCAAGGGAGATCGGCGCAGTTCTGATCGACAGCTTCTTAAACAACGAGATCAAAAAGGTTTACATCATCTATACCGATTTCGGAAACGGGTTTGAACCGAAAACGCTTTCTTTCCGGCTGCTTCCGGTCCATCGGAGTTATTTCAGGGGACAGGAGGAACAGCGGACGGCGGATGGAGATGATATTGAGTACTTCCCGTCCATGGAAGAAGTGCTGGACAATGTCCTTCCAAACTATCTGATCGGGTATATCTATTCTGCACTGGTCGACAGCTACTGCAGTGAGCAGAATGCACGTATGATGGCTATGGAGCGGGCAACGGATAATGCACAGGACATCCTGGACAAACTGAATCTGGAATATAATCATGTAAGGCAAAGTGCGATCACGCAGGAGATCATTGAGGTCTCTGCCGGCGCTAAGAGCCTGAAAAAGAATAAAGCACATTATAAGCAGGAGGAAAATCTATGACAGGCAGGATCACGGATGTGGCAGGTTCTGTAGTGGATGTTACATTTGAAGGGCAGCTGCCAAGGATCAAAGAGGCACTGACCGTAGAATTAAATGGCGAAAAGAAAGTCATGGAAGTGGCAGCGCATGTAGGCGGCCACAAGGTTCGCTGCATCATGCTTTCGGAAAGTGAAGGGTTGAAAAGAGGACTGGAGGTCATCTCCACCGGAAGTGGTGTAAAAGTCCCGGTCGGAACCTGTACGTTAGGCCGTCTTTTTAACGTGCTGGGCGATACGATCGACGGCGGTGAACCTATCCCGGCGGATGCAGAACGCTGGCCGATCCACCGTAAAGCGCCGGCTTTTGCAGAGCAGCTTCCATCTGTGGAACTTCTGGAAACCGGCATTAAAGTCATCGACCTGCTGGAACCTTACCCGAAGGGCGGCAAGATCGGTTTGTTTGGCGGTGCCGGTGTTGGCAAGACGGTCCTGATCCAGGAGCTGATCCACAATGTCGCCATGGAACACGGCGGTTATTCTATTTTTACAGGTGTTGGTGAGCGAAGCAGAGAAGGAAACGACCTTTGGAATGAGATGCGCGAGAGCGGCGTCTTTGATAAAACTGCACTTGTTTTCGGACAGATGAATGAGGCGCCTGGTGTTCGTATGCGAGTGGCGCTGACCGGTCTTACGATGGCGGAGTATTTCCGTGATCACGAGAAAAAAGATATCCTTCTGTTTATCGATAATATTTTCCGTTTTGTGCAGGCAGGATCGGAAGTTTCCACACTGCTTGGCCGTATGCCTTCTGCTGTTGGTTATCAGCCGACTCTGGCCGCGGAGATGGGTGCCCTGCAGGAGCGGATCACTTCTACGAAGAATGGTTCTGTTACATCGGTACAGGCTGTTTATGTGCCTGCAGATGACCTGACAGACCCGGCTCCGGCAACCACGTTCTCGCACCTGGATGCGACCACAGTCTTAAGCCGTAAGATCGCAGAACAGGGTATTTATCCTGCTGTGGATCCGCTGGAATCCAGTTCTCGTATCCTGGAGGCTGATATTGTTGGGCAGGAGCATTATGAGACGGCTCGTCTGGTACAGGAGATCCTGCAGAAGTACAGCGAGCTGCAGGATATCATCGCTATTTTAGGTATGGATGAACTGGGCGATGAGGATAAGGTGATCGTCGGACGTGCCCGCCGGATCCAGCGTTTTCTGGCACAGCCTTTGCATGTGGCAGAGAAGTTCTCCGGATTAAAAGGCGTTTATGTGCCGATCAGTGAGACGATCAGAGGCTTTTCTGCAATCGCAAACGGTGAAATGGATGAGTATCCGGAGGCTGCCTTCTATAACGTAGGCACCCTGGAAGATGTAGTAGCAAAAGCAGAGCAGATGAGGAAAGAGCAGATCTGATGAAACAGTTTCCCCTTCGTTTTCTGGCAGCTGACAGAGTTTTTTATGAAGGACCATGCGAAAGTCTGATGGTCCCTCTGACTGACGGCTTATATGGCGTGCAGGCGGATCATACAGATATGATGGGAGCGATCATTGCGGGGGAGGCGATCCTGCGCATTCCTTCCGGCGAGAAGTTTAACGGTGACACGCTGGTGCAGGTGATCGTTGGCAGAGGCCTGGTCAAAATTGAAAAAGGCGAGGTCCTGGTACTGGTGGATACGGCTGAGCTTCCTACCGAGATCGATGAGATGCGTGCGAGAAGAGCGGCAGAGAAAGCGGCGATGGAGCTGCGCCAGAAACAGGGATTCAGAGAATATATGATCGCGCAGAACGAGCTCTCCAGGGCTATGGCGCGGTTGAAATACAAGAACCATACTATTCAATAGTCCTTATGATCAGCTGAGTCAGAACATGCCCTCTGCGCTCAGAATGCTTCGCAGATTCGCTCGAGGGTATGTTCTGCCCTCAGCTGACAAATAAGAAAGGAGAATTCAAATGAAAGTTTTAATGA
>JAEEGI010019319.1_pt1 | contig 13748 bp, 9 predicted proteins | sample 8958751 | NCBI WGS metagenome assembly JAEEGI01 (sample SAMN16246545, study PRJNA631951) | gut metagenome | biome: gut microbiome; feature: rumen; material: KS-attached | host: Bos | place: Iran: Karaj | collected 2018-10
GCCGCCACCGCAGCGCCGAGCGGGAAGCTGCCCTCGACGGTCAGGTCCGCCACGTCCAGCACCCGAAATGTCAGATAAACGCCAATCGCAAGAACGGACCAAAGCAGGCCCTGGGAAATGGTTGGGATGATTAAGTCCAAAGTAACTTTGCTCCTAACAACTATGAAATAAAAAGTGTGGAGAGTGGAGAGCGAAGAGTGAAGATATACGCGTGTTTGCGCAATCTCCGCTCTTATCTCCACTCCCCACTCTTAACTCTTCACTCTATTACTGAACGATTTCCGCCGACTTCATCACGTCGTCGGGAATCTTGATGCCGAGAGCGTCGGCGTTCTTCTTGTTGACGCTCGCCTTCAGATCCTTCGCGGTCTGGATCGGCATATCGGCGGGTTTGTGCTTGCCGTCGAGGATGTCCGCGCCCATGTCGCCGGTTTGGAGACCGAGTTTATAGTAGTCGATGCCGTAGGTAGCGAGGCCGCCGGCCTTGACCATATTTTCCTCGCCGCAGATGACCGGCTTCTTCGCCGGGTCGGTAATGGAGATCAGCGTCGGCATCGCGCTGGCCAGTACGTTGTCCGTCGGCGCATAGAAAGCGTCAACCTTGGAAACAAGGCTCTGCGCCGCCTGCTGAATATCGTTGACCGTCGAGATCGTCGCCGTCTCGACCTTCAGGCCCTTCGTCTCGGCGTATGCCTTCATCGCCTTGACCTGCACCTCGGAATTGACCTCGCTGGAGCAATAGATGACGCCCACCGTCTTCGCGTTCGGGACGAGCTTCATCAGAAGGTCGACCTGTTCCTTGATCGGGTTCATGTCGCTGGTGCCGGTCACGTTGCTGCCCGGCTTCGCGTTGGACTTCACAAGCTTCGCGCTCTCATAGTCGGTAATCGCCGTGCCGACGATGGGGATGTCCTTCGTCGCGTTGGCCACCGTCTGCGCCGCCGGCGTCGCAATCGCGCAAATCAGGTTCACCTTGTTGCTGACGAACCGCTGGGAAATATTCGCGAGGTTCGACTGGTCGGCCTGCGCGTTCTGGCGGTCGATCTCGATGTTCTTGCCTTCCTCGTAGCCGCGCTTTTTCAGCCCGTCCACGAAGCCCTTGTTCGCAGCGTCCAGCGCATTGTGCTCGACGAGCTGCACGATGCCGATCTTATACATCTTCTTGCCGTCCTCGGTCTTCTTCTGACCGCCGCCGCCTCCGCAGCCAGCGATAATGCCGGCCGTCAGCACCGCCGTCACACCCATGATAAGATGTTTCCACTTCTTTCCCTTCATCATTGCTCTGCCCCTCCATACATTTCATTTGACTTGCCGAGCTGTTCGGCAAGTAGTTTAATTATATATGATTACGAAAGAAAAATCCACCGCTTTATTTATACTAATCACTGTTAGAAATCTTCGATTTCTTACAGTGATTGCATGAGACGGCATACGAGCCGAAGGCTCGGATGTAGCCTGCGTAGCAGGCGTATCTTCGGTTAAAAAATTTTATAATTTTTTAGTCGAAGATGAAGTATTAATCTTCCTTTAATTGCATTTTCCGCTTGCAAGGCTTACAATTTAAAAAGAAATCACCGACGGGAGGACTTTGCCATGAAAGCAATCCGGTTTTTGAAAAAACTGCGCATGGGCGCGCTCGCCGCAGGCGTTTCGGCGGCGCTGCTCGTTCCCGCGCCGCAGCCTGCCGAGGCCAGCATCCTCATAGACGCCATCACCGGCGCCATCGGCGCAGGCGTCGCGTACAACAATTACTTGGGCCAGCTTCTGGGCATGGGCAACAGCCCCGTGGTCCAGAAAAAGCTGCTCGATCAGGACGTCGCGAAGCGGGGGCAGGACGATTCGGAGGAAACCCGCGCCTTAGTGGACGGCGTGATGAACCAACTGATTGAGCGCGGCGAATACGCACTGGCGGCGGACTCCCTGCCCTTCCGTTGGAGCGTCAACGCCGACGATTCTTTCAACGCCTCCTGCACCGCCGCCGACTATGTGAGCATCAACCGCGGCCTCGTCACCGCCCTGCACGGCGATCGGGATGAGCTGGCGGGCGTCCTCGCCCATGAGATGATCCACGGCCTTCATCAGCACATCCCTTACGACGTGGCGAAGCAGGTCGCCATCCAGACCGGCGTATCGGCTCTTTCCGGCGGGGCGTTGACCAGCTATCTGGCAAACGTCTTGACGAACTACAACGCGGCGAAGAATATCACCGCGCCCTCGGAAAAAGACGCCGACGAGTCCGGCTTTTGGCTCATGGCCAGCGCGGGCTTCAATCCGGGCGGCTTCCCCGCCATGATTCACAGGATGCCCGACAGCCATGCCGAATCCATCATCAATCCCGACGACCACCCGGAAACCTCCAACCGCCTGAAACGCGGCCTGCAATGGATGAACACGTACAGCTTCGGCCACGTGGAGGCGAAGGACGACGCCGTATTCATCGACGGCCAGCATTTCCTGACCATGGCGCCCACTGAGGAGTACAGCGCGAAAGAACGCGCCTGTCTCGTAGCGGGCGGCATCGCCAAAGGCATCCACGATCACGCCCTGATCTCCGCGTGGCATTTCACGAAGCTGCCCGACGGCTCCGTGGATTATCTGGACGGCAGCGACGCCTATCGCCATCTGAAGGCCGCCGTCGCCGAAGCCGGTCTCGGCGCGCAGCTCGAATCCCTCGTGAACGCCGCCTATACCAAGGACCGCAGCAGCGGCAACCGGGAGAAATATCTGGAGAAGGAACAGGAGCGCCGGGAAGACATCGAGAAACAGAAAGAGAAATCCCTGCGCAACAAGAAGAAGAACATCGACAGCTATAAGGATAAGAGCCTGACCTACAACGCGCTCAACCTCCCCGACCTCGCTCTCCATGAAGCGGACCGGCTCCTCGCCTGCCAGCCGGACGAGGAAGCGCAGGCCTGGGCCCACGCCGAGCGCGGCAGCGCGTTTTACCAGCTGGATATGTACGACACGGCTCTCTCCGAGCTGAATCTCGCGGCAAACCTCTCGCCGAAACAGGCCCGCACTTATCTCTATCGCGGCTACACCTTCCATGCTCTCGGCGACTACGACGCGGCTTTGGCGGACAGCATGACCGCGGAAAAACTGGCTCCCGGCGTTTTCGCCGCGAACCTGCGGCTTCAGGGTATGAGCTACGAGGCGAAGGGCGAAGACGACCTCGCGATCCAAGCTTACCGCGCCTACCTCGAAAAGAATCCCAAAGGCGACGTGCCTGAAAAATACGCTTCCGCACTGATGCGCGAATAACTGGATCTATCCAGAGTGGAAATTTTGCCTGCGTTTCGTGCAAAATTTCCACTCTGTTTTTTCGGCGGCGACGCCCCGCGCCGATGGTTTTCATGATTCCTCCATGCGATTGCAGGGCGTTTATGCTATGATACATTTATTATGACGAATGACGGAGGGGATTATCCATGAATCTGCTGCGTTCCTGGAAGCGGCGGCTGATCGCGGCCGGGCTGGCGGCGCTCACGACCTGCGCGCCCGTCTTGCCCGCCGCGCCCTTGGCCTCGCAAGCGGAGGCCGCCAGCAATACGGACGTTTTCACGGCGCTGGCCGGAGTGCTCGGCACCGCCGGCATGTACAGCAGCTATCTCGCCGCGATCTTGGACGCGGGGAACAACGCCTACTATCAGGAGCAGACGCGGCTCTACGACGCCCACGAGAACGGCGTGGACCGCAATCCCATGAATCATCAGATCGTCGACGAAGTGATGGACGGATTGGTGGAGCGTGGGAACTACGTGCTCGACATCCGTTCCCTCCCTTTCCGCTGGAACGTGAACGACAGCACGGAGTTCAACGCGGCCTGCTTCCCGACGAATTACATCACGGTGAACAAGGGGCTCGTGGTGGGGCTGAACGGCAACGTGGACGAGATCGCCGGCGTACTGGCCCATGAGATGACCCACGGCATCAAGCTGCACGCGGCCTACAATTACGCCCGGGCGGCGGCGCAGGCCTTCGGCATCAATTTCCTCGGCATGGTCACGGGAGCGGTGCGCCCCGACGTGGTGGGCGTGCTGGCCGACTATTCCGTGGCGAAAAACGTCATCCTGCCCGCCGAGTACGAGGCCGACGAAGGCGGCTTCTATCTTGCCGCCAGCGCCGGATTCAATCCCGGCGGCCCCGCTGCGGCTATGGCGCGCATGGACTACATGACAAAGCACCCGGATACCTTCGACCGGAGCTACGGCGCCGATCCTTACGACCACCCGGACACGGACAAGCGCGAAGCGAAGCTGGCGGCGATGATGACAGAATACAGCGCCGGTCATGTGACGGTGAAAGACCGGAAAGAAATCCTGATCGACGGTCAGCCGCTCTTGACGGTCACTTACTCCGAGGCTTCCTATGACGACACGCCGGAACAGGCCTATCTGATTGCCGGCGGTCTGGCCCGGGCCTTCCACGAATACACGACGGCGGATGCGTGGGCTTTCCGCCCCGGCGAAAACGGCCGCGTCGATTATTTGGACGACAACCGCGTTTACGAATATCTGAAAGACGCCGTGGAGCGCAACCACGTCGGCGCGGAGCTGGAGCGGCTGGTTCGAGCCGCCTACGCGGGAGAGAGCGCCTCGGGCGCGCGGGAGAAAATGCTGGCCGCCGAGAACGAGCGCCTCGCGTACTGGCAGGAGCGCACGGCGAAAAATATCGCCGCCGACAGGAAGCTCGTCGAGCGGCTTTACAAGAACGCCGACGCGTACAACGACATCAACGAGCCGGCGCTTTCCATCGAAGAAGGCGCGCGCACGTTTGACTGCGACAATGCCGGCGTGAAACTCGCTGGCATCTACGCGGTACGGGGGCGCGCAAAAGCCCTGCAGGGCGACTTCGCGGGCGCGATGGAGGACTGCGATTACGCCGTGAGCCTCGACCCGAACGACGCTTACGTTTATCTGAACCGCGCCGAGACGAAACGCGCGCAAGGGCTGCCGGAGGCCGCTCTTTTGGACATCCGCAAAAGCATCGCCCTTGACCCGAAAGCCATCGCCGCTCACAAGATGGCCGCCGACGTGGAGGACGAGCTGGGCAACACCGAAGCCGCCCTTATGGATTACGCCAATTATCACAAATTGGTGCCGGACGCGCCGGATATTCCCGACGAATATTACAAGCGCATCGACCCGAAGCGGTGGGAGCGCATAGAGAAAGAGCGCAAAAAGCAGGAAGAACAAGCCCGCAAGGAACGGGAGGAGAAAAAAGCCAAAGCGGAAAAAGCCGAGAAGGAGCAGGACGCGAAGAAAAAAGAAGAAACAAAGGCCGAGGCCAAGCCCTCCGCTTAATAGAGGACCTGCTTGCAAATTCCAACGATTCCATATAAGATAGAAAGACAGCAAAAATACCTGCAAGCATTTTGGAGGGATTGATCGAATGGCAACCGAGAAGACCGCTGCGGCCAAGAAAACGCGCCGCACGAAAAAAGCCGACGACGAGGAAAAAAAGACCGCGAAGGACGCGGAGCTTGCCGCTTCCGCCCCCGACGAGCAGAACGCCGCCGGGGCAAAAAAGAGCGCGCCGAAAAAGACGGCGAAAAAGCCCGCGGCAAAGACGGCTTCCGCGCATAAATCCGCGCCTCAAAAGGAGCATATCTTCGCCCTCGATATCGGCACCCGCAGCGTCATCGGCATCGTCGCCGACCAGGAGGCCGACGGCTCCATGACCGTTCTTCAAACCACCCGCCGCGAGCACAAGACGCGGGCCATGCTGGACGGGCAGATTCACGACGTCCCGCAGGTCGCCGCCGTCATCCGTGAAGTCAAGGCCGCGCTGGAGGAATCCGTCGGCCCGCTGAAAAGCGTCGCCGTCGCAGCCGCCGGCCGCGCCCTCTACACCATGACCGCCGTGGCGGAAATGGACTTCTCCGGCGTCATCACCGCCGAGGACGAGCGCCTGCTCGACTTCGCCGGCGTGCAAACGGCGCAGGCGGATCTGGCCGCTTCCTCCGAGATCGACGACCCGACGCACTATTACTGCGTCGGTTACAGCACCATCAAATATACGCTGGACGGCGTCCAGTTGAAATCCCTCGTCGGGCAGCGGGGCGAGAAGGCCACGGCCTCCATCATCGCCACCTTCCTGCCCCGTCAGGTCATCGACTCCATGGACTCGGCGCTGGTCTCCACGGGACTCAGCCTCCAGGCCGTCACGTTGGAACCGATTGCCGCCATCAACGTATTGATCCCGCCGACCATGCGCCATTTGAACCTCGTCTTGGTGGATATCGGCGCCGGCACTTCCGACGTGGCCATCACGAAAAACGGCAGCGTCATCGCCTACGGCATGGTTCCCCAAGCCGGCGACGAAATCACCGAAGCCATCAGCCAGCACTTCCTGCTGGATTTCAACGTCGCCGAGCGCATCAAGCGCGACGCCGCAAACGGGCAGGACGTTTCTTTCACCGATATCCTCGGCATGGACTACAATCTCACCGCAGAAGAAGTCTTCACGCCGATCCTGCCCGCCATCGAGAACCTCGCCGAGGCCATCTCGCGGCAGATCATGGCGCTGAACGACACGGAACCGCAGGCGGTGCTCTTGGTCGGCGGCGGTTCACTGACGCCGCACCTCGCGGAACTCGTCGCGAAAGTGCTCGCCCTTCCGCTGCCCCGCGTCGCCGTCCGTCATCCCGACTCCGTGGACGGCGTCAACGCTTTGCCGCCGGAACTGACGCAGCCCGACGCGGTGACGCCGCTGGGCATTCTGAAAATCGCCTCGCTGAACACGCTCCATTTCCAGACCGTTTATATCTCCGGCGAGGAACACCGTCTCTTCCACTTCCGCGATTTGACCGTATCCGACGCGCTGCTGGCGGCGGGCGTCCATCTGAAGCAGGAAAACGCCCCCGAAGTGGGCGTCCACGTCTTCGTGGACGGCGTGATGAAATTCTTCCCCGGCAAGTCCGGCTCCGCCCCCACCGTCACCATGAACGGGAAGCCCGTTTCCCTTGACGACCTGATCGAGGACGGCGCGCATCTCGAAGTCGCCGCGGGCGAGGAAGCGTCCCTGCCCACCGTCACCGTGGCGGACATCATGGAAGATCAGGCGCCGTATATCCTTTACATCAACGGCAACAAGAAAGAGCTTGCCCCCGGCCTCCTGGTCAACGAGGAACCCGCCGACCACAAGCGGGTACTCGCAGACGGCGACTCCGTGGAGCGCCAGGAGACGTTCAGCGTCGGCGAAGCGCTGAAAACGGCCGGCTATCCGCCACTGGGCAAGAAGATCAAATACAAGCTGAACGGCGTCGAGACGCAATTCTCCTGCATTCCAGAAATCCTTCTGAACGACCAGCCGGCGACGCTTTCCATGAGCGTTCACGACGGCGACCGGCTCGAATACATCCTGCCGGACGACCCGAAGCTCGGCGAAGTTCTCGGCCTCAAGGAGCGGGATACGAGCCTCATCGTCTATTTCAACGGCGCGGAAAAGAAAATCCCCTCCGCCACCGTGATGCTGGAAATGAACGGCCGCCCCGCAACCGCGAACACCCTCGTCGTCGAGGGATGCAGCGTGCAATATGAGATTTCCGAGCGGCGCGCCACCGACGTCAGCGCCGTGCTGGCCGCGGTTGGGTTCGAGCCTCCGGCGGCAGGCAGCGGCTTGGTCGTCACGATCACGGTCAACGACAAGCCCGCGACCTTCAGCACCCCCATCATGAACGGCGACCAGGTCGACGTGGATATCCATCTTTCCGAGAAAGTGACCGCAAAATCAGCGGCAAAGCTTTCTTCCGCGGCTCCCGCTCCCGCAGAGCCGGCGGCACCCGCCGAGGAACCCGCGCCCGCCGAAAGCGAAAGCGTCGAAGCTGCCGAGCCCGAGCCGGAAACGGCGCCGGAAAAATCGGAAGGCAAGGACGGTCTTCTGGCCGACTATCTCGCCCAAATCGAAAAAGAAAAAGGCGGATCGCCTGCACCGGAAGCCAAAAAATCCGCGGGCAAGGACGGTCTCCTGGCCGATTATCTCGCCCAGATCGAGAAGGAAAAGGCGTCGAAATAAGATAACGACAAAAAGAGGACGGACTCATTGACGAGCCCGTCCTCTTCTTTTTTGTGATTATGCTTTTTTGTCTTCCGGCTTCATGCCCGGGATCTTATCCCAGTCGATGCCCAAGATTTTCTCCATAAGCTCTTCCTCGGAGGTCGCTTCGAGCCGGACGCGCTTGACGCCGGGATCGTCGTCTTCCCCATCGTCCTTGTCTTTCGCCTTCTCGGCCTCCTCTTTTTCCTCGGCGCGCTTCTCTTTCGCCTTTTCCATGCGCTCCCGCTGCTTCTCGGACATCTTCTCCAGCTCGGCGAACAGCTTCATGTTGCCGTCGCTGTCGAAGGAAATGGAAATATGCTTGAACTGCACGCCTTCGCCCAGCTCGCCGTTCTCCTCGATCCGCTTCGTCATTTCCACGGCGGATTCGACCCTCTGCATGACCTTCTCGGCGTATTCCTCGTCGTTGGCCATCTTCTCGATCTCGTCGTTGGTCAGCAGCACCGAATACGCCTTCGTCCCCTGCAGGTCCATGGTGCGCGGGTCTTCAATGCTGCTCACCGCGAAGAAATCGTATTTGTCGCCGTATTTTTCACGCAGCTTCGCGAGGAAGTCCTTCGCCTTGTCGGAGAGCTTGTCCTCGGAGATGATGCTCGTCTCGCCGCCGTCCTCGTTCTCCGCCTGCTGCTTGCGCTGCAGTTCCAGCGCTGCAAGCCCCGCGTCGGAAAGCTGCACGCCGAAATCGTCGCCGAAAGGTTTTTTCTCTTTCTCCTCTCCGCCGACGCCTTTCTTCCGTCCCGCGTCCCGCTTGCCGCCGACTTGACTCAGCGTCTTTTGGTACATGGAATAGTTGGTGTTGATGTTGTTTGCCATATAGACCGTCCTCCTTTAACTGCACGCGCGGAACTCCCTTCCGCGCTATATCGTCGGCGCGCCGATAAGAGCGCCGATACCCTCTCTTAATCTTTATATCGTAAATTTCTCAAAAATCTTAACGGGAAATTGCGCGCAGCGGAAAAAATATGATATGATGAGCGCAAGAAAGGTGCGGGAGGCGAGATGATGAACGGCAAAAAAATCGCGGCGGCATTCCTGGGCGCGGTGCTGCTCTGCACGGGACCTGCGGCGGCGCTGCTGCCGGAAGCGTTTGCCGCCCCACAGGAAGACGAAACCGCCGCCAAGAAACCGCCCCGCCAGAAGGGCGGCCAGCCGGAGCCGCTGACCTACGAGAAAGCCGTAGAAATCGAAAACAACCGCCACGCGAAAGAGCTGGAAGCCATCCGCAAGCATTACCGCAATCATCGTCCGAAACTCCGCCGCGCCATCCAAAAGGAAAACGAGCGCCACGAAAAAAATCTGAAGAAAATCAGGAAAAGGTTCGGCATGGAATGACCCCCGATTCACCGCATCGCACGTCCCGCTTTTCGGGGCGTCTTTTTTTGCCCAAAAACCATATACTCGTTTGTAAATTTCTCAAAAAAACTTTTTTCAGACACAACTTGCGGAACGGCGCGCTCTCCTCCCGAACGATAAACGGCGTTTATTTGATGAGGGATTTTTTCCATGATATAATACAACATGTAGTCATAAAGAACCGAACAAACCACATCTTCAAGGGGTCAGGGGCGAAATGGGACAGGAAGTCAGCGAGCACGTAAAGCAGCATTTCAACGAGTTTTACGAGGCGAATCCGTTTTTGGAATTATTGGGCGTCCGGGTTGCGTCTTATGAACGCGGGCGCGTGCGTCTCGAAATGGACGTGAAACACGAGCATACGAACGTGCATCATATCGCCCACGGCGGCATCGCCGCCACCATGGTGGACACGGCCATGGGTATCGCCTGCTTTACCTGCGACAAAGGCGTAGTGACTTTGGGCATGAATATGTCCTTTATCCGCCCGGTCTGCGAAGGACCGATCAGCGCCGTCGGCGAGGTCGTCCACGCAGGAAAGCACACGATGGTCTGCGAAGGACGCGTCTACGGCGAGGACGGAGAACTTTGCCTGAAATCGGACGGGACCTTTTTTGTGGTGCGGGACTTCACGATAAACCCGGAGGATTGAGTACTTTGCACAGATATGTTTTGAATAGATTTTTCCGCGTGGCCGCGCTTGCCGTATTGGCTGCGATTTTCGCAGCAGGTACGGCTTTTGCTGCGCTGCCTGCTCCGCCGCAGATCTCGGCGGAGGCGGCGATCCTGGTGGAGGCTTCCACCGGACGCGTGATTTACGAGAAAAACGCCGACCGGCTCATGTACCCGGCCAGCATGACGAAAATGGTGACCTGCCTTTTGGCGCTGGAGCAATGCAAGGATTTGTCGGCGCCCGTAACCGTCGGACCGGAAGCCGCCGCCACCGAAGGCACGGATTTCCTCCAGGGCGACGTGCTGACCATGCGGGAGCTTCTGATGACGCTGATGATGGAGTCGGACAACGGCGCGGCGGTGGCCGTGGCCGAAGCCATGACGCCTTCCCACGACGTGATGGAATTCGCGGCGAACATGACGCAAAAGGCGTGGATGATCGGCGCGACGAAGACGCAGTTCGCTAACCCCAACGGCCTGCCGGATATACGCCATGTGTCGACGGCGCGGGATATGATGAAAATCGCCCGCTACGGATTGACGAACAAGGAATTCCGCCGCATCGTGGACGCCCGCGAGCACACGCTGGTCTGGAACAGCCCCGACGAGGGACGGCAGCAGCGGAAGATGGAGAACACCAACGAGCTTCTGTACTCCTATCCGGGCATGACCGGCATCAAGACGGGCTGGACTCGGGCGGCGGGCGGCTGCCTCGCCGGAGCGGCAACGCGAAACGGCGTCACGCTGATCTGCATCGTGATGAACGCCCCGAACGTCGACGACCGCTTCAAAGATACGGCGAAGCTCTTGGACTACGGGTTCCCCCTCGTTCGTCTGGTGAAAGGCCCGGTCAAGGAAAAAATCGAGCGCAGCGTCTGGGTTCACGGCGACAGCACATACAAAGTCACCGCCCATCCGAGAGAGGACGTCAAGTATCTGCTCTTCAACGGCGACGACAAAAAGAAGTTCAAGATCGACTTCGATATGCCGCGCTTCATCCGCTCCTCCATCAAGGGCGGCGACAAAGTCGGCGACTTGGTGATCCTTTACGACGGCAAGGAAGTAGGCCGAATCGACATGATCGCCGATTCGACCATACAGAAAGGCTTCAGCCCCGTGGCCGCCGTGCTTTCCATCTACGACCGCATGACGACCCCATCGAACGGATAACATACAAAGCAAAAAAGGCGTGCGAGAACAATTTCCCGCACGCCATTTTTATAACATTATATTCCCGTTTTTTATAAGAACTTCAAGGCGGTAATCATCAGTTTCTCAACGTCCCTATCGGCACGACCTTCACCCCGTCTTCGCGAGTATAGGCCATTTCACCACCGGTAATGACAAGAAGTAAATCCGGCTCACGAAGAGGAACTTGCTTTTCTTTTTCGTTGTATTTTCGGATAAGTTGTCTAATCTGCAAAAGATGAGCCGCTCCCTCTTCGATTTCCCGGCTTCCCAGTTTGAATTCGATCAGCGCGAAACGTCCGTCAGATAGATGAAGAACGGCGTCGGCTTCCAAATCATAGCGGTCATGGTAATAGGAAAGTTTTCCGCCCAACGCTTGCGAATAAACTTTCAAATCTCGAATACACAGACACTCAAAAATAAATCCGAAGGTTTTTAAGTCGGTTTCCAAAGCCCTCGGCGTGAGCCCCAACGCCGCCACTGCAATGGAGGGATCGGTGAACTCCCGTTTCTTGCCGGAGCGAATCGTCGTCGCGGAACGGATTGCCGGGCACCAGGCGTCAACATCTTCAATCACAAAGAGCTTTTCCAGTGCGTTGAGATAACTGTCCATCGTGACGGCGGTCATGCTGTCCTCGTTTGCGGAAACATCCTTGAATATATTGGTCTTCTTCGCCAGTGTGGAAAGATTTCGCGCATAAGAACGCAAGATCATATTCGTCCATGTAGGATTTCGCTGCACGCCGTCCACCGTCGAAATATCGGATTCACAAATATTATTTAGGTAATCTTTTGCAATCATTAACTTGGCAGCCTCGCTCTTTCTGCGGAGCGCGGCGGGCCAGCCTCCACGGCAGGCGGCAAAGATCAGACCTTCCATCGGTACATCTGAAAGAATCCCGTCAATATCTAAATCCGGCTCGTCAAACAACGCCTTCAAAGAAATTGCGCCGCTGGATTCTCGCGACTCGAACAGACTCATCGGGTACATTTTCATGCGGGAAATCCGTCCGGTGCCGGAATGCATAATCTTATCGTTGTCCACCGAAGTAGACCCTGTCAGGATAAACAGGCCTTCTTCCTGCCGCTGATCCACAACAGTACGCACGGCGTCCCACAACACCGGGGCGACTTGCCACTCGTCAATGAGGCGCGGATTTTCCCCACGCAAAAGTAAGGAAGGCTTCGCGCTGGCTGTCGCCAAATACGCTTCCCTCCGGTCAGGGTCTTGCATTCGCAAAATGCTTTTCGCCTGTTGTTCCCCGGTGGTGGTCTTCCCGCACCATTTCGGCCCTACGATCAACGTAGCGCCAAACGCTTCCAAACGCAATGCAAGCTCCTTGTCAACTACTCTCGGGAAATACTCCATGACAGGCTCCTCCACAAACATCGTTTCTACCGTCATTATAAGCGATTCTTTATGGAAGGGCAATAATTATTTTGTGTTTTTGAGGTAATTTGTTTTATGTTTTTGAGGTAATTCGTTTTGTGTTTTTGGGGTAATGATATACCGAAAATAAAACGGCATGGTTTGCAAGGCCATGCCGTTTTCCACACCGTATCAATTTTCATTCACTCGCCCAATACCGCCGCGAGTTCGGCTTCCCCGATGACCTGGGTGCCGAGTTCGCGGGCTTTTTTTGCCTTCGTGCTCTGGGAGTCCTTCGACTCGCAAAGCAGATAGTCGGTATTTTTCGAGACGCTGCCCGTGACCTTGTGGCCCTTCGCTTCGAGCTCCGCCTTGATCTCGTCCCGGGGACGGCTGAGCTTGCCCGTGATGACGAAGGTCAGCGATTTTCCCTGGGGCGCATTCGGAATTTCGGCGGGCGGCTCGTAAACCGTCGGCGCGATATGCTCCCGTAGCGCACGGAAAGCGTCCGTGAACGTCTTGCCCTGCAAAATCGCCGCCAGCGTCTCGCCGATGCCGTCGATGGCGGTCAGCTCGTCCTTTCGCGACTCGTCGCAGAGCGCGGCGAAAAGCGCGTCGGCGGTATGATAACGACGCATCAGCGCGCCGCCGACGGTCAGCCCTACCCCCGGCACGCAGCATGCGGCGACGAAATGCGCGAGGTCGCAGGACTGCCGCGCACGCTGCACGCCGTCGTAAAGCGCGGCGGCGGATTTTTCCGCGAAGCCCGGAAGCGCTTTGAAATCCTCGACGGTCAGCCGGAAGATATCCCAGGGCGCGGCAATGCGCGCGCTCGTCTCGCCCGCGGCGCCCGTCAGCTTCCGCGCGGTCATCACGGAAAGGCCGTCGATGGCGAGAAGCCTGCGGCTGCCGAGATAGGCGACGGCCTGCGCGAGCTTTTCGGCGCAGGCGTCGTTGGGGCAAAAGAGCTCGATCTGCTCATCCTCGGGAATATCGGGAATCGCCGTTTCCAGACGACGGCTCGCCAGTGCCGCGCCGCAGGCGGGACAGACCGTCGGCTGGGCGAAGGGCGCTGGCGGCGTCTCCTGCCCGAAATTCCGGATCACCT
>JAEEGI010019320.1_pt1 | contig 13747 bp, 16 predicted proteins | sample 8958751 | NCBI WGS metagenome assembly JAEEGI01 (sample SAMN16246545, study PRJNA631951) | gut metagenome | biome: gut microbiome; feature: rumen; material: KS-attached | host: Bos | place: Iran: Karaj | collected 2018-10
TTTGTTCTTTTAGGCTGTAACATTGCTGTAATGTTTTTAAATTTTCCTTATTAGTCCCTAACTCATTGAAACTCAGCTGGTTGGGTGCATTTTGCTCCAATTTGGGGATTGCAAAGTTACGAAAAAATTCCGAATCACCAAATATTTTACGCAGTTTTTTCAACATTTTCGACCGCGGATTTCAATACTTAACTGACTGAAATTTCACGCGTTTACGAATACTGTTAAAAAAAACTTGCCCGTATTTTCGACAGCCCTATTTGAAGTAGGTTTGAGGCACCTCGACATGCGGCGGATCCTCCCAGAAAATGGACTGGTACAGGGCGGGAAATTCCCCGGCCTGCCAGATACGGACCAGTTCCTCGATGTCCCGGTCGGCCCCTTCCGGGTCGTAGTGGGACTTGAGGTCATTGTCGAAAAGCTTGGCGATCGCCTGCCAGAAGCCGGCGGCTACACGGTTCTTGTAATCGTGTATGATATCATAAGACGACAGGCCGGTCTCCCGGGCTATCAGTTTCAAAAGAAGCGCCCCCTGCGAGATGGTCATCGAGCGCAGGGCGCCTTCAAAATCCTTGAACAGCTGGTCCTGGATGGCATTGATGTACACCTGCTTGCGCAGGCCCTTGTAATGGTTGGCGCTGAGGGTGCTGTCCACCTGCTTCTTGAGCCCGCCGGAGGCTTGTGCATAGGGGTACACGCGCGCAAAGCGCCAGACCAGCTTATAATAATTCTTCCAGTTTTTCTCCGACTGGCGCGGACTGCGCCCGAAGATATAGACGGGAGGAAGCGCGTCAAAGTAGGTAGTATCCCCGTTTTCCACCTTCATGCGGAGGTATCCCGCCCGGGCCGATGATTCCCGCTCGATGCCGGCCTGCGCGCGGGCCATCTGGTCCCGCTGCTGACGGGCGCGTTCCATTGCACGGCGGATATGGTTCTGCGAGGCTGCCATCGGCCCGAAGGCCAGCAGTGCAAGGAGAAGGAGGGCGATATGACGGAAGCGGGACATACGCTACCCACGGGCGTCGAGGACCCCCGTATCCGAATCGAAGACCAGCCAGTTGGGAGCCGTCATCCAGTCTCCGAGGATGTGCAGGCGGGCAGTCCCCACCGGCATGTCCACACGGCTGTGATAGTGGCCGAAGATGAAATGGTTCACAGGATTGTGCTCCTGGAAACGGGAACAGTAAGTATAGAGGGGTTCCCCTTCTCCCCTGAAAACGTAGGAGATGGGCTTTTCGCTGCGGGAGCGGTGGCTCCAGCCCGTGGCCCAGTGGAAGGCGATCCAGGGATGCAGCGTGGAGAAGAGGACCTGCGCCCATCGGCTCGTAAAGACGACCTTAAGGAACTTGTACCAGTGGTTGCCGGGGCCCAGGCCGTCGCCGTGCCCCAGACAGAAACGTTTGCCGGCGATGTCCGTCACATGCGGCTGGGAAAGCTTGACCATGCCCAGTTCCTCGAAATAGCTGAAGCACCAGTGGTCGTGGTTCCCCTCGAAGAAGAACACCCTGACGCCGTTGTCGATGAGCCAGGTGAGGGCCCCCAGCACGCGCGCGCCGCCCTTGGGCACGACATAGCGGTACTCGTACCAGAAGTCGAAGATGTCCCCGAGCAGATAGAGGGCCGATGTCTGAGCCGGGTCGATGCTCCTGAGGAAGCGGACAAAGTTCATTTCCCGCTCCTTGGGGTCACCCACCTGCAGACCGAGGTGCGTGTCAGAGACAAAGTATGTCAGATGTTTGGGCATAGATTCTTCGCTTCGCTCAGAATGACAAACAATTAGGCAAAAATAAAGATAGCACTGGCGACGAGGAGGCAGTACAGGGCGAACCAGGCGAGCTTGGCCTTCTTGACGATGGCAATCATCACCTTACAGGCGAACAGGCCGCTCAGAAAGGCAGCGACGAAGCCCAGCAGCAGGGGAAGCGGGCCGACGCCGGCGCCGAACGAAGCCTCTCCGGCCGCAACTTTCAGCAGGTCCAGGGATTGCTCGCCGATGATGGGAATGAGCACCATAAGGAAGGAGAACTGGGCCATGCTCTCACGCTTTACGCCGGTCAGAAGACCCGTAGCAATGGTGCTGCCGCTGCGGGAGATACCGGGCGCCACGGCAAAAGCCTGCGCCACGCCCACAACCAGAGCCTGCCAGTAGGAAATCCCATTGCGGTTATCCTTTGCCACCGGCACCTTGAAGCGCTTGCCGGCGGAATCCGACACCATGAGCAGGATAGCGGTAATCATCAGCCCGCCGGCTACCTGCGTGAGGGAGCCACTGAACAGGGCATCGACCCGGTCTTTGAACAAAACACCCACAAGACCTACCGGAATGCAGGAAACCAGGATCTTGCAGATATAGTCTGTCTCGTCGTTGTATTTAAACTTGAAGAAGCCTTTCAAAAGCTGCCAGATGACATTCCAGAACACGACGAGCGTCGCGAGGACCGTAGCGAAATGCACCGTGACGGTGAAGTCCAGGAATCCTTCCGCGTCCGCCCCGACGATTTCCTTGAAAATCATCAGATGGCCGGAACTGGAAACCGGCAGGAACTCCGTGAGGCCCTGGACAAGGCCGAGAACAATCGCTTGCCACCATTCCATAGCCTATTCCTCCTCTTTGAAACGGCCCATGATGGCAATGACCTCCAGCACGATACCCGCTACAATGACAATGGGCGCGGCCACCAGGCGGCGGGCGTCGAACATGTCGTAGTTGAACACGGCGGGATCCTTGGAACCGCCGCCGGACAGCAGCAGGAATCCGGCCACCATGACCACCAGGCCTGCCAGGAGGAATTTGATATTTTTAGGGCCGAGGGCCATCTTTTCAGAATTGTTTGCCATAATCAGTATGCGTAAAGTTTATCCCGGTCGTACCCCACCAGACGGCCCACCATGAAGAAGGTGCTCACCATGCAGATGAGAACGCCGGTGCACACCATCACGCCCATCACCTGCAGCAGGGATTCCACCGAGAAGATGAGGAACAGCTGCGGGAATTCATCCCGGACCACATACAGGCCGCCTACCAGGAGGACGATTCCAAGCAGGGCGGAGAAGAGGCCCTGCAGGGCGGCCCGCCCCATGAAAGGAGCGCGGATGTAGCTTTTGGTGGCGCCCACCAGGTGCATGGTATAGATGGTGAAACGGCGGGAGAAAAGATCCAGCCGGACAGTGTTGGCAATGAGGACGAAGGAGATGAACATGAGCAGCGCCACCATGACCACGATGGCCAGCGAGATGCGGCGGAGATTCTGGTTAAGGGCGTCCACGAGGGAAGTCTGGTACACCACTTCCTCCACGAGGGGGGACTCCGCCAGGGCAGCCTTCATGACGGCCAGGCTGTCGGAGGAAACGTAGGCCGCCTCCAGATTCACGTCGATGGAAATGGGGACGGGAGCCGCCTCGAACACGTCCAGGAAATCCTGGCCCAGCATCCTGGACATCTCCTCCACGCCCTGCTCACGGGAAACGTAATGCGTGGTGCGGACGCCCGGAAGTGAGGCCACCTCGGACTCGTACTTGAGCGCCTGTTCTTCCGTCACCTGCTGCTTGAGCAGGACGGAGACCTGAAGGTTTTCCTTGAAGTAATTCCCTACGGCTCTGGCATTTACCAGCAGCAGCGAACCCATACCAACCAGAAATAGCACCAGCGACAGGCTGATGACGGTGGAAATCCAGGCGCTGACAAGGCGCCGACGTATGGTAGAAGTGCTCATATTTCGCCTCAAAGTTAAGGAATGCGCCGAAAAACTCAAAAAAATTTAGTAACTTTGTGGGTTGAATAGATAATACTAATATGGGAGATTCCGCAAAGAAGATTCTGTTCGTAAGCGCAGAGATGGAGCCTTACCTTCCGGAAAGCCACATCGCCAAGATCTGCCGCGAACTGCCCCAGGGCATCCAGGAGCGCCACAAAGAAATCCGCGCTTTCATGCCCCGCTATGGCTGCATCAACGAACGAAAGAACCAGCTGCACGAAGTCATCCGCCTGTCGGGGATGAACATCATCATCGGCGACGTAGACCGCCCGCTCGTGATCAAGGTGGCCTCCATATCGGCCGCCCGCATCCAGGTTTACTTCATCGACAACGAAGACTACTTCCGCCGTAAACAGATTTACAAGGACGAGCAAGGCCATTTCTTCGCCGACAATGGCGAGCGCGCCATCTTCTTCGCCCGCGGCGTACTGGAGACGGTGAAGAAACTGCGCTGGGAACCGGACATCATCCACTGCTCCGGCTGGATATCCCATATCCTCCCCCTCTACCTGAAGAAAGCTTACAAGGACGACCCTATCTTCTCCAACTCCAAGGTGGTGCTGTCCCTGTTCGACGACGTAACCAGAGATCCCCTCTCCCCCGGCTTCAACAACACCATTCTGTACGGCGCCATCAAGCCCTCGGACGTAACCCTTACGGAAAAGGCCGACGGCATGGAACTTGCTAAACTTGCCGCACAGTATGCCGACGGGATCATCATGGGCAGCCAGAACGTGGATGCCTCCCTCAAGGAGCACTGCTCCTCCCTGGGTGTTCCCGTCCTTCCCTTCGAGGAAGGTTCCTTCCAGGACGGCAGCTACATGGACCGTTACAACGCATTTTACGACGATTTGCTGAAATGAGAAAATTCCCTGCCCTGTGCATGGCCGCAGCCCTGATCCTTCCGGGCTGTGTGGAAGTGGACAACAGCCTGGGTGAAGGGCTGGTGGACAAGAGCCTCCTGTACGACACCTACACCGTAGAAGTCGAACTCGACAATATCCAGATGAAAATGGCCGACGCCCTGTCCGGCTATTCTTCCTCGAAACTGACCGTCGGCGCCATCCGCGACGATGTGCTCGGCCTTTCCACGCGCGAGGCCGCCTTCCCCCTGATTCCCGCCCTGGACACGATTGACCTCGGCTCGAATCCTACGCCCGTGAGTTTCACGATGCGCTTCTCCGCAGACTCCGTCTCCTGCAACGATGACGACAACGCCCGCATCCTGCAGAACCTCCGCATAACAGCGCTCTCCGCCCCCCTTCCGGTTGGGGCATCCACCAGCTGCACGCAGGACATCCCCCACGGCAGCACCCTGCTCACAAAAGGCATTCCCGTGTACAACGGAACCGGAGACCTGAGCATCACCTTCTCCCTGGATTATGCCCGGCAGTACATCGACGCCCTGCGCACGCTGGGCCCCGCGCTGAAGGAGCGCTCCGCCGACGGAAAAGACGATGAACAGTTGCTGGACAAATATGACGAATGGGTGGCGGCCGTCCCCGGCATCCACATGGCCATGGACAACCCTTCCTCGAAGGGCGGACGTATCAACCTGTTCAACTTCCCCTGCCTCAGCGTAAGCAACAACTATTATACGTATAACAGCAACGTGGCCCTTCTCAAGGTCCACAGCACCTGGGAGGGCGTGGAGAAGGATTCCACCTTCATGTTCATTCCCGGAGAGACGGCTTTCTTCGACGAAGGTGAATACGTACGCAACAACAAGAAGTTCGACCAGTTCTGCTTCAACCGCACCACGCACGAGACCACACCCGGGGCAGCCACAGACGCCATCCTGGTGGAGGGCGGCGGCGGTCTCAAGCCTGTGATCCTGGCCAGTGAACTGCAGGAAAAGACGCGGGCGGCCATTGCCCGAAACGGCGGAAACCCGGACGAGGTCATCATCGTCAAAGCTTCCATCATCCTGCCCTTTGAAAAACCGGCCAGCTGGGACGAGCTCAAGTACTACCCTTCCGTCCTGAGCCCCACCATCCAGACAGTATCCAAGGACGAAGACGATAAGGAATACATCTCCTTCGCCGGCCTTACGGATGCTTCCGTGAGCACGGAGAACCAGGGGAACATCGACCGTTCCAATCTCCGCTACGCTCCGGACATCACTTATCACCTGCAGGCCATCATGGACCGCAACGACCTGGCCTCTTCCGCAGACTCCGACATCTGGCTCCTGACCATCCACACGGAAAAAGTAGCCAACGCCAACGGTTCCCTCTACGACAACTCCTACTATCAGCAGCTCATGTACGCCAGCTACTATGAGAGCCTGTACGGCGGATACGGCGGCTACGGCGGTTACGGCTATGGAGGCTACGGCGGCTACGGCGGTTATGGCGGCTACGGCTACAACAACTACTATAACTATATGATGCTGGCCCAGATGATGAGCGCATCCTCCCAGCAGACATACAGTTACAACTCAGAACTGGACAAAGACCGCTTCTACCGCGCCGTTCTCTGCGGTCCCGAGAGTGAACGGAAGCCCGTGTTCCGCGTCACCTACGCGGTTCAGAAATCGAAATAATCACACTTGGAAGATACAAAAAAAGAGGCCAGTCGGAAGACTGACCTCTTTTATGTTTGATTGGAGAATTAAGCACCAATCTTTTCTGCAACTTTGGCGATGGCGTCACCTACGGTAGCGATACCGCTGGTCTCCTCATCGGGAATCTTGATGCCGAATACGCGTTCGAATTCCATCAGGAGTTCCACGGTGTCCAGAGAGTCTGCGCCGAGGTCGTTAGTGAAGCTAGCGGACTCAGTTACGGCGCTTTCCTCAACGCCCAGCTTGTCAACGATGATATCCTTGACCTGCTTTACGATTTCTTCCTTTGTCATAACGTTGTTAGGTTTTAAGTTATTGAATTTAACGTTCTACTTCCATTCGAAATAACGCGCAAAGTTAATAATTTTTTTCTTAAAAACGAAACACTTAGTATCTTTGCCTCTCAGAATGATGACTGTCAAGGAAAAAATAGCGCTCTTTCCCCACTCTCCGGGTGTGTACCGCTACTACGACGCAGAGGGGAAGGTCATCTATGTTGGCAAGGCAAAAGACCTTCACAAGCGCGTGGCGCAGTACTTTGTTCCGCCCGAACGGCTGAACACAAAGACCCGCATCCTGGTCTCCAAGATTGCCGACGCCCAGTTCTCCGTCGTGGACAGCGAGGCCGACGCCCTTCTCCTGGAGAACAATCTCATCAAGCAGTACAAGCCCAAGTACAATATCCTCCTGAAGGACTCCAAGACCTATCCCTGGATATGCGTCACCGGTGACGACTTCCCCAAGGTATTCATCACCCGCCGCATCGAGAAGGGAAAGGGGAACCGCTACTTCGGCCCGTACAGCAGCGTCATGCATGCGCGCAACCTGGTGGATTTCTTCGGGGAAATGTACCCCCTGCGCACCTGCAACCTCAAGATTACCTCGGAGGCCATCCTCCGCCACAAATTCCGTCCCTGCCTGAACTTCCATATCGGCCGGTGCAAGGCCCCCTGCGTCGGGAATATCTCGAAAGAGGAGTACGGGCGCAATATCGAGGAAATTGTGCGCATCCTCAGCGGACGCGGCGGCGAGGTCATCCGCCATTACAAGACGCTTATGGCCGATGCGGCCGAAAATCTCCGCTTCGAGGAAGCCCAGGCCTACAAGGAAAAGCTTCGCACGCTGGAAAAACACTACGCGAAGAGCATCATCACCCAGGCGGCCGATGCCGATGCCGACGTCTTCTCCCTCGTCTTCGACGGGGCCGAGGCCTTCGGCAACTTCCTGCGCATCCGCGGCGGCGCCATCGTCCAGAGCCTGAATCTGGGATTCCGCAGCCAGATCGAGGAAGAGCAGGCCTCCATGCTGGCCACCTTCATCGGCGAGATCGAGGACAAGTTCGGGGAGCTTTCGAAGGAAGTGATCGTGCCCTTCCTGCCGGACGTGGACATCCCCGGCGTCACCTTCCGCATCCCCCAGCGGGGAGACAAACTGGCGCTGCTGGAACTCAGCGCCAAGAACGCCAAAGAGTTCCACTTCAACAGTCTCAAGCAGCGCGAGCACACGGATCCCGACGCGTTCCGCATGAGCGTGATGCAGGAACTGCAGAAGGCACTGGGCATGCCGGTCCTGCCCCGTCACATGGAATGTTTCGATAACTCCAACATACAAGGCACCAACCCGGTGGCTTCCTGCGTGGTCTTCCGTGACGCAGAGCCCTCCAAGAAGGATTACCGCCGTTTCAAGATCAAGACCGTCATCGGCGCCAACGACTTTGCTTCCATGAAGGAAGTCGTGAACCGCCGCTACTCCCGCATGCTGGCCGAGGATCCCGACGACCTGCCGCAGCTGATTGTTATTGACGGCGGCAAAGGGCAGCTGGAGTTCGCCTACCAGGCCCTCGCCGAACTGGGCATCCTGGAGAAAGTGACGGTAGTGGGCCTGGCCAAGCGGCTGGAAGAGGTGATCCGCGTGGGAGACCCCTATCCGCTGTTCATCGACCGCAACTCCCAGGCCTTGAAAGTGCTGCAGCGCATCCGCGACGAAGCCCACCGCTTCGGTATCACTTTCCACCGGGACCTCCGTTCCAAGGCGGCCATCCAGAGCGCCCTGAGGGAAATCAAGGGGGTGGGCGAAAAGACAGAGCAGCGACTCCTGATGCACTACGGCTCCGTGGCCCGCATAGCCGACGCCCCCCTGGAAGAACTCTCAGCACTGGTGGGGGCCACCTTGGCAGTTAGTATTCACGATTACCTTAATAATGACTGAAAAAAAATTTAACAAATGGTTCAGCGCCATCCTCATGACGCTGATGGTGGTGGCTATCGCCATCACGACAGGGTTCAAGCTGCAGGAACCCGGCGCGCGCACCGCGCTCATCCTCATTGCAGCGGCCGGCTCCGTTATGGGCGTCGCCTCCTCCGTACTCAGCGCCAACGGCCTCATCTGGACCTTCGTCTTCGGCCTGCTGGACATCGCCTGCTGCCTCATCGTGGACGCAGACAACGGCATCTGGGGAGACTTCTCCATGCACCTTTTCTACCTGCTTCCGATGAACATCATCGGCATTTATCAGTGGAGAAAGCGCGGTGCCGTGGGCACGAAGTCCGAGGTGAAGGCACGCCGGCTGAGCGGAAAGCAGCGCTGGCTTGTGCTGGGGGCCACGGTCATCGGCCTTGCAGCCGTTTACGGCATCCTCCTGGCCATCAAGTTCTGGACGGTGGATCCCACGGAGATCAACCGCACGCAGGTGTTTGCCGATGCCGCCCGCACCACCTTCAACATCGGCGGACAAGTGCTCATGGCCCTGGCCTTCTACGAGCAGTGGTACCTGTGGATCCTGGTGAACATCGCCTCCATCATCCTGTGGGGCAGCACCATGATGTCATCGGCCGCCTCCAGCTACACGGTGGTGATGTTCGTCAAATACTGCTTCTACCTGGTAAACTCCTTCAACGGTCTCCGTATCTGGTATAACCTGAGCAAGGAACAGTAGCAAAAAAGCCCTGGCAGAAGTTAACTGTCAGGGCTTATTGTATGTAGTAACGGATTATTCGGCCAGGGCAGCGGCTACTGCAGGGTCGAGCTTTTCGCCGCGGAGAGCGTCTCCACGGGCGATAATCTTGCCGTCCGCTCCGAAGAGAACCATGTGGGGAATACCCTGGATGCCATAGAGGGTTGCCGGCTCCTGATGGCCGTTGTTGATCTGGTTCCAGGTGATGCCGTAAACGGCAGCGGTATCAACGGTGTTCTTCCAGTCCATGCCGCGGCTTTCTTCCCAGACGGCAACGCTGAGAACATCGAACTTGTCGCCGTGATATTTCTCATAGACAGCCTTGACGTTGGGGAGCTCTGCCTTGCAGGGAGGGCACCAGGGAGACCAGAAGTCCACGAGAATCACTTTGCCTTTGCCCACAAAATCCGAAAGGCTCTTAGGCTCATAGATGAGATTGCCCTCGGCATCCTTGCCGGTGACATGCTGGACGGTGAAGTCCGTAAAGAGTTTACCGACGGCGGTGTTCAGGCCGGCCTGCACGTTGGTCTTCAGGGATTCCACGAAGGCGGAGTCGCGGCCCTCGAGGGGAGCGGTAAGTTTGTTCAGATAAGTGGACAGCTCTTCCGGTTCCAGGCCAGAATAGACCTCCTTGAGGGCAAGCACGCCCACGGCATTGTCCAGGTTCTTCTTCAGAACGGTTGTATTGTAATCCAGATAAGCCTTGTAGGCGCTGTCGGCAAATGCCTCGGAAGCCTCGGGGTCATCGGAAAGGGCGACAAGACGGGCACGGTAGTTATCGAAGAAAGTCTGGTTCCACTCGTTGAACTCATCAATCTTTTCTTCCACCGTTTTGGATTTGCAGGCTACCAGCATGGCAGCGGCGGCCATAAGGATCAAGATACTCTTTTTCATTTTGTTCGTGAATTATTCAATGACTCGCAAAGATACAAAAAGATTCCGTATTAACACGTTTATTAGAACATGTAACCGACATGCAGGCAAAGGAAACTGTTTGCGCTATCCCCATAAACATACGACAGCGTATATTTCACCCGCCGGGTGATCACGCCAATACGGGGCATAAAAGTAAAGGGGTACTTATTCCCGGTATCGGACATTACACCTTCATTGTACTTGAAGTCCTCCGTCCTCCTGCAATGTGCTATTCCAGCACCAGCACCGGCAAACAATGTGGTGGTAGGATTCAATGACCAATAGTAGTTTGACGTAAGCATGAGACGATAGGAGAAGAAAGAACTCCCCACACCGCTATTAGCTATCGTTTGCGCACTTTCCCGGCTAAACCCATCAGCCTGGGCATGTAAACCGAAAGACATCGGTATTCCCTGAGCATAATAGTTTCCTTCCAAATAACCGGACAAGCCCATTCTCGTGTAATCATAGAACATCTTGTTAAACGCACAGTTTGCCCCCACGCCAACTTCAATTCCCCACGTACGCTCCGGTTCAAACGAATACACCTTGGTAGAAAAAACCGATGAAACCATCAAAGTGAACAATAGAAGTAGTGCTCTTCTCATAATAACAAATTTTGCATTCTATGTGATTGATAATAAAGGTACGCATATATCTTATTCATCACGTCAAAATTCGTACAATTATTCATTTGTGTGAAGCGCCGCAGGCGGAAGTTGCCTCTGAGAGGCGTGTCCACCCCCGGACACGGGCAGGGGGAGGGGCCCGCCGGCTGGCCGTTCGCTCTGCGGACGAGCCAGACGGTGGGAGGGGCCGGAGTGAGCGAAGCGAACGGAGTCCTCTCAGAGGCAACTTTCGCCTGCGGCGCCGTATGACAAAAAAAAGAGGTCGACCATAAGGCCGACCTCTTATTCATAGTGTATTTAGCTCTTGGATTAGCGACGCTCGCCGCGACCGCCTTCACGACGGCCACCACGGTTACCGCCACGGCCACCACGCTCACCGCGCTCACCGCGACCGCCTTCACGACGACCGGAGTTTGCGGGGGCAGCGCTGGAAGCGAAGCCGGCGTTCGGGGAGAGATCCTGCTTGCCGTACTTCTCACCGTTGCAGATCCAGACCTTGATACCCATGGTACCCATCTGGGTGTGTGCAACTGCAAGGGCGTAGTCGATGTCGGCGCGGAAGGTGTGCAGCGGAGTGCGGCCTTCCTTGAACATCTCGGAGCGGGCGATTTCGGCGCCGCCTACACGACCACTGATCTGGACCTTGATGCCCTCGGCGCCCACGCGCATGGCGGTGGCGATGGCCATCTTGATGGCGCGGCGATAGCTCACGCGGCCTTCGATCTGGTGGGCGATGGAATCTGCCACGATGGTGGCGTCAACCTCCGGGCGCTTCACCTCGAAGATGTTGATCTGGACCTCCTTCTTGGTCACCTTCTTCAGCTCTTCCTTGAGCTTGTCCACCTCCTGGCCACCTTTACCGATGATCACACCCGGACGGGCGGCATGGATGGTGACAGTGATGAGCTTCAGGGTGCGCTCAATGATGATGCGGGAGAGGCTGGCCTTTGCAAGGCGGCTGCCCAGATATTTACGGATCTCGTAGTCTTCGGCGATCTTCTCGGCGTAGTTACCGCCTACCCAGTTGGAGTCCCAACCACGGGTGATACCGATACGGTTGCTGATAGGATTTGTTTTCTGTCCCATAGTTTATTTCTCCTCCACTGCTTTTTTGACGTCAAGTACGATGGTAACGTGGTTGGAACGCTTGCGGATGCGACCGGCGCGGCCCTGCGGGCAGGGACGGATGCGCTTCAGGGTGCGACCCTCGTCCACCATGATGGTTTTGACGATAACGTTACCGGCTTCAAGGGCGGCCGTCTGCTCGGGGTTTTTGGCTTCCCAGTTGGCAATGGCGCTCTTGAGGAGTTTCTCCAGACGAACGGAAGCGTCACGCTTCGAATAGTGGAGAAGATCCATTGCATGGTTGACTTCCACGCCACGGATGGTGTCGCAAACGAGGCGCATCTTCCGAGGGGAGGTAGGAACGTCGTTAAGTTTTGCTATAGCGGTCTGCTTCTTGGTCTCTTTCAGGCGCTCGGCCATCAAATGTTTTCTCTTTCCCATAATGTCAATCCTTTAAACATTATTTCTTGTTGTTGCCTGCGTGGCCGCGGAAAGTGCGGGTGGGAGCAAATTCACCAAGCTTGTGACCTACCATATTCTCAGTGACGTACACGGGAATAAACTTGTTGCCGTTGTGAACGGCGATGGTGTGGCCGACAAAGTCAGGGGAAATCATGCTGGCACGGGACCAAGTCTTGACAACCTCTTTCTTCTTGCTACCGTCATTCATAGCAAGAATTCTGTTCTCCAGGGCTTCCTGGATGTACGGTCCTTTTTTAAGTGAACGACTCATAATCTGTTAGTTTATTCCGTTATTTCTTACGTCTTTCAATGATGAACTTGTTGGACACGGCCTTCGGGTTGCGAGTCTTGAAGCCCTTTGCATGGAGACCCTTACGGGAACGCGGGTGTCCACCGGAGGCGCGGCCTTCACCACCACCCATCGGGTGATCGTGGGGGTTCATCACAACACCACGGTTGTGAGGACGACGACCCTGGTGACGGGTACGTCCGGCCTTACCGTCGGATTCCAGATTATGGTCCGGGTTGGAAACGGTACCTACAGTAGCGCGGCAGGTAACGGGAACCATACGGGTCTCACCGGAAGGGAGGCGCAGGATGGCGTAGTTGCCTTCGCGGGCAGCGAGCTGGGCATAAGTACCGGCGGAACGGGCCATTGCGGCGCCCTGACCGGGACGGAGCTCGATAGCGTGTACGAGGGTACCAACAGGGATGTTGGCAAGCGGGAGGCAGTTACCCATATCCGGGGCAGCCTGAGGGCCGCTCTCCACCACCTGACCGACCTGCAGGCCGTTAGGGGCGATGATGTAGCTCTTCAGACCATCCTCATACTGGATGAGGGCGATGCGTGCGCTGCGGTTAGGATCGTACTCGATGGTGAGCACGGTAGCCTTGAACTCGTCACGGTTGCGGACAAAGTCCACCAGGCGGTACATTCTCTTGTGTCCGCCGCCGCGGTAACGAACGGTCATCTGACCGGTGTTGTTGCGGCCACCCGTGGAGTGGAGGGGAGCAAGAAGCTTCTTATAAGGCTTCTTCGCGGTGATTTCGTCGAAGGAGCTGATAGCTTTGTTGCGCTGGCCGGGAGTAACCGGCTTGTACTTTTTGATTGCCATAGTTTATTCTCCTTCTTAGATGTTAGCGTAGAAATCAATCTTGTCTTCACCTGCAAGGGTCACATAGGCCTTCTTGAAGTGATTCATACGACCGCGAAGCAGGCCAGCCTTGGTGTAGCGCTGTTTGCGCTTGCCATGGTAGTTGAGGGTGTTCACGTCTGCGACGGAAACGCCGTACATCTGCTCCACGGCGGCCTTGATCTGAAGCTTATTGGCCTTGCGGTCCACGATGAAACCGTAACGGTTGAGCTTTTCGCCCTCAGCCGTCATTTTCTCGGTTACGATTG
>JAEEGI010019324.1_pt1 | contig 13745 bp, 12 predicted proteins | sample 8958751 | NCBI WGS metagenome assembly JAEEGI01 (sample SAMN16246545, study PRJNA631951) | gut metagenome | biome: gut microbiome; feature: rumen; material: KS-attached | host: Bos | place: Iran: Karaj | collected 2018-10
CGGCGGAAACCTGTTTGTCGACAATGCCACGGAAATCGCCCACGCCCTGGGTGTCAGCGACAAGTTCATCGCCATCACCATCCTGGCCGGCGGCACCTCGATGCCGGAACTGGCCACCTGTGTCGTTGCCGCCGCCAAGAAGAAGGGCCAGCTGGCCCTGGGCAACATCATCGGCTCCAATGTCTTCAACATCCTCCTGATCCTGGGCGGATCCGCCCTCATCACTCCCTTGTCTTTCGCAGGGATGAATTATGTGGACCTGGGTGTCCTGCTCCTGAGCGCCCTGGTTCTGGCATCGGTGCTGGTGATCGGGAAAAAAGACCAGATCGATCGCCTGGACGGAGCCTTGTTCGTCACCATCTGGGCCGGCTATATGGCATATTTAATCCTCAATCTATAACATTATGCTGCTCCATCTCCTCCAATCCGCTCCCGTGGAGTTCTCCCCTGACACCCTTGTCGCAAAGGGGTCACAGCTCGTGGAGACCATCCGTACTACGCCGGCGAACGAACTCCTTCAAGGAACCGCTTCCGCCGTTGCCAAGTTCGGCCTCAAACTGCTTCTCGCGCTTGCCATCTACGTGGTCGGCGCCTGGCTGATCCGGAAAACCAAGAAAATCATTGCGAAGGCATTTGCCAAGAAACAGTCGGATTCCACCTTGGCCTCTTTCATCCAGAGCATGGTGACCGCCCTGCTGTGGGTCGTGCTCATCCTGGCGATGGTCGGCACCCTGGGCATCAACATCACTTCCATCGCCGCGCTGCTGGCTGCCGGCGGCATGGCCGTTGGTATGGCAATGAGCGGCACTGTCCAGAATTTCGCCGGCGGACTGATGCTCCTCGCCTTCAAACCGTTCAAGGTCGGGGATTATGTGGAGGCCCAAGGCTATTTCGGCTGGATTTCCGAAATCACCATTGTGCATACAAAGCTGATTACGACCGACAACCGTGAAATCACCATCCCCAACGGAGCCCTTTCCAACGGTAATATCGACAACTACAGTTCCCGGAATCCCCGCCGGATCGACATGAAAATCCACGTTCAATACGGGACGCCGATCGAAGATGTCCGCGCCGAGCTGCTTCGCATCGCCAGCCAGAACGAGAATATTCTCGATCACAACACTCCCGGAGCTTGGGATCCCTGGGTTGTCGTCAATTCGCTGGGTGACAGCAGCGTGGAAGTAAAGCTACGCGTCTGGGCGACAGGAGCTGAATTCATGGGCGTCATTTACTGGCTGAACGAGACCATCTATACGGAACTGCCGCAACACGGCATCCAGTTCGCCTTCCCGCAGATGGACGTGCATATCAAGAACTAAGAAAAGCGGCTTTCAAAGCCGCTTTTCTTATTGTTCCTCTGCAAACTTTTCCTTCATCATCACGGGGTTGCCATAGATGCGGAGGAAGATGTCGCGAAGCACCGCGCGGTTGAGCGTAGGCTCCACCTGGTCCAACTGGTGTTCCGTAAAATCCGTGAAGGCTTCGACTTCCTCGGGGGAATACCGGTCGGCATACTTATAGGTATGGTTGGCCAGGTCGTAGGCGATCAGATTCGTATTCCAGAGCTTGTAGCCGTTGATGACCCGGACGTCCACGGCGTGGCGGATTTTCTGATAGCGGTCGTTCTTGTCACAGATGGAGGCCTCGCGGATCTCGTCTTCCGTGAGCGGGTCACCGAAATTCAGATGGACGTTCCCCTTCCACTGCTTGATGCCCAGCATGATGCTCTGCAGGTCCTCGTTCTCCGTCTTGACGTATTTCTGCGTACGGGAAATGAGGATCTCGCGGGCCTTCAGGATGTCGCAAGGCTCGTATTCGTAGGAGATCGACAACGGGATGATGTTCAGTTCCAGGAAGTTCTGGACGAAGTCCTGGGTTCCGCTCATGTCGAACATCTTCAGGAGGCCCTGTTCGGTGATATCAATACCGTCCTTCGTCCTCCCCTGCCGCTGGGCAATCCAGACGGAACTCTTCCCGGTGGTGATAGACTCGCGGATATACTTGGACAGGATCTGGGAAGAAAGATAGAGTTCACGCGCTGAAATGCCGCGGATGACCTTGATCATCCGGTTGGAACGGATCAGGCGCTCGATCGTCTTGCTCTTGAGCAGGTTGTCACCCACGCAGATCTCGGTCAGCGGCATCTGGTTCCGGTGCAGGATCAGCTGCGTGAAGGCAGGATCCAGGATGATGTCGCGGTGATTGGACATCGCCAGATACTTGCCCTCGATGGCTTGCAACTTGTTCAGGCCGTCATAGGAGAAATTACGGACCGATTTCTCGATGACCCATTCCGTAGCCTGGGACATGACGAGCCGCTGGAAATCATCCACGGTGCGGATGCTCCGGAGGATGTCGCGGAGGTAGGTTTCAGGCTGGTTGTTGAAGATATACTTGGAAATCCAAGGTACATTGGGATGTTCGGCCAGTTTGGATAAGGCGGCGGCCGCTTCTTCGTCGTTATAGGGAGCGATGTCCTCGAAAGGATTCAATTCATCCATAGTCGTCGGTTTTTGTACAAGCAAAGGTACTCAATCCGGCCCAATTTAGCAAGACCGGACCAGCAGGGAACTGTCTCCGTAACTGAGAAACCGGAACCCGTGCGAGAGCGCATAGTCGTAGATGGTCCTCCAATCCCCTCCCACAAACGCAGATACCAGCAGGATGAGGGTGCTTTCGGGCTGATGGAAATTCGTGACCATCATGTCCACCAGGCGGAAACGGAAGCCGGGAACGATGATAATCCGCGTACCCACCTTGAGCTCGGCCATCCCGTTCGATTCCAGATAATGGACGATGGCTTCGAGGGATTCCTTCGTGGAGTACGGATACTCCCGCTCGTACGGAGCCCACTGCGGAACATCATCCGGACTCCCCTTCTCGATACAGCTTACTCCCACATAATAAAGGGATTCCAGCGTCCGGACAGATGTTGTTCCAACAGCAATCAACTTTCTGTCCATCCGACAGATAGCCTTCAGTAATTCAAGCGTAACTACAAATGGTTCCCGATGCATGGGATGCTCGGAGACCAAGGAACTCTTGACAGGAAGGAACGTACCTGCCCCCACGTGAAGGCAGACGGTTTCCGTATCGATTCCCTTGGCCCTGATCCGGTTCAGCACATCCTCCGTGAAATGGAGGCCTGCTGTTGGCGCCGCCACGGAACCGCGGATATGCGCATACAGAGTCTGATATCTTTCAATATCGATTTTCTCCGACTCCCGGTTCAGATATGGCGGGATCGGAATCGTACCACATACCTCCAGGACCTTGGAAAATGGAGATCCGTCCTTCCAGGTGAACGCAACGATACCCGTCTGGCCATCCCTGCTCAACAGCTTGGCTTCCAGTCCCATGTCGGGCGTATCTTCCGTCTTGAACAATGCCAGGACATCCTCTTTCCATTTCTTTGCATTGCCGATGACGCATTTCCAGACGCAGCGTTCCGTGGAAGCAAAGGCAGTAGCGTATTCGACCGGCTGGACAGGCTCCAGGCAGAAAATCTCGATATGGGCACCGGTCGCCCGCTGGAAATGCATCCGGGCCGGAACGACCTTCGTATCATTGAAAATCATCATTGCACCTTCCGGCAGAAAAGACGGCAGTTCCCGGAAAACGTGTTCATCGACCTGTCCTGATTCGTAGCGGAGCAATTTGGAGGAATCCCGTTCCGGAAGCGGATACTTGGCGATCCGCTCATCCGGCAACGGATAGTTATAATCCTCGATATGGATTTCAGGTATCATCGTTCAATTTTCAAATTTCGGCACGAAGTTACACATTTCTCCACGATTATGGAAATCTGGACGTACCGTTTTCCTGAGCTAAACGAGTGCCCTAAATCTGTCAACATTTGTAAACACCTGTACATTACCCGCATTCTTTTTCAACACAAACAACAAAATTCCCCATAAGTATTTTTTATAGGCAAATCTCTGTAAATGTAATATACATATAATCAGCATGTTAGCATAATTTATATAATTGTATGATTTAGCAAAAGAAATAAACAAAGCAGGTAATTGGATAATTACCATTGAAAAATAGATTTTAACAATCTTGTTTTATACTATAAATCAGTTATTTATCAACTATTATATATAGTGTTAATATAATATATTTCGGCCATATTTCCGCTCCTTGTATACCACATTTCAGCATGATACAACACTTGTATTTTCACTTTAGATTCGTTACTTTTGTAACACAATCCCTATTTGTGATGGATAAACGCCTTCAACAGTTTTTGGACGCTGAAAACATCTCACAGGCACAACTGGCCGAGACGCTCGGCGTAGCGCGTGCTGGCATTTCGCATATCCTTTCCGGACGGAACAAGCCCGGCTTTGATTTCCTGGAAGCGATGGCCCTCCATTTCCCGCAGATTAACATGGACTGGCTTCTGACCGGAAAAGGCCGGATGTACAAGGACGCTGCCGCCTCATCGTCTGAGAATCCCGTTTTTGCAACCCTCCAGCCTCCGCGTCGCGTTTCCAAGATTCTCGTCTTCTACGACGACAATACATTTGAGGAGTTTCAATAAGATTGCTATCTTTGTATCTCAATAACAGGCGAATCGATGAGCAATCTGCAACAGCGCGCACGCCGGATGATCTGGAGGCGTCACATTCCGGGCTTCAAGGCTTGGAACCGCTTGTTTTACAGGCGTGAGCACCCGTCTTTAGGACGGGAAGCCTTCGGAATCCGGTTCCCGCACCCGCTGGGTGTAGCCCCCGTTCTGGAACGCCAGTATGACCTGCTGGACGAGCTGGACAGCATCGGATTCGCCTTTACCGGCATCATTCCCGGCACGACGCCCATTCCGGTCATCGCCGACCGGCTGGCATCCCGCAAGTCCGGAATCATTGCCTCTGTCGAACTGAAAGCCGAAGAATCGGACGAAAACCAGGTGCAGGACCACCTTGTCCGTACCTACTCGCTCCTGTATGACTTCGCCGACTATTTCATCATCGACATCAACCGGCAGAGCGGGCTTTCCTCACTGGATGACCTTTCGGACTGGACAGAAATCCTGGACGAACTCCTCAGCCTGCGTCTCTGCTACGAACGCTACAAACCCATCCTCCTGCGGCTTTCTCCTTCCCATTCTGACGAGCAGATGGGCAGAATCCTGGATTTCAGCCTCCTTTCAGGCATCGACGGACTCGTTGCGCCCGGGGTTTCCAAAGTCCGACAGGTGGCCGCCTACACCAAAGGAAGGATTCCGGTCATCGGATCCGGCGCCATTACGGCCCCTGAAGATGCAATCGCCCTGCTCGACGCAGGTGCGACCCTCATCGAAGTGGCCCAGGGAATCCCTTCCAAGGGATATTCAACGTCCAAGCGTATCTTGAAAGCGATTGAAAAATCGAAGCAAAAAGCATGATCCAAGCTTCCATCTGCACGATCGGCGATGAAATCCTCATCGGCCAGATTGTGGACACCAATTCTTCGCGGATTGCGACGGCCCTGGAAGAAGCCGGCATCCGCGTTACCCGTATGCTATCCATTGGGGACAGCCGGGACGAGATTCTTGACAATCTTCGCAATGAACTTACACTGAATGATATCGTAATCACCACCGGTGGCCTTGGCCCCACGAAGGATGACATTACGAAGGGAGTTCTGGCCGAACTGTCCGGCAGTACTGGTTACGTCGAGCATCCGGGGCAGTTGGAGAAAATCCGTGAAATCCTGCACAGCCGGGGCCTGGACATGCTGGAGAGCAACCGTGCCCAGGCGCTGGTTCCGGAGCGTTGCGATGTGATCGTGAACCAGAAAGGCACAGCCCCGATCATGGTATTCCGTTTCCCTGAAGAATCATTCGGAGCCACCCTCTACGCCCTTCCTGGCGTACCGTTCGAAGCTGTCGGAGCCATTCCTTCCGTCATGGATGATATCCGGAAGCATTTCCTGACGGAAAACATCCTCCATCGGAACCTGATGGTGTTCGGAATAGCGGAATCCGCTCTATCTGAATTGATTGCCCCCTGGGAAGACGCCTTGCCGGAAGATATGCACCTCGCCTATCTCCCCAATCCCCTTACCGGAATCCGCCTGCGCCTGTCCATCTATGGCGGTTCGGAAGAGGAAGATGCGGCACGGATGGACAAGGAAGTGGAAAAGTTGAGAAGGATCCTGGGAGACAAACTTTATTCCGAGGACGATGACACCCTCGAAGCGACGGTTGGAAGGCTCCTGAAAACCATGGGAAAAACGCTCAGTGCCGCCGAATCCTGTACGGGTGGAGAAATCTCCCACCTCATCACCTCTGTCCCCGGTTCTTCGGCTTACTATCTGGGCTCGGTTACCTCCTATGCCATTTCGGTGAAGGAGAAAGTCCTGGGGGTTCCCTCGGAAACCATCGAAAGCTTCGGCGTCGTCAGTTCGGAAGTAGCTGCCGCCATGGCGGAAGGTGTACGGAGAGTGACCGGCAGTGACTATGCCGTATCCACGACCGGACTTGCCGGGCCAGACGGAGACGAGCGTAATCCCGTGGGTACCGTATGGATCGGAGCGGCGGGTCCCAAGGGTACGAAAACCGTCAAAAAGATCTTCAAGAACGATCGGAAACGCAATATCGAGCGTTTTGCAGCCTCCGCACTCGATTTTTTGCGTCTGATGATTCTTGAAGATTTAAACAAGTGATAATAAAGAAGTAAAACAAAATAGTTATGATGTGTAACTTTTTTGTTTTACCCGTTTCATCACCTCCAGAAGGTTCTTTCCGGCCACTTTTTCCACCGATTCGGCATCATATCCGCGTCGATGCATTTCATCAAAGACACCCCCGATGAGGGACACGTTTTCCAATCCCTTCGGCGTCACCAGGATGCCGTCGAAATCAGAGCCGATTCCCACATGGTCAATACCCGCGACGGAAACCGCATGGTCGATGTGGTCCACGATTTCCCGGATTCCCGGACGGCAGAGTGTTTCCAACTTGTCCTGCATCTCTTCCCAGGCCCGCACCCGCGAAGGATCCGACGGATCCTTGATGAAAGCGGCTTCCACCTTTTCCCCTTCCTCGAACAAGGCGGCATCGGAGGGATCGGAAAGGAAACGGTCCGACAGGAACGCCGGATAGAAATTGATCCCGACATAACCGCCGGTCTCCCCCAGCACCTGCAGCATTTCATCGGTCAGGTTCCTCCGGTGGTTGCATAGTGCCCGGCAGCAGGAATGGGTGGCGATCACGGGTGCTTCGGACAACCGGATGCAATCCCAGAAAGTGTCGTCGGAAGCGTGAGACAGGTCCACCATCATCCCCAGTTCGTTCATCTCCCGGACCACCTCTCTTCCGAAAGGACTCAAGCCCTGCCAATGCGTCCCTTCCGCCGCACTGTCCGCAATGGCGTTGTCTCCATTATGCGTAAGCGTCAAGTAGCTGACGCCCAGCCGGTAAAAGGTTCTTAACAAGGGCAGCGACCGCTGGATGGGAGATCCATTCTCCATCCCGATGAAAACGGAGATCAATCCGTCTTTCCCATTCTCTGCGGCTTCCTCCGGGGAAAAGGCCAGCGAGGCATAATCCGGATTGGCATCCACAGCGTCATAGACGGCGGAAATCATTTCCAAGGCATACCGGGTTGCTGCGTCCGGAGTCAAGGACGCAGGGGTGTAGAGCGCGAAAAAAGAACCGCCGACTCCCCCGCGCCTGAGTTTGGGGAAGTCGACGTGTCCATAACGATTGTCGATACCTATGTTCCGGAGCCGGATGAGCTGGGAAGGGGTATCGACATGGCTGTCAAATACTTGCATTACTTGGTACCGTAAGGGGCCAGGGTGGATTTCACAATCTTGCCGATCCGGAATTCCGGGGAACCGCTGTAATACAGGGAACTGCCTCCGACCAGAGTCGCATCGACCCTGCGGGAAACGCTGACCGTCACGCTGGAAGAATTGGCCAGATTGGCATCCACCTCATTGAACGGCATCGCATAGGCATCCACGGATGAGGAGCGCGTTCCTTTGACCGTCAGGTTGTCACCCTTGCCGGAGAGGACAACCTTGGAACTGCCTTCGCAGGTCACATCCACTTTTTCCGTCTCGGAAGTGACGCTGACCTGGGAGGAGCCCGACGTGAAGAGGTTCATGGAACGGCAGGGACCATTGGCTACCACGACGGAAGAGCCGTCCGTATTGACAGCGAGTTCATTGCCACTGAATGTGAGCTTCAGATTGGCATTTCCGTCCGTACTGGCCTCGACACCCCTGTCGCTCTTCACGGAGAGGACAGCCTGCGCGTTCTTTTTCAGGATGACCTTGGCCGTAGTCGCGTTCACGGCCAGGTTCTTGACCTGGCTCTTCCCCGCGGCGGTCAATTCGAACTCGGGCGAGAGGAATTCATCCACACCGATGAAGGAAGCATTGTCATTCAGGGCGATGGACTTGATCTCCGGCGTATAGACGACAGCGCGGAAGACGGGCGTCAGGCTGCCTTTGCCTTTATACAGTTTCTTGATCTCCTTGGGAACCGCTTTCTCATCAAAGGAAAGATAGAGGGTCTTCGCCTTGACATACACTTCGACATAAGGCTGAAGGTCCTTGTCTACAGTCAGGCGGACACCATAGGCGCCGCGGGCCAGACTGACCTCGAAGTCGTTGGAAACGTTGATGCCGTTGAATTCGGAAACCGGAATCTCCTTGTCGGCCAGCTGGGCAGCGAGCGACTGGGCACGCACAGGCTGGGGTGCCAGCGCCAGGACCGCTGCGAAAGCAATCATTCCGATGAGTGCCTTCAAATTCTTGTCAATCAATCTTTTCATATCAATAGAGTTTTAGTTTTCCAATTTGGTCATCTGTTCGCTCCACTCCTCGGTGAAAGCATCCAGGCTCATTTTGTTCTCCAGGTATTCCCGGGTCAATTCCATCACGTCATCCTCCTTTCCGGGAGCGGCCAGCACTTTCTCGATGGCCGCCTGCCGCTTCTCCAGTTTCCCGATCTCCTTCTCCAGATAGTCCACCCGGTTCTGGATTTTCCGGATCTCCCTGGAAACGGTCTTGCGGGCCTGGAAGGACTCCTGGGCTTCGGCCTTCTTTTCGTCCACCGTTTTTTCTACGACGGTGAACCGGCGCTCCAGTTCCTGCAGGCTTTCGAGTTTCCGCTTGGCCAGGAAATCGGTCACACCGCCGAGGTGCTCCTTCACCTTCCCGTCCCGGAACTCGTACAGCTTGTCTACCAGCCCGTCCAGGAAATCCCGGTCATGAGACACTACAATGAGCGTGCCGTCAAAGGCCTGCAGGGCCTGTTTCAACCGGTCTTTGGACCTGATATCCATATGGTTGGTGGGTTCGTCCAGCGCCAGGACGTTGTAGGGCTGGAGCATCAGCTTGGCCATACCCAGCCGGGCGCGTTCACCGCCGCTGAGGACGGAGACCCGTTTGTCGATGTCCTCCCCCCGGAACAGGAAAGCTCCGAGAAGGTCGCGGAGTCTGGTTCGGATCTCTCCTACCGCAATACGGTCAAGGGTGCTGAACACCGTTTCATTCTTATCCAGGATATCTTCCTGATTCTGTGCATAATACCCGATATGGACATTGTGCCCCACCTTCGCCTCGCCGGAAACCGGATCCAGTTCGCCCATGATTACGCGCATCAGGGTAGTCTTTCCTTCACCGTTCCGGCCGATGAGGGCAACCTTCTCCCCGCGCTTGATCTCCACTTCCGCGTCGCGGAAAACGACCTTCTGCGGATAACCCACGGTCAGGTCCGTCCCCTTGAAGACGACGTCGCCCGAACGGGCGGCGGGCGGAAAGCGGAGGTTGAGCTTCGCATCGTCCGTCTCGTCGATTTCGATCCGGTCCAGTTTCTCCAGTGCCTTGATGCGGGACTGGACCTGGTTGGACTTGGTGGGCTTGTAGCGGAACCGATTGATGAAATCCTCCGTCTTCTCGATCATCCGCTGCTGGTTCTCATAGGCGGCCGTCTGCTGCGCAAGTCGCTCAGCACGGAGGGTAACATACTGACTGTATGGGACTTTATAATCGTGGATGTGGCCCAGGAGCATCTCCACCGTCCGGGTGGTGACATTGTCCAGGAACTTGCGGTCATGGGAGACCAGGAGCAGGGATCCACGGTAAGACTTCAGGTAATCTTCGAACCATTCGATGGATTCGATGTCCAGATGGTTCGTAGGCTCGTCCAACAGGAGAACGTCCGGATGTGCCAGCAGCACCTTTGCCAGTTCGATGCGCATGTTCCAGCCCTGGCTGAAGGTTTCGGTGTGGCGGTCCAGCTCATCTTCCTTGAAGCCCAGGCCGAAGAGCGTCCGCTCCGCCTGCACCCGGGGAGACTCCCCCGTTTCCAGCGCCAAACGGTCGTTAATCTCGTTCAGACGATCGATCAATTTAGCGTAATCGGCTGATTCATAGTCTGTACGCTCCCCCAGTTGGACATTGATCCGGTCCAGTTCACGCTCCATCTCGTGCAGGTGGTCGAACACGGTCATCACCTCATCGATGACACTCCTGCCCCGGTGGTGCTCCATGATCTGGGGCAGGTAGCCGATGCGGAGGTCCGCAGGCATGTCGATATGGCCCGAAGTGGGGCTCTGCTCCCCCGTGATCAGCTTCATCAGCGTGGACTTGCCGGCTCCGTTCTTTCCGACGAGGCCGATCTTGTCGCTTTCGCTGATATGGACGCTGATGTCGTCCAGGAGCGTAAAACTCCCGTAAGCGACCGTTACATCATTCAGGGAGATCATTTCTTACAAAGCAATACGGATAATTCGAACAGCAGCCAAAGGGGCACTGCTGCAATCAACATGGAAAGAGGATCCGCCGGCGTAATGATGGCGGCGACGACGAGCACCGCAACCAGGGCATGCTTCCGGTATTTATTGAGTGAAGCACGGTGCAGGACCCCCAGATGGGACAGGAGGACGACCACCATCGGGAATTCGAAAACGATGCCGAAGGCCAGGATGGTGGAATTGAAAAGAGAGATGTAGGAATCCAGGGTGATGGAATTCTGGACCAGGTCGCTGACCCGATAAGTCAGGAAAAAGTGAAGTGCCAGCGGCAGGATGATCAGATAACCCACCAGAAGACCCACATAGAACAGGACACTTCCTCCGATGAAGGCCACCCTGACCGGTTTTTTCTCCTGTTCATACAGGGCGGGAGCGATGAATCGCCAGATTTCGAAACAGATGTAAGGAAAAGACAGGATGAATCCCAAAATCACGGATTCCTTCATGTGGACCATGAACTGAGCGGTCACGCTCACGTTGATCAGATCCACGTCCAAAGGAGAACCCATCCATTCATAAAGGAAAAACCCCGGGGCGATGGGACCGAATACGATCTTTCCGAATACGAATTCCCGGAAACAGAATACCGCGACGGAAAGCAGCAATACGGAGAGCGCCGACCGAACGATAGTTCCCCGGAGCACTTCCAAATGGTCCCAAAAGGACATCTCCTTGTCCTTGGAGTCCACTCAGCGTCTACTTTTTATCTTCTTCGCCTTCGACATCCTCGAGTTCCTTCTCCACCTCCTTCATCCCCTGCTTGAAACTCTTGACGCCTTTCCCGAGCCCCTTCATGAACTCAGGAATCTTGTTGGCGCCGAAAAGTACCAGGATGACAACGGCGATGATGACGACCTGCCAAGGGCCGATGACACCGAGCGGATAGATTAACAGTGTGTTCATATTCCTGTGTTTTACAGTCTTTCTTCAATCATGGTCTGAATCACTTCCGGACAACGGACCGGAAGGAAGGTCTGCGAATCGATGAATCCCAGGGTAACCGCCCCTTCGGCACATACTTCACCGTTCTGGTTGAGGACAGACTGGCGGACGACAAGTTTCGCCAGGGGGACCTTGTCGATCTCTGCCACCGCCGTGAGGACATCCCCCATCCGGGCCGGATGCTTGAACCGGCACTCGACCGAGACGATCGGAATCATCACGCCGTACTCGCTCTCGCACCGCTCGATGGGAAATCCCCAATCCGCCATCATCTGGTTTCGGGCAATCTCGAAATAACGGATATAATTCGAGTGATGGACCACAGCCATCTGGTCGGTTTCGTAGTACCGGACGGGGAAAGATACCTCAAAATGCGTCATAACAAAAATGTTAATACATTAAACAATTTTGTTTTATTAGCTATTTTTCAGCGCTTTCAGCTGAGACTCCAGACTTTCAATCTTGGAAAGCGAATCCGCCTCTTTCTTACGCTCGTTTTCGATGACGGCAGCCGGCGCGTTGGCCACGAAGCGCTCGTTGGCAAGCTTTCCGCGGACACCGGCCAGGAATTTCTGCTGGTATGCGAGGTCCTTTTCGAGCTTCGCGATCTCCTCCGCGACGTTCACCAGGCCGCTCAACGCGACAAACATTTCATGGGTACGGACCATAAAGCCGACCCCCTGTCCGGAGCCGAAATCAGCCACGGTTTCCACCTTCACATTGCCCATTTTTACGACGACCGGGAGAACGTCGGCCGGGAAGCCGCCCTTGATCTTCAGGTCAAGGGTTTCCTTCGGAGCGATGCTCTTCTGATTGCGGATGCCACGGACACCGTTCACCGCTTCCTCGGCGAGCTCGAAGTTCACGAGCGTCTCCGGATCGAACGGCTTCACGACGGGAGCGGCCGCATACATGATGGTCTCCCCTTCCTTGCGGTCCTCCATGTTCTGCCACAGTTCCTCGGTGATGAACGGCATCACCGGATGGATGAGTTTGAGCAGGGCCTCGAAGTAGCCTAGCGTGGCATCGTACGTGGCGCGATCCACAGGCAGGCCGAAGGCCGGCTTGATGGCCTCGAGGTACCAGGCGCAGTAATCGTCCCAGAACAGCTTGTAGATGGCCATCAGGGCGTCAGAGATGCGAAACTTGCGGTAGTGGTCCTCCACGGTGGCGACCGTCTCGCTGAGTTTCGCGTCGAACCAGCGGATTGCGGTGGCCGCGGCGGGCGTCTGGGCGATGGAATCATCGACGGAGAAGCCCTTTACCAGACGGTAGGAGTTCCAGATCTTGTTGCAGAAGGCGGCACCCTGCTTGATCTGGGCCTCGTCATAGAAGATGTCGTTGCCGGCGGACGAGCACAGGAGCATGCCGATGCGGACGGCATCGGCACCGTAGGTTCCGATCAGGTCCAGCGGATTCGGTGAATTGCCGAGGGTCTTCGACATCTTCCGGCCGATCTTGTCACGCACGATGCCGGTGAAATACACGTTGGAGAACGGTTCCCGGCCCATGAATTCCTCTCCGGCCATGATCATGCGGGCCACCCAGAAGAAGATGATGTCCGGGCCGGTCACGAGGTCGCTCGTCGGATAATAGTAGGCCAGGTCCTTGTTGGGTTTGTGGTCCGGATGGCCGGGCATATCCGGGTCGAACACGGAGATCGGCCAGAGCCAGGAACTGAACCAGGTATCCAGCACATCCTCGTCCTGACGAAGGTCTTCCGCCTTGATATCCGGGCAGATAGCACGTGCGGACTCAAGTGCCGCTTCCGGTGTGGCTTCCACGACGAACTGGCCGTTCGGGAGGTAGTAGGCCGGAATCCGCTGACCCCACCAGAGCTGACGGGAGATGCACCAGTCGTGGGCATTCTCCATCCAGTGGCGGTAAGTATTGACATAACGCTCGGGTATGAACTTCGTGCGTCCGCTGTCGACCGTCTCCAGGGCGACCTTCGCCAGGGTGTCCATCTTCAGGAACCACTGGGCGGAGAGCTTGGGTTCGATGACGGCGTTCGTCCGCTCAGAATAGCCGACCGGCGAGGTG
>JAEEGI010019325.1_pt1 | contig 13743 bp, 13 predicted proteins | sample 8958751 | NCBI WGS metagenome assembly JAEEGI01 (sample SAMN16246545, study PRJNA631951) | gut metagenome | biome: gut microbiome; feature: rumen; material: KS-attached | host: Bos | place: Iran: Karaj | collected 2018-10
CAGCACAATGCGGTTATCGGGTGTGACGATGATATTGTCAGGTTTGATGTCGCGATGCAACACATGCTTGCTATGAATGTAAGCCACAGCCTCACCCAACTGCCCCATGCAGTTGACGGCATCATCGTAACTCATCTTGCCGTTGCGCTCAACGAGTTGCTGCAATGTGGTGCCCTCCACATATTCCATGACAATATAAGAGGTGTTGTTTTCATCGAAGATGTCGTTCACCCTGACCACATGCGGATGGTTCAACGATGCCAAAGTACGTGCCTCATCGGCAAATCGGTTCCTCAGCTTGGAATACATCACAGGATCCATATCTTGCAACGAGACCGTGTTATGGTCGCCTTCGCGCATACATTTGCCATTGATGAAGAACTCCTTGACAGCATAATAGCTACCTAGTTCTTTATGCCTCGCGTAGTAAGTAATGCCAAAGCCACCGATGCCTAGCACCTTTTCGATAACATAACGGCCGCCGCCTAGAGTAGTGCCAATGTCTAATGATTGTTTCATAGTTCTTATTGTTTGTATTTTTTACTGATTGTACAAATTCTTACTTTTCTTCATAATCGCATCCAAGAAACCGCTCCACCGCATTATTAAACAACTCGGAGCATTTGTTCGCCACAAAATGGTCACCTTCAATGATTTCCAACTTTGCATTGGGCAAACTTTTGTAAATCAGCCGCGTATGCGACTCTTTAATCATGTCCTTTGTACCTGCCACGACCAACACGGGCATTGTCAGGCGAGCCAACTCGGAAGGCTCAATATGCGGCTCGTTCACCATCAGAGCGAGCATTTCGGCGTTTTGTTTGGCTTTCTCGGACTTCTTCGCAAATAGCTTTGCGATACGGTAGCCGATTTCGATGGGCCATTGGTACAACGGCCTTACACCGCTCGGAAACAGGTTTGCGCCATCAATGATCAATTTTTCGACCCTTTCTGGGTATTTCAACGCAAAGGTCAAAGCAATATTACCACCATCGGAAAAGCCCAATAAAATGGCTTTTCCGATGGTATTTTGATCCATAAAGTCGTGCAAGTCCTCAGCAAACTGGACAATGGTGAAAGGCTTCTCCCCTCTCGGCGACTGTCCATGACCGCGTGTATCCATGGCTATGACGCGATATTCTCTTGCAAAACAGGGTATCTGATGCTCAAAATAGTCGCAGTTCTCGCCATTGCCGTGGAGCAAAATGAGTGGCTTGCCTTGGCCTTGTTCGACGTAATGAAGCTGGATGTCAGACATCAATAGTAATCATACGAGTCAAACGCGCCACCAATTGCGCCAATCGCGCTAGCAATAACGGTAAAGTAGATGATCCATATCACAATGGAGATGATAGAAATAATCAAGCCTGCGATAGCCAATCCTTTCTGCTTGCCACCCATCTTCTTGGCCTTTGAGAGACCTATGATTGAAAAGATGAGGCCCAGAGGTGAGAGGACAAAAGCGAAGATAAAGCCCAAAATGGCAAAAACGTTGGCACCCGAGGGCTGTTGTGGAGCAGCAGGTGCTGGCTCACTCGTGCCACCGCCAATCATGTTCCAGTTGAGTACTTCCCTACCGGCAAACATGATGATGTCGCCACGATTGATGGGGAACGATGCGTTGTGTACCCTATTACCGTTGACCAATGTGCCATTCGTGCTGTGGTCAATGAGTGTGTAAGTGCCGTTGTTTTCCACGATTTCTGCGTGGTCATTGCTGACTTCCGGATTCGAGTAGCAAATGGTCTTTCCGGGTCTTCTTCCAATAGTATAAGTATTCATAATGTTAAGATTTAGATGATTTTGTTATTGATTATTTAATTAAGTTCCAGTTCAGAACTGCGCCACCACCAAACAAGATGACGTCGCCACGGTTGACGGGATACGATGCGTTGTGAACCCTGTTGCCGTTGACCAAAGTACCGTTAGTGCTGTGTTCTATCAGGAGATAACTTCCGTTGTTCTCTACGATTTCTGCATGGTCATTACTGACTTCAGGATTTGAGAAGCAAATGGTCTTCCCTGTTCTTCTTCCAATGGTATATGTATTCATAATATTTAGATTTAGTATGAGTCAAACGCGCCACCAATCACACCAATCGCACCAGCAATAAGGGTGATGTAAATGATTGTTATCACAAGTGAGATAATAGAAATGATTAAACCTGCAATAGCCAAACCTTTCTGCTTACCGCCCATCTTTTTGGCCTTCGCGAGACCTACTATCGAGAAGATGAGGCCCAGAGGCGAAATGAGGAAAGCGAAGATGAAGCCAAGGATGGCAAAAGCATTGGAGCCTGAGGTCTGTGGCGCAGCCACGGAATCTTCAGCTTTGTGGTCTCCAGTGGGAGTAATTGTTTCTTCGACACCATCTTGTGCCTGACTGACAAATTCGGGCTCGAAATAGGTAGTCCAGGGCAGCATAGTGTCACCGATACGAACAAAGTCGCCTTCGTCAAGCACCACCTCACCTTGAACCCGGTTACCGTTAACAAAGGTTCCGTTGGTACTGTTGAAGTCTATCAAATGATATGTGCCGTCGTCGAGCTGCACAATCTGCAGGTGATGACGCGACACCCTATCGTCGTTGTCGATGATGACATCGTTGCCTTTTAATCGGCCTATGGTAATTACTTTCATGTGTTTATATGTTTATCTTAATAATATCCTCAGCCATCTCGGCGCAGGTTTGATACCGCAGCCATGGTTCAGGGCGAAGGGCCTTTTCAATGATAGGTTGGAATTCTGGATTGACATAGGGACAAATCTGATGTGCAGCAGGGATGTTACCCATCTTAATCTTGTTCCAGATATCAGTTGTAGTCGCTCCGTCAAAGGGCAGATGGTAGGTGAGCAAGCAAAAGAGCGTCACACCCAAGGCAAAGATGTCGGTCGCGGGACCGCATTGCTCCTTTTGGAACTGCTCAGGGGGCATGAAAGCAGGAGTGCCGACGGCACGGGCATTGTTGTTAATGTCCTTAAGCTTGGCGGAGATGCCCATGTCAAGCATCTTCACAGTCATGTCCGTCTTACGCACCATAATGTTAGCCGGCTTGATGTCCTTGTGGACATAGCCGTTACGGTGGATGTAGCCCACAGCATCTAGGATCTGCAAGAAAAGCGGAATGGCAATGTTGTCACGTATAGGACCTTTAACCACCTTGCGCTGGTATTCGTCCAGTGTCCAGCCATCAATAAACTCCAAGACAAGATAGTCCTGATTGGGCATCTTGATGAAGTCCTTGAGTTTGGTGATGTGCTCATTCTTTTGCGAAAGATATAAATACATCTGAGCCTCTTTCTCCAAGGCTTTCAGTTGTTCAGGTGTCGGCTTGCGCGGCTCCTTAATGGCCACCAGATACCCAGTCTTGGTGTCGATGGCACGATACACTCTGGCAAAGCCGCCCGAATCACTCAGGACGTCGAAGACATCATAACGATATTGTCCCAGATTTGGCAGGTCCATCTTATTCAATTCCTTATTTTCGCTATTATCAGATCAGTTCAACATTGATGGTTTTATTCTCATTTTTCCCATCAGCATCTTTCGCTTTCGACTCGGATTCCGTTTCGGCTTTCACTTCCTGGTCGGTATTTTCATCCATCTCGTTTTTTGCATCTTGTAGGTTCACTCCCTCTTCTGCTTCTTGCTTCGTCTGGATAGGTTCCTCTATCTTTTCCTTCCCATGCCACCAAATGAAATAGGCCGCTACTCCGCCACCAATCAGCAGCATAAGTACCACAGCGGGAATCAGGATGGCGAGCAACAATTTGGTTTTCTTTTTCTTAGGAGGCGTTACTTGTTGTGGAGCGGGGTTGTTTGCCACATTAAGGGTCGGAGTCGAATAAGCTTCCTTACGCCAGTTGGGGTTGTGGTCGGGGTGATTGCTGAGAGGATAAGGACTTTCCACCACCTTGATGACTTGAGCAGTGATGTTGTCCAAACCTTTGCCCGGCACGTTGGCGTTGGTCACCAGATCGAGCACCTTTTGTTCTATGGACTGATCCGACGACAAGATGGCTTCGATGCCATCATCATCAACCATGCCGGAGAGTCCATCGCTGCAAATCAGGAACATATCACCCTTGGCAGGCTGTACGGGAGACATATACACTTCCGGTTTCAGCTCCTCCTTTGTCCCCAAGGCTTTCATGATCACGTTTTTGCGCGGATGGTGTTCGGCTTCACGGTCATCCAATTGCCCCATGTCGACAAGTGACTGGACGAAGGAGTGATCCTTGGTGATACGGAAAAGACGCTTTTTCTGGCCTTCATAGAGATAGATGCGGCTATCACCCACATGAGCGATGTAGGCGTCATTGCCATCGAACAGCACGATGCAAGCCGTGGTGCCCATGCCTTTCAGCGAAGGCTCGGCGTTGGCAGCACCGATAATCTGGAAATTGGCTCGACACAACGCATCATGCAAGGCTTGATAAATGTTAGGATAACGTTGGGCCTTGAAATACTGAATGATTTGTTCCACAGCAATGCGCGAAGCCGTGGCTCCACCCACATGGCCGCCCATCCCGTCGCAAACGACAAAAAGCTCGCCGTTGGGCACGGTAGCAAAGCCACATGAATCCTCGTTGGCCTGACGCACCTGGCCAGTGATAGTGAGACCATAAGCCTCTATGTTGGTGTTACTGACTAAGTAATGTTCGCAGTTCATTTGAATCAAAGATATAAGATGATTTTAACCTGTCCCAATTGGATTGTGTCGGCACTATGAAGCACCGTCTGTGCCTGCACCATGCCGTTCACAATGACGTGGTTGGTGCTGTTTGTGTCGATGATGTAGAATCCATAACCATCATAGGTGATGATGGCGTGTTGGCGCGACACCGATGAATGGTTTAACACGATATCGTTGCTCGCATCGCGTCCTATAGTCACGGTAGGCTTGGTCATGTCGTATGTCGATTTCAAGCCCTCTAGCTCGTACACCAAGCGGGGATACACATTCTTGGTTTTCATCAAGGTGGCTAAGCGTTCCTGCTCAGCCCGCTCCTGGTCGGCAACACGGTTCTTCTCCTGTTGACGTTTGTATTCATCCAACGAGCTGTTGGCTTGGGCAATAGCCTGTTGGGCCTCAGCTTCGGCAACACGCTGCTTGTTCTCCAAGTCTTTCAGCTTACGTGCTTTTTTCTTGTGACCTATCACGCTAAGAACGATGGCCAAAACAATCAGCATAAGGACAAGCAAGATTATCAACACCGTAAGCAGGACATGCTCTTTAATCCATTCTTTTAGCGAGAACGCAGGGGGCATGTATTGTTCCTGATACTCGACACCTTTAATATTAATAGCAACCGTCTGGGGGTCGTCGCCACGTTTCATGCTCGATTCAAAGGTGAAACGATAGTCATGGCCAAAATAGGATTCATCAATCTTGTTGTACCATCCCAACATGGCGGCGCAGGCCTGCTCTTCTTCATTTTGGTCAAAGGCCTTGAAATCGCCTTCGGTGGCCTTGGCAAAGTTAGCCGGCTCGAGAGCCACGCCACTGGCAGGATAATACTCAAGGATATACACGGGGATGTTGCAACGTTGGGCCAACAGCAGCACCTGATCGGCCGAGTCGGCACCCGCCACGTTGCGCGGATGGCCTGAGGTGAACAGATACACCGCCCTTGACTTGCCGTCCTCAGGCAAGTCACGCAACAGTTCAACGGACTCGCGCACAGCGGTATAGAGGTCGGTGCTATTGGGTGCGTCGGTGAAGCTACAATCTGAGTGGCGGTGGTTCATCACCAAGTCCTTGAGGTAGCCGAAGTCGTTGGAGAAGCCGTCGCCGAGCGGCTGCATCACCGTAGTAGTGTTGATGCTGCGGTGGAACTGGGCCACCATCACCTGATCACCAGCACCCAACTCGTTGCTCGACAAGAACAGGTTGATACTGTTCTTCACGAACTCATGCTGACCCGCACGGATGTCCTTCCCCTTACTAATCTCCATGAAGTCCTCCCATAGGATGACAATGTGATGACCTGCATTCTGCGCATCGCGTTGCAGCATTTGCATGGTGAAGGGCTTGCTCAGGCCATTTTCCTTCAAGAAGCGGACATCATTCTCCGTCAGTTGTACAGCACCATCATCGTGCCACACAAACGACACCTCAGGAAAGGCCTCTGAGTTAAATGTTTCCTTCATATACCCCTCTGTCTGCGCCAGCATGGCAAAAGGGCACAATAGGCATATCATTGCAAAGGCAAAGATCTTTTTCATAGGTGAATGGATTAAATGCGAAAAGACAAGGTTCAGAACGAAGTACGGAACTTGAAGACGGTCTTGCCCACCTGGATGACGTCGCCGTCGTTCAAGGCAACAGCGTTCACGCCAGTGTCACTGCCATTGACGCGCGTACCACTAGTCGAGAGGCTATCCTGAATGAAGTAACTACCTTCGCGGTAGAGCAGCACGGCATGTTTGCCAGATACAGTGTTGTCATTGACGCTGATTTGGCAGTCCAAGTCGCGACCAATGGTGTTGCGTCCTTCAAAGAGTTTGAAGTCGACACCCATATCATTGAGTGTATAGGAGACCAACCAGCCTACCAATTTGCGTGAGCTGCGCACTTCGCCGCCACCCACTCCCGGTGCTGAATCGTCGAAGATCATCGTCTTCGAAGCAGATGAAACAGGCGTGTTGACCACACGTTCTGGCTCCGCAGCAGTAAAGGCACCAGAGTTGGGTACCGTTTCACCACCCATTGGAACACCCATGTCAGGCACAACGCGGGTTTTGTTGGGGTCACTCATTCCGCCACCACTTGGAATTGTGGCTCCTCCCATCGGCATAGCAGCTCCTATACCTGGCATTGTGGTACCACTATTATAGGCACCACCTCCAGCAGGGGAAGCTTGCGTAGCATTTGGAGCGCCAGCACTACTTGAACAATAAGGGCATTGAGCCAGGTCATCCTTATAGAAATGACCATTGGGACATCTTTTGTAACCTGAAACCATAACTTTTTGTTTTTGAGAGTTTTAATTGATATAATAACTATTCTTTATTATTTTGCAACCTGCAAATATATAAAGTTTTTTTTAAAACTCAACCAAATTGGTCAAAAGTTATTGTTTTTCCTACAATGCCATAAAATAACCGCGTTCCTCTTCAGAAAACTTCTCAATGGCATACCGCAACATTGTGCGCGGCATGGATTTATATCGCGTTGACAGCCAATCTTTCAGCCGTTGCTCATTGCGTTTCCCCGCCTCGCGCAAGAGCCAACCTACAGCCTTTTGCAGAAGGTCGTGCAAAGGTTGCGGCTTGGTTAAAAAGATTTCTGCGATAGCGTAGGTGTCATCTAACTGGCCATGACGGATGAACAGCATTGTGCTTACCATTCCGATGCGTTGCTCCCAAATCGTCTTGCCATCACGAGCGAGATCATAGAGCAAGGTTCTGTCTTTGTCCAAAAGCCAAGTGCCAAGCAGTTCGTAACATGACAGGTCGACCAAGTCCCAATTATTAATGTATTGCGTGTGCGAGAGGTAGAAATCAACGCATTGTTGCTGCAAATCTTTGTCTTTCTTGGCATGTTTGAATATTTGCACCAAGGTCAATAAGGCGGCCAGGCGCATTTCGTGGTATTCGGAGGTAACGCAGACTTCCAGGTCATCAAAAGAGGTTTCTTGCCAGCATTGTTTCACCACTTCGCGCGTCACGGGCACTTTGATGCCCAAAAACTTGTCGCCTTCGCCATATTGACCCTTCCCTGTCTTGAAGAAGCGCGACAAGCCTTCAACCTGATTTGGGTCCTGTTTGGCGAGGATATTCTCATATAAGGTATTCATGCGGTTTTCTCCTTTTTGATACCTAACACACACCAACGAATAAAGGGTATCCGCTTGATGATTTCATTCAACGCGAAAGGAATCGTCATCACCGCCACAAACAAAATGGCATACATCATCCAAGGTGCCAACGAAGTGTACTGCTTCATCATATAGCCCAATGCGGCAATCACTAGGTAATGAAGGATATAGACGCCATAGCTGGAACGCGTCATATAACCTGCAAAAGCGCCAGTACGGTCAAAGCGCGCCTTGAACCAAGCCATCATTGCCAAGCACATCAACCAACCATAGAGGCAATTGAGCGGACTACCCAGATACTGAGGCGAAGTGTTGTCTTGGCCAAAGGTGGTGACAATCAGCACTGTACCAGCAACAACTGCACAAGCCAGCAACGGAATCCAAGCCTTCTTGAGTTTCTCCTGCACTTCGTCATGCGAGAACACGAAATAACCCATCAGGAAAGGCACCAGATAGAAGAGTGGCTTATACAAATTCAAGAGGCCGTCCAGACTTTCAGGACGAGGATTTTTGATCAACGTCTGCTCTCCTGCCCAAAACAGCACACCCAGCAGGATGACAACTACAAGATTGGCCTTACCGCACCAATTCCAGATTTTGTCTTTTCTGTCTATCACACGCACCAATAGCAGCACAAGACACAGCAACCACAGCACTTGGATGAACCACAACGGTCCGGTGCCGCTAAATGCCATGATGAAATACTTTGCTATTGCGGGCACGCCGTCAAACACACCCTGTCTTGCGGCCACAACAGTATTGAAATAACCGACCATCCAATGGAACACGAGAAGACCGATGGTGCCTGGCACCAATAATTTACGGGTGCGTGCTTTGAACCACTCCCCTGCCGACTGCTTTTGCAGTGCGTAGCGGGAACTGATGCCTGCCAACAAAAACAGAAGCGGCATGAACCAAGGATAAAGAATATACATGATGACATCCTGATATTGCTTATACTCCGGATATTCGCCGAAACCGCCAATGCCACCAAAGACACCTTTGTTGTTATAGAAATAAAAGACATGGTAGAACAGCACCAAAAGCACCGTCACCCAACGCAAGTTGTCAATCCAATGCTTTCTCATTTGGGAAGGCCCTCCATCGCCTGGTCGATAGCTGCTTGGAAGATTTCCGTTTTCAAAAGTGCCATTCCTCTTTGGTCGCCTAGTACCAAAAGACTGTCACCAGCCTTGATGTCGTACACCTCTCGGGCTTCCTTTGGGATGACAATCTGTCCCCGATCGCCCACCTTCACTACGCCAAAAATGTATTTTCCATTTTCTGCTTCCATGATGATTTGATTTTGATGATTAGTATGATTTTTCATATTTTGCTGCAAAAGTATGATTAATTTTCTTATCTTGTATCTTTTCCCGCAAAAAAATTTACGCTTGGACTTCCGCAAATCCACTTCTTGTGATTGTTTTTATTATTTTTGCACCCAATTATTATCATTTAAAATGTTCAAAATGAAAAAACTATCCTTATTCCTTATCCTGGCCTTAAGCGGTTTGTTCGCTTTTGCCCAGAACGGCCATATTGACTTGCGCAGCATTTCTTCGGCCGAAATCACGCATAGTGACTTTACCTCGTTGCGCGCCACCTTCAACTATGGCTCCATTGAGAGTATCGAAGTACCCACCGAAAGAGGTACCTTCTCAGAAATCGCCATTGAAGGCACTTACGCATCAGGCGAAATCGGCACTCCCGAACTGCCCGCCTCACACCAGTTGTTGGCCGTGCCTTTCGGTGCCACGCCTAGCGTCAACGTAATCAGTTTCACCGCTACAGATTACCACCTCTCTGACTACGGCATTCGCACCCTCATTCCGCATCAGCCTTCTGTCCGTAAGGACCAGAACCTTGACGAGGTCGAGTTTGTGTACAACCCTGCAGCCTATCAGACCCGCAGCCTCGCCACGATGCCTGAAGCCACGATTGAAGTGCAAGGCACCATGCGCGGTATTCGCATCGGCTCGCTGGTCATCAACCCCGTGAGCTATAACCCGGCTTCCAACATCTTGCGCGTGTTCAACAACATCGAAGTGGAAATCAACTTCGATGGTGCCGACCGTGCCGAGACTGAGCGCATGCTGTTGAACACCTACAGCCCGTATTTCGACATCGTCTACAAGCAGATGTTCAACTACCGTCAAATCATGGATGTTTATTCCGACCATCCCGATCTGATGGCTTATCCTGTCCACATGATTGTCGTCACACCCGAAAACTACATCTCCGCATTGCAGCCATGGATTAATTGGAAAATCCAAAAAGGCTTTGATGTAAATGTGGTAACCACAGCCCAAGCCGGTAGTACCTTTACCGCCATTCAGTCTTACGTGCAGAACCTCTACAATACAGGTGTCAGCCAAAGTGCTACACCTACCTTCCTTGTCCTTGTGGGCGACACGGGACAAATCCCCGGAAGAACCAGTGGTAATGCCACAGGCAAAGTGACTGACTTGTATTATGGCTCCGTCGACAACGACTATTTCCCGGATATGTTCTACAGCCGTATGTCAGCCGAAAACACCAACCAGGTTACCGCAATCGTCAATAAGATTTTGCAATATGAGCAATACACCATGCCCGACCCGAGCTACCTGAGCAACGTGACCCTCATCGCTGGATGGGATAGTTATTGGAATGCCCGTATCGGTCGACCCACCATCAACTACGCTACCACCTATTATTATAATACCGCCCATGGCTTCAATCAGGTGAACGCTTACCTCCAACAAGGCCAATATACGGGTTGTTATAACACCCTGAACACAGGCGTAGGTTTCGTCAACTATACGGCTCACGGCGAAGAGACCAGCTGGTCCGAACCATATTTTTCGGTTTCCAACGTCAACGCGCTGACTAACACCAACAAATATTTCTTGGCCATGGGCAACTGCTGTCTGACAGGTAACTTCGGCCACAGCCAGCCCTGCTTCGGTGAGGCCATGCTTCGTGGCGAGAACAAAGCCGCCTATTCCTACATCGGTTCTTGCCCAGTGACCTATTGGTACGAGGATTATTACTTCGGCGTAGGTGCTACCAACGTCTTTAACCAAACACCTACATTGACAAATACCGCCACTGGTGTTTATGACGGCATTTGGATGGATGAAACCTACAACACCGTATCATCCATCGTCTTCCTAGGCAACCTGGCAGTTTGTTATGCCAGCACAGGTGGTTACCAAACCAGCTCCAACCCGACTTATTACTGGCAAGCTTACCACGTGCTCGGTGATGGTTCCATTATGCCTTACCGTGTGAATCCAACCCCTAACACGGTCAGCCACGCCTCCTCCATTCCTTCGGGTTCAAGCAACTTCGCTGTGAATGCACAAGCTGGTTCATACGTCGGTATTTCTCAGAACAACGTACTGAAAGGTGCTGCTTTGGTGCCTGCCTCGGGTACGGTCAACGTACAGGTTAACGGAATCACTTCGGGGCAACCCGTGAAAATTGTGGTTACCAAGCCTCAGCGCCAGCCTTACATCCAAGACATTACTGTAGGCGGTGGCGGCGGCACCACATACACTGTTGCCGTTTCGGCCAATCCCACCAATGGTGGTAATGTCACAGGCGGCGGCACCTACAATCAAGGTCAGTCCTGCACTGTTACTGCTACCGCCAACAGCAGTTTCACTTTCACCAATTGGACGGAAAACGGAAGTGTGGTTTCAACCCAAGCCAGCTACACCTTCGTTGTCAACAGCAACCGTAACCTGGTCGCCAACTTCCAAGCACAGACACAAAACTACAACATCACTGTATCGGCCAACCCGACCAACGGTGGTAGCGTCACAGGAGGTGGCAGCTACAGCCAAGGCGCAAGCTGCACTGTGCATGCTACGGCCAACAGCGGCTTTACCTTCACCAACTGGACTGAAAACGGCAGTGTGGTTTCAACACAAGCCAATTACACCTTCACGGTGAATGGTAACCGCACTTTGGTGGCCAACTTCCAAGCACAACCTCAGAACTACACCATCACCGTGTCTGCCAATCCGACCAACGCCGGTACTGTTTCAGGTGGCGGAACCTTCCAACAAGGTCAGACCTGCACTGTGCATGCCACTCCAGCCACTGGCTACACTTTTGTAAGATGGACTGAGAATGGCAACCAAGTCTCCACCAATGCCAATTACTCTTTCACCGTTACGAGCAACCGTAACTTGGTGGCTCATTTCCAAGGCCAAAGCTATTACATCGCCACTTCCTCCAACCCGAGCAATGGTGGCACCACCAGTGGTAACGGCCTCTATCACTTTGGAGAAACCTGCACTGTAACAGCAACGCCTACTACAGGATACGAGTTCGTTAATTGGACGGACAATGGCAGTGTCGCTTCTACTGAAGCTGCCTATTCCTTCACCGTCGAGAGTGGACGTAACTTGGTGGCCAACTTCGCCGTGCAAACCTTCCAAATCACAGCCACAGTCGAGCCCGCTGAAGGTGGCACTGCAATTGGAGGCGGCACCTACAACTATGGCGACATGGTCACTATAGAGGTGGACACCAACGAAGACTGGGCCTTCCTGAACTGGACGGAAAACGGCAGTGTCGTTTCGGAAGAAAAATCCTTTACCTTCACTGCATTAGAGAATCGCCATTTTGTAGCCAACCTTGAATACACCGAAGGCGTCGGCGAACAATCAGCCAACTCGGTGATTATCTACCCCAACCCCGTCAATGACAAGTTGACTGTTGAGGCGCAAGAGACCATTGGCACAGTGGAAATCTACAACCTCATGGGTGCGATGGTTTACAGCCAAAAGAACTGCGGAAACAAGGTGGAGATCAACACCGCTGACCTGCAAAGCGGCATCTATTTCATCCGTCTGACGAACGACAAGGTTTCTGAAACCAGAAGATTTGTAAAGGAATAATACAAATTACATTACTTCGAAACCGACCGTCTATAGATTCCCAGGGGAATGACATAGACGGTCGGTTTCTTTATGCTTGAACCGTATACAATGACCGTTTATTCTACCCAATAAACATAGTTGTCCTTGCGTGGCGCAGCCTCGGGATAATCGCCCTTCACATAGCCCAATACGCAATTGCCGATACCGACATATTTTTCAGGAATACCGAGCTCTTTCAAGATTTCCTTGCCTTCATCGATCATGAACACCTCGCGAGCACGATGCACCCAGCAACAGCCAAGTCCTTTGGCATGAGCCGCATTGAGCAAGTTACCCATCACGAGGGCACCATCCTCTTTCCAAGTGAAGACCGTGCTGTCGGCCAAGACCACCAGCACCACTGGAGCACCGAAGAAAGGGTCGAAGTCATCCCTACCGATGACAACAGAATTGAGTCGACTCAACTTGTCACGCACCTCACGGTTGGTGACGGCAAGGATGATGGCACTTTGACGGTTTTTGCCTGAAGGAGCATACATGCCCGCCTGACAAATCTCTTCAATCATCTCTTTAGGTGGCATCTCGTCGGTATAGCTGCGCACGCTGCGGCGTGTCATCAAGTCATGAAGGGTAGTTTCCATACTTCTATGTTATTGAGCTTGTTGAAATCGTGAGATTCGGCGTTGTTAAATAATCTTCTTTTGAGGCGGCAAAGGTACACATTATTTTTGCAATTTTGCAGCCCGAAATTGGAATTAGATGCAAAAAGTCAAAAGTTACGTCTTGCCCATCGCCATCGTTTTGGGATTGCTGCTGCACGACTATTGTGCCGCCCTCAGCGTGGTGGTGCCCTTCATCATCTTCACCATCATCCTGTTGACCTTCACCGCTGTCGACATCCTCAAGCTGCGCTTCAAACCCTTGTTTGCATGGATCATCCTCTTTCAAGTAGGAGTGAGTATAGGCGGCTATGCGTTACTCAAAGTGTTGAATGTCAACGAAATCATCGCCGAAGGAGTGTTGATTGGCGTGTTGTGTCCCG
>JAEEGI010019326.1_pt1 | contig 13743 bp, 8 predicted proteins | sample 8958751 | NCBI WGS metagenome assembly JAEEGI01 (sample SAMN16246545, study PRJNA631951) | gut metagenome | biome: gut microbiome; feature: rumen; material: KS-attached | host: Bos | place: Iran: Karaj | collected 2018-10
ACATTGATATAAATTATCATCTTTTAATTCTTCAATAGAAAAAAATTGTTCTAAACTTTGTTTTAAAGATTCAATTTTTTTATTATTGTTTTTAACAGGAATAGATAAATCAATAAATTTTTCTTGATGAATAGATTCATTTTCACATTCAGTACATTTAATAATATTTTCTAAATCTCCTTGAAAAAGATTATATATTTCATTATTATTTAAAGCATCAAATAATATATGAATTAATTCTTGAATATCATTTTGTTCATTTTCTTCATTATGAAACCATTGAAAAGATTTAGTTAAATTTTTTGTTTCTTCTGAATTTCTATATTTTAATTGTAATCTTGCAAATAATTTACTTAATTGATAAGGTATACAATCTTTTTTTTCAACATGAATTTTTGAATTGTATTCAAAGTTTAATATTATTTTCCGAAATTCTGGAGTCATAAATAATGTTTGAATTAATGAATTTAAATAACATGTATTTCCTTGATTATATAATCCTATATATTTATCTTGATTTTTTGTTGATTCATTATTGTTTTTTTCTAAATGTTTTTTTGGAAGATATATTTCTATTGACATTCTTTTTTTTTAAGTTATATATTATTTTTATTTATTTCTTTTATTATTTTTTATATTATTTTTTTATTTATTTTACACAGTTACTTTATTTAAAAGTGAATGAAATAAATAAATGTTTTTTTTAATTATTTATATTTTTTTTTCTAAGTTAAATTTTAACATTTTGTTTTTAATAAAGTTTTCATCGGTTCGAATTGGATATTTATTTGCTAAATGAATATTATAATTTTTTTCCTTTTTATAAATCGCAGGTAATTTACTTTGTTCAGACATGGAAAAGTAAGTTTTATTATTTATTCTTTGAGTTATTTTATCAGTAGTTTTAGAATTATAAGAAAAAGGAATCATATTATAAAAGTTTTTATTAATTTTAACTGGTTTATTATTATTATTTGAGTGATTGAATAGAAATTTAGGTTTAAAAATAATATTAGTGTTTTCATTTTTTCTATGAAGATTTAGTTTAAACAAATTAAAATCAGTATATTTTTTTTTATTAATATTAATTTTCTTTGCATAATCAGAAATTTCATAATCAGTAGAAATCATCATACTATTAAATTTACTTCTATTACTAGAATTATTAATATTACTGATATTTTGACTGAGAAAATTACCTCTATTTGGACTAATAAATTTAATATCAGAATTTAAATCATAATATCTTCTATTTCCATTTTTAATTCTTTTAAAATTAATTTTATTCTTATTTATTAATTTTCCATTTTCAAAATAATCTTTATATAAATAAGGAATATTCTCTTCAATAGTATTATATTCAGTTAAAATAGGTTGATTTGAAATATTATTTGAAATATTAGGAATAGTAGTATAATTAATATGATTAATGTTATTACTTGTATTAAAATAATTCTCCTTAAAATCATTTTCATCTTTGAATTTTTCTTCAAAAATTTTTTTTCCCATTAAATAAAATTTATGTTTCTTAATATTTTGAATATTAATTCTTTCCTGAGGATTAGTATTTAAAATTTTACTAATTAAATCTTTACATAAAAAACTTAAATGATTAGGAAATTGAAAATCACAATTAATGATTTTTTCAAATAAAACATCATTATCTTTATCTTCAAAAGGTAAATAACCACAAGTCATAGCAAATAAAATAATTCCTAAAGCCCAAATATCAGAAAAAAAGCCATTATAATTTTCTCCAGAAACCATTTCTGGAGATGCATAACAAGGACTTCCACAAGGAGTTTGTAATAAATTTTTTCCATCGAAATAATTAGATAAACCAAAATCTATTATTTTTAATTTATTATTTTTAGTCAATAATAAATTTTCTGGTTTTAAATCTCTATGAATTATTCCTTTTGAATGTATATATTCTAATCCATTTAATATTTGATAAAAAAAAAATGATGATTCTTCTTCTGATAAATTTTCCCTTTTTACTATGTAATTAAATAATTCTCCTCCTTCACAATATTCCATTATTATTAAATATGATTTTGGAGTTTCACTAATTTCATAAGTTTCAATTACATTTGGATGATTAAATTTCTTTAACATTTCCATTTCTCTTAAAATTCTTTCTAAATCTTCTTTCTCTAATATTTTACTCTTTTCTAATATTTTTATTGCCACTTTTTTATTCGTTTTTACATTTATTCCTAATTTTACTTTACTAAATGTACCTTTTCCTATTGTTCTACGTATAATGTAATCTCCATATTTTTCTTGTTTTCTTTTTTTTAGATTTTGCATTTTTTTTTAATTTTTTTTTAAGTTATTTTTTATTCATAATTATTTTATTTTATTTTTTTTGAATATTTATATATTAAAATTAAAGAGTCTTTTAGTAATTTTTGAATTTCATCATTTTGAATTATTTGTTTTGGAATTGTTTCTTTGTAAAATTCATAATATTTTTTCACTGTTTCTATTCTTTCTTTTGTTGTTTTAATATATAAAAAATTATCTATTTTTTTTAAAAATTTTGGGAAAAAATATTTTTTTAACATTTCAATTGTTTTTTCTGATGAAATATAATTTTCTTCATATAATATAAATATTGGATTAATATATTTTAATTTAGGATTTTCAATATTTAAATGTGAGTTTTTGAGAATAAATTTTAATTTTGGAAAAATATATTTTTCATTAATATTAAACCAAAATTTACTCTCGAATATTTTTTTCCATGGATTTAATAATTTAATTAAATTATATAATTGATTATCATCTTCAATATTCCATTCAATAATATCCTTTTCAATATTATTTTGAATAAAAAAGATAATTTTATTAATTGATTCAAAAGATATAATATCTAATAAAGGATGAATCCAAAAATGAATATTCAATTGATCTGAATTTTGAGGTTTAAATTTATAATTAGAATTTAAAAATTCTAAAATTTTTTTTGAAATTATTTCACTTAAATAATTAATAAAATATTTTGGAATAATATCTTTATATAAAGTAAAAAAAGAAACTAAAGGATAATATTCTTTAACATTCCATTGAAGTTTAATTAATTGAATAAAATTATATAATAATATTTTATATAAAAACATTGAATAATATTTTTCAGATTTTTCAATTGGAAAAGATATTTTTTCTTCATTATATTTTCCTAAAACATTAAAATTTTCTTCATTGTCGTTATTATTTGAATCATAAGTTAATCTTAATAAATTTTCTACATCTCTACAAAATAAATTTATTTGATTTGAAATATCTTCTGATAAATATTGATATATATTAAATTTATTTTCATTAAAACTTTTTATTACATTTTTTATACAATATAGAGTTAATGTATTATATGAATATTTATATAATATTTCATTATTTTTTAATAAATCAATATATAATTTTATATAATTTCTAATTGATTTTAAATTATTATCATTTGGATAAACCATTTTTTTATCATTTAAAGTATTTAAAAAATTTAATTTATTTGAAGATATTAATTCTAATTTTTCTGTTTCATTAAAAGAATTTTCATTCATTTTCTCATATATTTGTTTATGGTTATTAATTGAATAAAAATGAGTTAAATTATCTTTAATTTTATCTCTTGTTAAATTAATTAAATTAGAAATAACTTCTTTTCTTTTTTCTAAATCTAAATTAAAGATTTTATCAAAACTAATTTTTTCTTCTTTTTTTTTATAAAACTTATTATATTTATTTTTATTAAAGGAATTATTATGATTATTACTTTGGATTAATTTTTTAAATAAATCATCATCAAAAGGGTTTTTTTTAAAAAGAAAAATAATATCTTCAAAATTTTTAAAATCTTCTTCAATATCTTTAATATATTGATTATCTAAATGTCTTTTTTTTCCTAAAATGAAATTATTATTTTTATCATTTTCAATAGGATTAAAATATTCTTCTCCTTTTTTAATTCCACTTTTTCCTTTTTTCATTTGAATTTCAATTGGATCAGTTATTCCTTGTTCTAATTTTCCTAATCCACTTCCTATTTTATAACCTGACATTTTTAATAATTTAAATCCTTTTCCATATTTTTCTGATAAATTTTTTTCTAATTTTTCATTTTTTAATAAATTTACTTTATTCTTCATTTCATTCTTTGATATTTCTGATATTAACTTTTCTTCATTGTTTTTTTCTGGCTTTAATAATATTTCTACTTTTGTGTTTTTCACTGTTTTATATTTTTTCTTTTTTGAAAAATCTTGATTTAAATTATTTTCTTTATTATATTTTATTCTTTCTTCTTCTTCTTCTTCATTCATATTATTTATTCCTATGTTGTTGTCAAAAGATGATGATTCACTTTCTTCTGATGAAGAATATTTTCTCCATTTTTTCATATTTTTATTTATTTATTTGTTTGTTTTTTAAATATATTTTTTTTATTTTAAATTTATAATAATTATTAATTTTTATTTAATTTTCTAATTTCTTTTAATTTTAATTTTCTTTTTTTTCATTTTCTTTTTCATTTTCATTTTCTTTATCATCTTCTTCTTCTTTTATAGTATCAAATTGAGTATTTCCTCTAATACTTTTTCTGATTTCTTCCTTTCTTTTATTTATATCACTTTTATTAGTATTTTTCTTATCAACATGTCTACTTTTAGTAGAACTATCTTTATCAGAATTAGTTTTTTCTGAATTTTCTTTTTTAGAATTAATAGAACTTTTAAAACTAGATTTTTTAGAATTTTCACTTTTATTTTCACTGTTAGAACTTTGACTTTTAGAAATATTACTTTGACTATTTATACTACTTTCAGTAACATAACCTTCATATTTATTAAAATATACTTCAAATAATTTTTTATCAATAATATGAGTAATATCATCTTTAGAATCTTCTTTACAAGAAATAGTATCAAACATATAATGATTATCTTTACAGAAATTTTTTAAATTTTGAATATTAGTTTTAACGATGTTTTTTTTGATATCTTTTTTATTTCCTAAGACTAAAATACATTGTTTTTCATTAAAATTATAAATTTTAAAAGTTAAAGTTAAAGGTAAAGTAGGAATTTCATGAGTTAAATTAGCAATATAAATAATACAATGAGATTTATAAATTTCTTCTTGAATTAAATCTGAATTTTCTCCTTTTGGTAAAGGAGGAGTATCAATAATAATTACTTGAATATCTTTACCATCATTGTTATATACTGTTTCTTTATTTTCTTTTATAAAATTTGTTTTTAAATAATTTTTAGAAAATGTATCTTTTGTATATTTATCTATTAATGATGTTTTACCTGATTTTTCTTCTCCTATAACTATTACCTTTATTTCATTTAAATCTGCTAAAAATTCTATGAAATTTTTTTCTGATGTTTTATTTGATTGATTATCTAAATCTTTTACTCTATATTTATTCTTTGGGAAATAATAATTATCTATTTTGTCTTCTTCTTCTTCTTCTTCTTCTTCTTCTTCTTCTTCATTTTCTGTCTTTTTTTCTATTCCTTCTTTTTTATCCATTTCTTCTATTATTTCTTTCTTTGATGCTAAATTTCCAAAATCCATTTTTGGAATTTCATTTTTTATTAAATTATCAAAATAACTAATTTCTTTTGGTTTCTTTGAAGAACTTTCAGATGAAGTATTTTCTGAATTATTGTTTTTTCCCTTTTTTCCCTTTTTTTTATTATTTTTATTCTTTTTTTCATTCTCTGATAAATTCATTTCTTCTTCTTTTCTTTCTTTTTCCTCTTTTTCCTCTTTTTCTATTCTTTCTCTTTCTTTTCTTAATTTTGCCTGTTTGTTTGCTTTTTCACTTTCGTAAAATACTTTTGTGAAATAATCTTCGTCTGGAATGTTTTTTTCTTCAAAATAATTTGAACTTCCACAACCCATTATTTATTTGTCATATTTTATTTAATGAAAATATAAAATAAAAAATTATATTATAAGTTAATTAAAATATTACAAATCATAAATAAATATTTAATAGAAATTAATGTTTATGTAAAAATGTTGAAAAAATAAAAAATTTTTAAAATTAACCAATATAAACAATATATTACTGAATAATTTAATATAAATAAATATCATTATTAAAACATTAAAAAAATTAATTTTAACTATCATGTCCCCAAATTTTAATTTCACTACAACTAGAAATTGAACATAATTCAAAAGTTTTTAACTGATAAAATTTGAAAATAGCACCATCTTCAATTAAAGTTTGATAAACTAAAATCTAAATTCCAAATATAAATTAAAGAATATTTATCACCAGAAACTAAATTACCTTCTTTTAATTGATATAAACTTAAAATTGGTCCTTTATGTTCATTTAATTCTTTAATAATTTCTTTCTTTTTAGTATTCCATATAATTAATTTTTTATCTTCACCTCCAGAAACTAAAAAACCATTATTTAATACTAATAAAGAACTAACACTTTTTCTATGAGCTTTTAAATAAGTTACTGATTTTTCATATTCATCTTTATTAAATCTAATATAATCCCAAAGTAAAACTTGATATAAAGAATTTATTGCAATTCTTCCATCATTAATAACATTAATTGCAATAACAGGAGAATTTTGTGGTAAAAAATTTATTTCTTCCATAAAATAAGTATTATTATTATTTTTAAATGAATAAAGTTTTATTCCAAGTGAAGAACCAGTTGAAATACATTTATTATTAATTTTCCTTATTATTAAAGGAATATAATTTAACTCTAATTCACCACACATTTTTATTTTTTTCCCTATTTTCCAAATTCGAATCATACATTCTTCACTTATTGATATAAAAAGTCGAGGTTCATATAAAAGAAGGTCTGGAATGTGTTTATAATGTGCTCTCACTGTTTCTATTATCTCTGTGTATGATTTGTTCCATATATATAACATCCCATGTGCTCCTGCTGTTAATATGTTCCCCGAAGGTAACTCGATTATCGAGGATACATCTGTTGTGTGATGAATTATGTTATGCTTTAAACTATACTTTGATATAGGGGGACTACCTGAACAGCCCATTTTTTTTATTTTTTTAGGTTATTTTTAAAAATTTATTAGTTAAAAAAGATGATTTAAAAAAAATATATAATGAATGGAAATATTTAAAAGAAAAAAAAGAAATAAATAGTAAAAATCCAGATAAAATAAATAAAATAGAGCTTTTAAATAATAATATTATTATTCAAAATGAAATAAATAATTTACCTAATCAAAGTGAAGAAGAAGAATTAAATATATTCAAAAAGGAACAATTAGAAAAAGAAAAATTATTAAATGATAAAAAAAATAATTTATTAAAAGAAATTAATAATCCAACAAATAATACATTAATAGAAATTCAACCAAATAAATTAATAAATTCTTCATTATATAATCAAATAATAAATAGTAATGAAGAAAAAGACGAATATATTATTCCAGAATATTTAACAAAAAATAATATTCCAGTCTCAAAAAAAAATTTAAAATCAATAAATTTATCAGATGAAAATCAATGTATTATATTAGAAGAATTAACTAAAAAGAAAAAAATAATATTAAGAATAAATGAGATAAAAACAAAAATAAATTCTGAAAATAAACAAATATTAAAAAGTTATGAAGGAAATGATGAAGAAATAAATTTATTAAATTTAAATATATTAAAAATAGAAGATGAAAAATTACCAGAAGAAAAAAATAATCCAGAAAATGAAAATATAAAAAAATTTTAGAAAATCTTTTAATTTCAATTTAAATAGGTGAAAATTTAATTCCTAAAAATATAATAGATAAAATGATAAATCAAATAAAAATGAATTTGAAGTTATTTCAATACAATCTCCTAAAAATAAATGTGTTAAAATTACTAAATCTACAGCTAAAAATTAATGATTATCCTTCTTTTATAGAAATTAATATTGAAGAAAATGATGAAAAAAATATGTGAAAAAAAAAGGATATTGAAAAAAATATAAATAATAATAATGATGAAATGTATTTAGAAGATTTTAGAAATAATAAATTTAAAGCTAAAAAGAATAAAATTATTATTTCTCAAAATAATAATAATTATAATTTAGAAAAACAAATTCAAGACTATATTGATGATATTAAAAAGAATATTGATTATAATAAAACTTTAATAGATATTATTGATGAAAATGGAAATAATAATTTAGTAAGAAAAGAATATATTAATTTAATTAAAAATGATAAAAGTACAATTGATATATTTGAAATTCCAAATATAAAAGGAGAAAAAATATTTATATCAAAAAAAAAAATAAAAAATTTAAATAATAATGAATATATTCCAATTATAAATTTAGAAAATAATAAATTACATTATATAAATATTAAGAATTTAGATGAAAAACATAATGAATTTATAAATGAAAATTATGAATTTGATGAATTTAATAATAATAATAAATTACCTATTAAAGTAAAAAATATAATAATTTCCCAAGATAAAAATAATATAATTAATTTACCTTTTCAAAAAGAAGAAAATTTTATAAAAGATTTAATAAAAAAAAGAGAAATAATAAATGAAAATAATGATAATTCAGATATAATATTAATGAATGATAATAATAATGAACAAATGTATGTTTTTTATAAAAATATAACTGATATTAATAATGATATTCAAAAATTTAATTTAGATAATAATTTAAATCAAAAATATAATAAAAGAGAAAATTATAAAATTGTTGATGTTAAAGGTGTTGAACATCTAATTAATATAAATCATTTAAAAATATCTGAAAATATTAATAGATATTGTATTATTAGTGTAAATAAACAAAGAAAATTAGTTGATAAAAATAATTTAAAAAATGAATTAAATAAAGCTGATAATTCTAAATATAAAATGCAAAATTTGAAAAATGTTATAAATAATAATGAAAATTTTATTATTTCACCACAAGATTTTCAATTTGATATTATTCATGCTTTTGATCTTCCAGAACAAGAAAAATTAATTGAAAAAAAAAATCCTTCTTTTAATTTTGAAAATAATAATAACAATGATAATAATCAAGATAATAATGATAATGATAATAGTGATAGTAATAGTAATTTTGATAGTGGGAAAGAATTTATTATTGATTTTAATTCAGGAAATAACAACAAAATTGAAATGGATGAAATAACAACATTAAAAGAGCCTATTTCTTTTAAATCAAAACCTTTAATTATTCAACAGAAAAAATTACCTCCTAAAAATTTATATAATATTAGAAGAGTAATAATGAGAAAGAAAAAACCAGGTTAATAATTGTTATTTTTTTATAAATTAAAAAGTATATACTAAATGAATACTTATTTAACTTAAATAAAAAAAGATTAAAAAATATATAATAATAAAAAACCTTGTTCTTTATATTATAATATAAAGTTTATTTTACAAATAAAAAAGAAATTTAAATATAAAATAAAAAAAATTATTGTCCTTCAATAGATACATCTAACTTTCCACAATTTTCATCAAATAAATGAATACAATTATTTAAATCTTGGAATAAAATATTTTTTTTTTCATTTAATTTTTCTAAATGAATTTTAAAATCATTAGAAAGAGAAATATTATTTAAATTATTATATTCAGAAATTAATCTATTTAAACAGAATCCATAGTTTTTTCTTAATTTATTTAATTCTTTTTGTTCAACTTTTTTAATTGAATTAATATCATCATAACTTAAATATGAAGTCATAAAATTATATTTAGCATTATCATAATCATTATAAAATTTCATATAATCAGAAATGAAAGAATGAATATATTTAAAAAATTCTTTAAATTCAATTTGAAAAATTTCTTTTTGTTTTTTATATCCTTCACTCCAATTTTGAGTAATAATTTTATAATTATTTAAAATATTTTTAACTTGAATATTATCATTAAAGGTATTTGCTAAATTAGAAAAAGAATTACTTAATTGAAGCATTTTATCAGAGAAAATTTGGAATTGGAAAATTAAATCTTTTAAAGCTTTATTTAAATTAATAAAAGAATGATTTTTTTTTAAAATACTATTTTTAATTTTCTCAGCATAATCATCTTTTTCTTTTCCTGTTTCAATATTAACAAAACCATTTAAAGTTAAATATTTTTTAATTGAAATTGGCGGTTCTTCATTATAATATTTTTCTTTAATATTATTTAATTCATTTTCATTTAAAGTTAAAAAATCTAAAAAAATAGGAGTAGATCTAATTAAAATATTTTGTGATAAACTAATTAAAAATTTATTAAAATATCGTTTTTTTCTATTTAAATAATTATCATTAGTCTTATGAAAAAAAGGAATTTTTGGAATTGGAGGAATATAAGCAGTAGGATAAAAAGTTTCTAAAGTTTTTTTTATCCATATAAAATCTGAAAATGTTCTTTCTACTTTTGAATCTAATTCTTTCACTTCTATTGTTAATATATATTCACTACAAAAAATTCCTTTGTTAATTTTTGAATACTTTGTTATTTCTATATTTAAATTTTGAATTTCTGTTAATTTATTTCTTGGTAAAACTTTAGTCGGAATAAAATCATTTTCTTTCTTTTCTTTTTCTTTTATTTTAAAATGAACTGATTTTTTTCTATCGTAATCTATATTTATATATTCTGTTCTTGTTGTCATTATTAATGATGATTGTAAATCTTGAAAAGCTTTTACATATTTTTCTATGTCCTCATATGTCCATGTTGATATATTTATTTCTTCTAATCCTGTTTCTTTTTTTAAATAATCTTCAAATTCATTTATATCATATTTTTTATCTATTATTTCTGATTTGATTAACAAACGCTTTTTTTCAGAATCTTCTGACATTTTTTTTAAGATGAAAATATTGTTTTTTAATTTTTTTTTTGAATAAATAATATATTTATAATGTGATATATTTAAAATTAGATTTTTTATTTTTTTAATTGTTATTTATTTTTTTATATTAATTATCTTAATTTTTTTATAAGATAAAACAATAATAAATTTTATTTTAAAAGAAATGGAAAAAGAGAGAAAAAAATCTGAAGAAAATTACAATGAAGAAAAGATATTTTCTCCTAAAATAAAATCAATATCAAATTCAAAAGTAGAAAATCCAAAATATATAATAGAAAAAAATAGCGAAAAAACAAAAGCAGATACTTTAGATTCATCAAATAATTCATATAAAATAATAAATTATAATAATAAACAAAAAGAAGATTATTATAATTTAAGTAATTCAAATAATTCAAATTTTACAAATTCAATTTCTGCTTTTGATTTATTTCAAAAAAATGAACATTTTTTTATTAAAATAAAATTAGATGAAACAAAAGAAAAAATATTAATTTTAAAGAAAAATATAGATAAAAAAAATGAAGAAATTTTATCTTTACAAAATAAATTAAAAGAATTAAAAAATGAGAAAATAAATAAAAAATTAGAATTAGAAAATTTATTATCTAATAAAGAATCTTATGAAGAAATATTTAAAAATTTACTTAATGATGATTTTAATCAAAGTTCTCAAATAAATAAATATGAAGATATTAATATTTTAATAAATGATTTAGATAATTGTTCTTCCGAAAAAATAATAGAACAAATAAAAATTTTATTTAATGAATTTAAAATAAATTATAATGAATATGATATAAATGAAATTTCTAATGAAATTAAATATAATTATCCTCTTGTTAAAATAAACAAAAATTTATCTCAAAATGAAATTATAAATAAATTTTTAAATGAATTTTATGAACCAATAAATAAAATAGTTAAAAATAAAATTCCTGAAAATAAATTATATCTTTTAATAAAATATTTAATAAAAATTATTTCTTTAGACAAAAGAATTCAAAATAACTTTTATTCAATAAATAAAATCTATAAAGATAATAAAAAAGAAATAAAAGAAAAAATATTAGAATTATCAAATTCAAAAGAATCATTAAATGAAAAATTAGAAGAAGCAAATAATAATATTTTAAAATTAGAAAATAAAATAAATTTATATTCAAAAGTTTCAAGAAATAGAAATAGAAATAGTTTTAAAAAAAGTTCTTCTAATAAATTTAGAAAAGGAGTTTTAACAAAAGAAACAAATTTTGATTTTTCAAAATTTATTCCAAATTATTCAAATAAAGATAATATATATTATAATTATAGTAATTTTAAGAAAAATTCAATTAGTAAAGAAATTAAATTAACTTCTCCAAGGAAAGATAATAATAAATTAATAAAGAAATTAATTATTGAAGAAAATAACAACAACAGTTTTTTAAAAAATAAAATTTCTCCTTTGTCTTCTTCTCATAGATCTTTTATTAGTAATTCAAATAATCATTTAATTAATCGAATGAATATTCAACAATCATTTTGTTTTTTTAAATTTATTAATAAAAATACTAAAAAATTTAATCCTTTAAATAATTTTGATATTTCACCTGAAATTTTAGGGTATATTAAAGGTTTTATTTCAATTGATTTTTCAAATAAATTTTTATCTTTCATTCCTATAAACAATGAAATAATTAAAAATTATTCTAATAAAGAAAAAAGAAAAAAATTTAATATTCGTTTTGATAAAATTTCTAATATTTATATTGAAAATATTATGAAAGATATTATTACAATTTATATTAATTCTTTGAAATTTTATAAAAAATGTGAAAATGATTGTTTTGGAATTGAAGAAAATATTAGTTTAAATAAATTTATTCATTTAAAAGAATTTAATAATATTAATCTTGATACTGCTCAAAGAATTAAAGCTACTCAAAATAAATATTTTCCTTTTTATATTTCTATTTTTGATAAAAGTGATAAATTTGAAATTATCTTTATTGATTATAATGAATTTATAAATTGGTTTAATGGAATTGAAATTATTGTAAAAAATAATAGAAAAATTAAAAGTAAAGATAAAATTGAAACTACTTTTCAATATTTAGAAAATATTAAAAAAAATAATAGTTATTCAGCAAGATATAATCTTTTCAATTTAAAAAAATAAAATTTATAAAATAAAAGAATAATTAAATATTTTCAAATTATAATTTAATTTTTTTTAAAATAAAAATAACAATGTTTAAGTGTTAATTATATTTTAAATATTTAATGTTTAAATTATTAATTATTTTTTGTCTTAGAAATACTTTTATTTCTTTTTTTCCCAATATATATTTTCTTTTTTTCTTCAAATTTAATATTATCTTCACTGTATTCTATATTTTTTGATTTAATATTTTTTATTTCATTTAAATTTGTTTTTAGAGTAGATTTATCTTTTATATTATTATTCAATTCCCTTTTATTTTCCATTATTTTTTTTTTCCTTTCATTTAATGTTTCATTATCAATAGAATTTAAAATTGTGAATTCATCACTTGGAAATTCATTGATAATTGAAGAAGAAAAATTATCATTCCAATATTTAAAATACCCTTTATTATAATAAGAAATACATTTTATACAGTTTTTAATTGAATAATTAATTGTTTCTTCATCATATTTTTCATATAATAAATATACAAAATCACCATCTTCTAAAATATATGGGAAATTTTTTTCAAATTTTTTTTTTATTTTTAAAAATCTATTATAATTTAAATAAATTGTTAATTTTTCCCTTTTTTCAAAACTTTTATGAACTGGAATTTGAATAAGAACAATAAAAAAATTATTTCCTTTAGGAATTAAAATCCCTATATCATAATATGGAG
>JAEEGI010019327.1_pt1 | contig 13743 bp, 13 predicted proteins | sample 8958751 | NCBI WGS metagenome assembly JAEEGI01 (sample SAMN16246545, study PRJNA631951) | gut metagenome | biome: gut microbiome; feature: rumen; material: KS-attached | host: Bos | place: Iran: Karaj | collected 2018-10
TCATTTCCTTTATAACGTTATAATATTTTTCATCTTCATCCCAGAAGATATCATCTCCTACTAGCATATATGCACGAAGTAGAAACTCTTTAGCGTCTTTTTCATCATTAGTTTCTACTAATGATTGTCCAAGTCTAAATAGTACATAAGGATTGCTTACACCATTTGGACACTCTTTTGCTTCATAAAAGTAATCTTTTGCTAAATCATATCTTCCAGTTTTAAAATATAAATCTCCAATTGATACAAAAATCCAAGTAGCTGTTTCATATGCAGTTTTAGGTTCTGGTATAATGTCTAGGGCCTCTTTATATTTTCTATATGCCTCATCATTATTTCCTTCGGCCACATAATCATCAGCAGCTCTGCAGATTCTTTCTATATCTTCGATATAGCTTTTTCCTAGCTGCATATATTACCTCCATATTTTTCATTTAACTCATGTAAAATTATAACAAAAATTTTAGTATATGTATACATTTTTTGAGAAAATTTTTAAAAATAATTTTTTTGACTTTGCACATATACTATGGTATAATTCATATGTATAAGGATGGTATAAATTATGGAAGAAAAATTAGAAGAAATCACTCAAGAAGATGACGTTAAAAGACTAGTTAAGCCAATCACTATTACTAAAAAAGGATATCCTGCTATGTGGATTCAAACATTTAGATTTATGCAACCAAAAGCAAGATATGGTGCAGCAGCTGCATTTTGTGCTTCTACAGGTAAACTTGAAAAAATAATGCGTACTGGTGTTGGATATTTTAAATCTAAAAGCTTAGTTAGAATATCTACTAAAGGTATATATATAGAAGCAAACTATGCTTTAGATAGTGATGTTGTTAAAATGTATAAAGTTGAAAATATAGATATGGAAAATAGAACAGTAACTTTAAAAAGAGTTGCTACAAGAATAGATGGTAGATGGGATAACACTTCATATATGAGAGTTTATAAAGAAGGCGTTCACTCTGCTGTTATGAGAGCAAAAAAAGCATATTGCTTACGTGATATTGACTAAAAAAGAGGAAGGATTAAATCCTTCCTTTTATTTTTTTATATTTTTATACTTATTCTTCTTCATTTACTTGCATTTTTGTTATTGTTAAATAGTCTAAAACTCCTTTATATTTGTCTAAAGAAATTTTTAAACCTTCTTGTTCTATATTTTGAAGTTCTTCGCTACTAGCTAGTGAATAATATTTATATGCGTAACCTTGTTCGTTTGATGAGCTTTCAAATTTAACTCTTAAGAAAACTTTATATTCTCCTGGTTCAATTTGATTTAAGTCTAAAACTACACTATCTTTAAGTTTAGTAGAGAAATCTATATCTTCTGCAGATATATGATAACCAAGATTAAACTCATATTTATCTTCTTGATTTGCTCTTAATACTAAATCTACGTCTCTTAATTTTATTATTCTTGCTTGTGTTAATCCTGCTTTTAATAATCCTTCAATTAATACTTTTGATTCTGTAACTTCTAATTTACTAATTGTAGCTGTTGTTTTTTCTGCTACTGCAAAATCCTCTTCAAAAACTACTTCTTCAATATCATGACTTTTAGAAATTGCATTTATTATAAATACTACTGCAAATATAACTACAAATATTGCAAGAGCTATTAATATTCCTCTGTTTTCATCTGGCTTACCTAGATAATTCTTGCTTTTCACTTTTGTTTCCTCCTAATTAATCTTGTCCATTTTAATTATTTTATCGTAGATTATTTTAGCATAAAGTTAGTATTATTACAATATTTTTAACACTAATTATGTAATATTTTGTATGTTTTTTCGTTACTGGGATTTAAATACTTTATTTAACATATCTTGTATTTTAGTTTCAATTCTAGATACATAAGATCTAGATATTCCAAGTTCTGAAGCTAACTCTTGTTGTGTTTTTGCTTTATTTCCATCTATTCCATATCTTTTATTCATAATATACTTTTCTCTATCATCTAGATTTTTATCCATAAAAGATAATACTTGTTTTAGCATTGTCCTATCATGTATTGAATCTGCAAAGTCTTTCTCTTGTATTACAAGTGTATCTTCTAGTTCCATGTCATTTCCATCTTTGTCTGTTCCAATTACTTGATTTAGTGATACCTCTTGTTTTATCTTTTTAGTACTTCGTATATTCATCAAAATTTCGTTTTCTATGCATCTTGAAGCGTAAGTACTAATCTTATACCCCTTGTTCTCTTTAAAGCTGTCTATGGCCTTTATTAGTCCAATGGTGCCTATTGAAATATATTCTTCTAGTTCTTGTTTATCATCTGTAAACTTTTTAGCAATATGTGCAACAAGTCTTAAATTGTGTTCAATTAAAACATTTCTTGCCTCTTTATCCCCTTGAAAGTATTTTCTTAAATAATATTCTTCCTCAGTCTTACTTAAAGGTTCTGGATATAATTTGTCTTGTGATATATATCCAAATAATCCAAAAAGACTAGTAAATACTTGTAGTAAATAAGAAAAAAACATAAACATACCTCCTACAGTATATTTATGTTTTATTTCCTTAATTATTATTCCCACATATCTCGAGTTAACTCTTCTATATACGCCTCTCGCTCTTTGGTTTGTGAATAATCTTTAGTTACACAGATTATCTCGTTATCCGCAAATTCAATATCTACTACGTCTCCTTCAGAAATTTCGTCTTCAACAAGTTCGATATCTACGTTATACATAGTACCTTCTGCTTCTATTACTACAATATCATCCTCTATTCTATCTACAATACCTTGCATAGCTAACCTCCCATATAACTATAGCTACCTGGTTCAACGTTGAATGTAATAGTTTCACCATTACTTACAAGTTCTATAGTTCCTTGTTCGTCTGTTCTATAAACATCAATTTGCATTTTAACCATTTTGTCCATTGTTGTTTTGGTAGGATGCTTGTATGTGTTATTTTTACCACATGATATTATAGCATATTTAGGATTTACTGCATCTAAGAATTTTTGCGAACTTGAAGTTGTCGCACCATGATGTCCTAGCTTTAACACATCTGCAGATAAGTCATAGCCTAAAGCTAATATTTCTTTTTCTGATAGTGTTTCAGCATCTCCTGTAAACATGAAAGTATTTGTACCATACGTCATCTTAATAACAATAGAATAGTTGTTTAGCGATTGATAAGAGACTGAATTTGGAGCTAATATAATAAATCTTGCCTCACCTAAAGAATATTCCTCCCCAACTACTGGAGTCTTAAATTTTTTTCCTTTGTTTTGTACAGCTAGTACTAAGTTTTCAAAAGTCTTTGTTGTAGTTGTAACTTTTGGAAAAAGTATCGTATCAAAATCTATAGCTGTAACTACATCATCTAAGCTTCCAATATGATCTTCGTGTGGATGTGTTCCCACAATATAATCTAGATGATCTACATTTTCGTCCTCAAGGAAGTCTAAAATAGTATCTTTGGATTCACTTGTTCCACCATCAATAAGCATAGCATGCTCACCTTGACGTATTAGAATACTATCTCCTTGGCCAACATCAATATAGTCAATTACTAGATTACCGTCCACAGCGGTAGGAGTTGTGTTTTGACTTGGTAAAGTCTCAACATTTTCTAGCGAGTTTGATTCTATGTTCAAGAAGTCGTTAATTATAGACGTGTCTAATCTGCTACCAGCAAAAATTATTAATGCTAATAAAACCAGCCCAATAATTATCTCGAGAAGGGAACTTTTATTGTTTCCCTTTCTTGCCATAGTATATATCACCTCTGACAAAGATTTTACCATAAATTACAAAAAAGAAAAGATAAAAGAATAAATTTTTGTATTTTTTTATAATTTTCTTATTTTTTTATAAAAAAACAAAAATTCATATAACTGGCTCTATATCTGTGTTATATGTTTTATGTAATCCTTTTAATGTGCAATTAACTTGCATTTTTGATTCAATTGTGGTATAATAATATGTGATGGTGCATTATTCTAGTTGCACGAACTTTTACGAGGGTGGGGCTAAAAATCCACTAGTAGGCATACCGATGAAGTTTCTGGTCTATGCGCGAAACGCCCAGTTTTGCGTGTACTCTGGGAGTAAAGAATTTAGGAGTAGATTATAATGGCATATAATACCGCATCCTATTTTCGCTGAGGCTAAAAGTTCTAAATATGATGATAGACACAATTAGTAAAACCCTACATTGAGTGCCAAGACACAATATGTAGCGTAGCCTGTCTTGAGTGGTGTTATTGGGATTTACCCGTTAAAATGGTATGAAGTTATATGTGGCCAATTATAACTTGATACCTGGTAATGAAATTTACACTGCAAAAGAGACTAGTAATTGTACAGTGCACACCAAAGGAAAACTTCTAGGATGTTTGTCCAAAAGGATAAGATTTTTTAAGGATTAAAGTATGGATTTAAGTGGCGATCCAGTTCATGGTAGGGGTAACCCCCATGTGTTGTCTTTAAACGGAAACGGCTAACTAGCAATGGTTAGTAGATTACAGAGAAATTCTACTGGACCTAAACCATAGTATTTACTTAAAAAATCACCATCTTATTATTGCTTTTAAGGGGAGATAATATAAATATGAAATCGCAAGATTCAAAAAATGAGAAAGATAATAGTTCAACTGGTAAATGGGTAGCGACAGTGTCGCTTTTATCATTTATACTGTCAATAGTTTTCTCATTTATTGCAACTGAGACAGTAAATATACTACCTATACCTATTGCAATTTTAGTATTATTACTTGTTATAGCTCTTGGTATTCTTTTTGATATGATTTCCATGGCTGTTAACTATGCTGAGGAAAAAGAATTCCATTCTAAAGCAAGTAGAAAATTAGACGGAGCTAAAACTTCAATAAAACTTATTAGGAATGCTCCAAAAGTATCTAGTATATGTGCCGACGTAATTGGTGACGTATGTGGTATCATAAGTGGTGCCGTAGGTACAATAATTGCATTAAAAATTACTGAGAGATATAACTTACCAATAAATATGCAAGTAATCATTTCAGCATTAGTTGCATCGCTTACAATTGGTGGTAAAGCAGGTTTTAAACTTGTTGCTCAAGCTCACAGTAATAAAATAGTTGATAGATTTACAAAAGTCTTAGGAATTTTTAGTTTTAAAAAGAAAGATAAATAGTTACATACATTAAACTAAAAAATAAAGGATATTAGATTTGATTCTAATATCCCTTTTTTTATGTTTAAATATTGTTCAAATTAGTTTATTAAAACTTATTATTTTTCCATTTCTAAAGTTTTTAAAACTATCTCAACTTCATCCATTAATTCTTCAGGTTCCATTGTTGAACACGAAGTTACCATTGTTAAGACTGAGTTATTATCTTTTGAAGCTATAATTATATAGTGTCCCTTTCTATTATTATCTTTATCTTCATATGTATACGTTGCATAATACAAATCATCTTTTAGATATTTAAAATTAGTATCTCCTTTTACTGTAACATTTGTGCCTTCATATTCTTGGATCCAATAATCCAATAAATATGAGTAAAAACTATTTCTTCCTTCTTTTGTAGATACATCATCAGCACCATCTTCATCAACAAGATTAATAATTTCTACTGGAACTAGGTAATCTCCTTGATCTTTATAATCTAAATAGTCACCGTCATCATTTTTTACAATGCTCCAATTTGAGTTATAGTTAAAAGTAAAGCCATCGCCTTTATATACCAATGATTTTGTTTCGATTTCTGTTTGAGTTTGAGTTTGAGTTTTAATTTCTTCTTTTATAGCGTCTCCAGCTAAATTAAATAGTCCTCCAACAAGTCCAAATATACCTGCAACAATTGCTACAATAACAGCAATTGGAATACTTGCAGCACTTAAAGCAATACCTGCTGTCTTTTTGTTATCTTTACCTTTATGACATGCGCCAACTATGATACCTACAATAGCTACAGGAATAGTCCATAATTTAATAAAGAAAGCTAAAGGTATACATGCAATACCAATTATCATTGAAATTAAACCAAGTGGTGAATTACTTTTAGCTTCAGGTGCTTTTGGTTCTTCAACTTTTTGAGTAACAGGTTTTGAAACAACTTCAGTTGCTACTCTATTTGCTTCAGGTACAATTGTTGTAGCAACAGGCTCTTGTATTATTGTTTGTTGAACTGGTTGAGGTTCTACAACAGGTGCTGGTTCTTGAGGTTGAACAGGTTCTTCAACTGTTTGTTCCTCTTCTTTTGATTCCTCTTTTTCATCTAGCATACCTAGAATTTCGTCTAATCTATCTTGACTAACCTCTTCTTTAGTTTCTTCAACTATAGGGATTTCAACTTCTTCAGTTTTTTCCTCTACTTTTTCTTCAATAGGTTCTTCAACCTTTTCTTCTTTTTCATCTAACATACTAAGTATTTCATCTAGTCTATCTTCTGTTACTCCTTCTTGTTTTGGAGTAACTTCTTCTACTACTTCTTGCGAAGTAGTTTCTGGTTCTTTTGCTTCTTGTGGCATCTCTAATTTATTTCCACATTTATCACAAAAAAGAGAACCATCTTTAATTTCATTTCCACATTTTGAACAATACATAAATTTTCCTCCTATTTTATTACAACTGAATTATAACATTATATTTTTTAATAATGCAATATAGCTGTTTTTAATTAAATTCAAGATAAAAATCTTTATATTAATAACCTTTGATATTAATATTTTATTGTTAACATTAATATTTATTTTTTATTTCAATTTGTCATTTTTTGCGTATATTTAGCTTTTTCTAGTATTTATATTTGTAATTTTTGCTTAAAAAAATAAGGCTATTATTTTTACTAATAGTCTTATTTTATCTTTGATACATATTCATTATATACGTAATAAACATATCTAATATTTCTAATTCTCTTAAATCTTCTTGTGCTTGTGACTCAATAACAAATGTTCTTCCTTTTCCTTTGAACTCTAGAAATTTCGGATAATCTATAGCAATATATAACATATCTTCAACTATAGAAAAGCTAATAATTTTTCCAAGCTCTGTATCAAAATCTAGAATCCTTGCCATTACACCATAAGATAAAACATTTCTTACTTCAACTGGGCTTTTAGCATATACATCATAAGCTCTATCAAAATCCATATTTGGAATTTTAATTAAATCATCAAGTGAAGCATTTAGTCCTTTTCTAATTACTTTGTAGTCTATTAAAGATTTTGAAGGAAGTCTAGTATATGCGAAAAGTCCACTCATCTTGTCTTCTATTTCTTTATCTACTACTCCATCATTTTCTTCAACATTTTCTTGTAAAATATTAATTTTTGATACGTTAACAACGTAATTAGGCTGTCTAATAACTACAGTTCTATCTACTTTTACCTTGTCATAATCATCCACAAGTTGTGATTTTTTAAAATTTTCTTTAATTTCTTCATCTTTATCCATGCATAACACGTCTTCAAATATTTCATTTAATACTATAGGAATTATCTCTTTTTCGTATACTAAGTTTCTGTGTGTAAATGAATACGTTTTTAGTATCAAAAACGCTATAATTAGTGCAATTGAAACACCAACTATAATAAAGTTTTCTAAATAGATTCCCAAAAGTGTTGAGATAATTGGTACTATTACTATATGATTTAGTAATTTGAACTTACCATTATCTTTTTGAAAATTTGCTTTTTGTTCCGGTGTCAGCATATTTCCAACCTTTTGATTTAGTTCCATATTTTCCCCCTAAATATGCAATCTTTTTTTTGATTATATACCAAATAATAAATTATTTCCACACTTTTAAATTAATTTTAGTATTATTTGACAAAACGCATACAAGTCTATATACTATTATTATCTAAAGGATGTGATTAAAATGCTTTCAGGACCTAGACTTCCAATAGAGCTAGATGTTCTTTTTGATCCTACTGGCTATCTTAAATATTCAGATAAAATAGATAGCTGTAGAATACAAAATGAGGAAATAACAAATTTTGAATTAGATGAAGTAATACTTTCTAAAAGCTATTTTAAAAATGTTAAATTTAGTGGTACCATTCTTCCAAAATGCGAAGTTGAAGATGTAGTTTTTGACTCTTGCGATTTAACCGGAATAAACTTTGAAAAATCTACTTTCAAAAGAGTACTATTTAAAAATTCTAAATTGACAGGAGCAATAGCTTCTTCTTCATATTTAGATAACGTTAAATTTGAAGAATGTGTATTAAATGATATTGTATTAGATAATAGTTCACTGAACTATGTAGATATATCTAATTCATCTATGAGATATTCAAATTTTACAGATGTAAAACATAAAAACTTAGAAATTACTAACTCAGACTTAAGTTTTTCAAACTTAAGTGATACAAAACTTTCAGGATTAGATTTAAGGGATAGTGAAATATCTGGAATTACAGTTTATCCAAAAGATATAAAAGGAGTAATACTTACAGGTTCACAAAGCCTTGCCTTTGTTAAGCTTTTAGGTATTGTTGTTAAAGAATAATGGCAGACGATATTAAGTATATTGGTGTTGATCCAGATTACACTCAAAGTCCTAAAGAAAATAATGCAGTTAGTAAAACTAAGAAAAATAAATCTGATACAAAAGAAAAATTTAGAATTAACAAACACAACTCTAAAGTAGATGATTTTATAGCCTCTACAAAGCCAAAATATAAGCATAAAGGTAAGATAATTACTATACTATTAATTATCCTACTTATATGGATATTTAAGCCTGTAAGCTTTTTAAAAGCTAAACTAGATGAAAAAAGAATGCATTATGCTTTACAAGATGATTCTTATTCATTTAATTTGGATTTAAAATTTGGTTTATGGAATAATATTTTATATTATTCAAGTTACAACTATTACAAAGATTTAAGAGGAACTATAATTAAGCCTTTAGATAATTCTTCTACAAACAGAAACTATGACTTATCTCATCCAGCTATAGACTTAAATGGATATAGTGGTCAAGAAGTTTTGTGTGCTGCAAATGGTATTGTAGTTGACGTTGGCTATAGTGAAGACCAAGATAACTATATAATGATTAAGCATAATATAAAAGGTTATGATTTATATACATATTATTCAAATTTAACTACTATATACGTATCTAATGGTCAATATGTATATCAAGGACAAGCTATTGGTACAATAACTGGTAGAGAAGATGTTTCAACCGTAGTGAATGATAAGCATTGTCATCTTCATTTTGCAGTTAGAAAAGATACTAAAGAGTCTAGTGGTATGAATCCACTGCTATTTATATATAAATAAAAAAACAAAGGATGCACTAAAAATGCATCCTTTTTACCGTAGAGGTTGTTTACTAAAAAAATTTATGTTCGTTTTTACTAATTGTATTATACTATACTTTTTAGAAAAAATCAAGAACAATTGCTCGTTTTTTTGTTTGTTATGTAATTGTAATATTAATTATTGTCTTACTTTTCAGTACGCAACATAAAAATTGTTTTTTACTTTAGTTATTCTTCAACAGCTTGAGCTTGTTTTTGATCTCTTATTTCTACAAGTTTATCTTTTAATTCTTTTTCGATTTTTTGTAGTTCTACTTCAGCTTCACTACGTTGTTTAGCACCTTCATCATGAATTTTGATTAAAGTATCTAATGTTTCTATAATGTCACTGTTTGTTTTCTTAAGAGTTTCAACATCAACAATTGCTTTTTCACTTTCAGCTGCAATTTCAATAGTTCCTTGTTTTAGGTTTTCACTATTTTTCTTTAACATTTCATTAGTTATTTCAGTTACAGCTTGTTGTGTGTTCAAAGCAGTTTTTGCATTAGCTAGTCCTAGTGCAATAACAACTTGGTTTTTCCATAGTGGAATTGTATTAGTAATTGATGATTGAATTTTCTCTACAAGTTCAGAATCATTATTTTGAATCATTCTAATTTGTGGAGCCATTTGAATTGAGATAATTCTTGTTGTTTTTAAATCATATAGTTTTTTCTCAAATCTGTTAATGATTGCCATTAAATCGTTAACTTTTTGTGCATCAATTTGCTCTCCACTTTCTTGTGCTTGAGCTTGTAATTTTGGAAGTTCAACTTCTTTTAATTCTTGAAGTTTTTTCTCACCAGCGATAATGTATAAAGATATTTGTTTGAATGAATCTAAGTTTTTGTCATACATTTCATCAAATATAGCAATATCTTTTAACATTTGAACTTTGTGACCTTCAAGTCTTTTTTCAATTCTATCAATATTGTTGTTAACTTTATCATATTTTGCAAGAAGTTTTTCAACTCTTTTCTTTAGAGAACTAAATATTCCAAATAGTCCAGTTGGCTTGTTAACATCTGTTGCACTATCGAAATCTTTAATTTCTACTACTAGGTCAGTAAGAAGTTCTCCTACATCACCTGTATTTTTAGTTCTTACATTTGTTAATACTTCATCTGAAAATTTTGCAATTTCTTGTTGTGCACTAGCACCATATGCAAGAATTACAGATGTGTCTTTAACATCTACTTTTGAGATGAAATCATCTATTGCATTTTTTTCTGCATCAGATAATTTTTCATAGTTTAGTGAATTTTCTACTACTTCTTCACTAACTGCTTTGTGAGCTACTAGCTCGTTTTCAATCTCTACAGTTGAGATTTCAGGTTTTACCTCTAATACTAAGTTTTCGTTTTCCATACTTATTAATCCTCCTTACTGTCCTAAGTACTCTATTAATCTATTATAAATATTGATTCTAAGTCCTGATACTGCAGTATCAATTGATTGTGGTAGTCCTTCTACTCCAACACTACTTACATCATAGTTACCACCAGTAACACCAGTTCTAAATCCATATTTATTCCATGCAATTTGTTGTATATCTTTATTTGAAAATGCTTCAAAATATGTATTACCTTTTTCTGTTAATGTTGCAATACAATGTGAATTCCAAATTGTTGGAACTGGGTATAATATTCTTATTTTATCCTTTACTTGTGCAAATCCATCTGGATTTGAGTTTGCAAGGTCTATTATACTCTTTTCATAATCTACAATCATTGGATATGCGCCAACGCCTGTTTTTAGGTATTTATCAAAAAGATCTGCAGGAGCAAAGCTCATATATCCAGATTTTTCATAGAATTGTTTTAGTTTTGGTAAGTTTTCTTCAATATTTGCCTCGTTAACTTCACCACCACACATTATAGATAATAATAATCCATAATATGTTGCACCTGGAGAAGATGTAACAGGGTCTGTTGAATTTATGTTTATTGAACCATATAAAGTATCTAGTCCAATATCTTTCCATTTTTTACCTTCTAAAATGTAGTTTAATAGTTTATTCATATCTGTAATGTAGTATACTCCATCCTTTTGAGTTACTATTTGTTCTCTCATTAAAGCATCTACTACGACATCCCAGCTATAAATAACTATTGGTGTGTTTAATGTTAAGCTACCATTTAGAACAGTTTCTCTTGGAGCTTCACCGGCCTCTTTATTAGCAGCAGTTTTATAATACTCATAGAATCTTTGATCTGAGAAGAATATGAAGTCATAGTGTGCTCCATCTTCTTTTCTTACAACTGATTCTTTAACAAGTTTTCCGTTACTCCAGTTGTCATTTACTACGCTAATTCCATATTCTTTTGCTAATATTTCGTTAAAATCTTCATCTGCTAAGAAGTTTTCTTTACCTCCACCTACTGCTCCATAAATAGTAGTAGTTTTGTATTTTTTACCTTCTTTCAAACCTTTAAGTCCTACAACAGCAAGAACTATTAATATTAATACGAATAATATACCAAATCCTATTGCTGTTTGTTGATTTCTTTTCTTTTTGTTATCTACATATACCTCTGCCATATTATTCACCCTCTTTCTTTACATCAATAATGTTCATATTATTATCTACTAATCCGTCAGTTTTAAGCATTGTTTCAAATACTTTAATATCTGCATTAGTATCTATGATATCTAAATCATACATGTTATTAAGTTGTGCTTCACAAGCCATTTTTACTCTTCCAAGCATTCTTTCAACTCTTTCCATGAAATCTATACTTTCTTGAGAAGTAAGTGATTGATTTTCTACTCTATCATATTGATCTAATATTTTTAATGTAAATGGTAAATAATAATCCACAAATTTTCTTACTTGTTTCATTTTCTTTGGTTTTTCTTTTAAGCTTAATAATATTTTATCTGATGTTTCACAAATTTGAGAAATATTAGATTGGATTCCTGGATTTTCAATTTTTCCTTCTAATCCTTTAATCTGTTTAATGGTGTTTGACGCTTGAGCTGTTAATTGTTCATACTCAAGTCTTTCAAGATCTATTCTTTCTTGTAAAACTTCATTTCTGTTAAATATTAATGTTAAAGCATAGTATGATCCAAGCGAAATGAAAATGCTAAATATTACGTTTAAATCTAGTCCTAGGTATAATCCACAAAAAGCTATAATTGCTATAATTATTGAAATTATATATGATGCTTTCATTTTTATACCTCCTAGTTATATCCTCTAACAACTTTGAAAGCTTCAAGTAGATTTGTTCTACCATCAAAAACTTTTCCTGTTGAAAGATCTGCAATATCTTCTAATTGTTCATCGTCTGCTGAACCAAACATAATTGAATATACTGGAATTACAGGCGATACATTTTGTATAGCTTGTTTCATATCTTTGTAGCTTCCACTATTTCCTTCTCCATCTGTCATTAGTACTATTGATACGTTATATTTATCTCTATCTTCTTCTTTAAGTACTTCAATAGCCTGAGTAACAGTATCGTATATATTTGTTCCACCACTTGGTGAAGTAGTATTAATGCTATTTAATATAGTCTTTGTATCTAATCCATTTTCTATTGTATATGTATTACTTGGATATGAATTAAATAGTATGAATGATATTTTATCTTTTTCTGAAAATTGAAGATAATTTTTTGACGCTTCTTCTTCAGTTAAAATATACTTCATAGCATTTCTTAAATCTTCTATTCCATCATTATAACTCATACTTCCAGAGTAATCTAAAGCAAATACAATATGTGTTGGTTTTCTAAGTTCAGATTGATATAATCCTAAAGCTTTTTGAATAACATCAGTTGAAGGATATTTAATTGGTATTAAATATTTTGTAGTATCTATACCCCATTCAGGATTAAAGATTGTTTTATCTACATCTTCTTTAACACCACCATACCATGTTCTTCTACCAGTTTTCATTAATTCTTCTTGTCCTTCTTTAGATAGTAAGTATGATTGAAGTTGTAAGAAAGCTTCTTCTTTCTCTGTATTAGTTTTTCCTAAGTATGCAAATACTGAATCACTAATTGATACACCATCAATTGTGTATACTCCATATAATTGCTCATCTGGATTACTAATATTTTTGTTTACATTAATTATAGATGTTTCATATGTAACTATTGCATCACATTGACCATCTAAATACATTTCTTCAAGATATTCTTCACTTCCTGAAGATCTGTTTACACCACTAAATAGCGCTGTAAGTTCGTCTTTTATTTGTTGATCATTTAAATACTCTTCTGTTAATACTTCTGGATTTCCAGAAAGTACACTTAAGAATCCTAAATATGCACATGCACCAGTGTTTGTTTGTGTAGCACTAGTCATTGCAAATCTAAGTTTTCCTTCTCTTATTGCTTTTATAATGTCTTCCAGTTTAACTTCTGTACCTATAAATCCTAAATCTTTAGCTACACTCTTTTTAATTGCAAAAACTACTGGATTCATATTTATAATTTTTGAGTCTGAAG
>JAEEGI010019328.1_pt1 | contig 13742 bp, 14 predicted proteins | sample 8958751 | NCBI WGS metagenome assembly JAEEGI01 (sample SAMN16246545, study PRJNA631951) | gut metagenome | biome: gut microbiome; feature: rumen; material: KS-attached | host: Bos | place: Iran: Karaj | collected 2018-10
CATAATATTTCCCTTCTCTATTTTCCTTTACCGTATGCTACCAGGACTACGCCAATAATGATAATGCACATTCCAAGGATTTTCTTTTTTGTTATCTTCTCGCCGAGAAGCCTGTTGGACAAGAACATTGTCCATATATATGTCAAGGATCCGAGGGGAAGCAGCATCGCATAGGGTAACATCTTAAGAAGTATGATGTTTTCTCCGGCTGCAATGACATACATAATTCCGCCAAGATAAAAGAATGGCGAAATTAACATTCGAAGTTTGTTTCCGCCTTCGCCCGGCGAAGATTTCTTGAGGAAATAACTCGCGAGGGAAGAGATAAATGTGGAGGTCAAAAGCACCACCACTACGATGATGATATCCTTAGTTGACAGGGGTGTCATTCTTACTGCTACCTCCTATCACTATTACTCCGGCAATTACCACGAAGATTCCAACAACGGTGATCCATGAGATCTTCTCGGTAGGAATAAAGATAGCCGAGAGGATAAGAGCAAATACATAGCTCATGGAGTTGATGGGCTGGAGGACTGAAAGTTCTCCGTATCCGAGACCGATGGTCATGACCACCGCGCCAACGGCATATACCAGGAATCCGGGCAACACCTTTAAAAACAACATCCAAACTCCGTAAAAACCTTGGGAGAAGGTAAGTGCAAGATCAAGGTTCTCCATTGGTTTCTTCCAGAGGAGCTGGCCGAGGGCCAGGCTAAATGCGGAAATAAGCAAAAGGATGATGCCTTTTCCGTTTCTTTTTAATGATTCTATCATTTTTAACTCCTGAATATCAGACGTACTGAACTAATTTACAACATTAATGGGACTTCCGTCAAGGAAGGCCTTTATGTTGTCGTAAACGCCCTGCACGCATCTCATTCTGGCCTCAACGCTGCCCCATGCAAGGTGAGGGGTAATGATGAGTTTGTTGGAATCCTTGATCTTTGAAAGAGGATTTGAAAGCTGTAAAGGTTCTTTCTCAAGGACGTCCAGTCCCGCTGCTTTGATCTCACCGGCTTCAAGAGCTTCGTAAAGGTCGGTGTTGTTTACAACCGGTCCGCGGGCAACGTTTATAAGGATGGCGGATTTCTTCATCTTCTTAAGGGCATCCGCATCAATGAAGTTTCTTGTAATATCGCTCAAAGGACAGTGAAGGGAAAGGAAATCGCTCTCTCTTAAAAGCGTATCCTTGTCGACTCTTTCGTATTCGGTAACGGCGCTCTTTCCGGTAACGGAATGGAAGATAACTCTGCATCCAAAGGCCGTAGCGATCCGGGCAACTTTGCGTCCAATGTTACCCATCCCTGCGATTCCCCAAGTCTTGCCGGCAAGTTCATAGAAAGGGACACCGAAGTTGGAGAAGCGGTCCTGGGCGCTGTACTCACCGGATTTAACGTAATTGTCGTAGTGAGGCAGGCTCTGTGAAAGGGCAAGAGCCATGGTGAAGCTGTGCTGAGCCACCATGTCGGTGCAATAATTTACTACATTGCATACAGGAATATTCCTGCTTCTTAAATAAGCAAGGTCACAGTTGTCATAGCCTGTGGCAAACTCGCAGATGAGCTTAACATTTGCGGCATCCTTAAGGCTGTTCTCGTTCATGGGGGACTTGTTAGCCACCACGATATCTGCATCCTTAACTCTCTCCGCTACTTCCTCGGGAGTAACGGTATTGGGATAGCAGATGACCTCGCCAAGATCGTTAAAGCAGTCAACCGGGATGTCCGGGCCGACGCTGTTTCTTTCCAATACGACGATTTTCATAGTCGTTCCTCAAATTGTGTCCATTAATTTTCAGTATACAAAATGTGGTATTAAACCTCCTACATTTTATCAAAGAGATATGGCAAATTCAATATCATGGTGCTACAATCTAAATTAATTAATAAAAACTTAAACTTTTTAATAAAGGAAAAAACATGAAAAGAATAGTACTCACGGGCGGTGGCACAGCAGGCCATGTTACGCCCAATCTCGCCCTTCTTCCCGCCCTTAAAGAAGCCGGTTTTGAAGTGGCTTATATCGGATCATACAACGGCATTGAAAAGCAGCTCATCTCCGACTACGGAATCCCTTATACAGGAGTTGCCACAGGTAAGTTCCGTCGCTACTTAGATCCCAAGAATCTCTCCGATCCTTTCCGCGTTATCAAAGGGTACAACGAGGCAAAAAAATATTTAAAGCAGTTTAAGCCCGATGTTGTATTTTCAAAGGGTGGATTTGTCAGCGTTCCCGTTGTAAAAGCGGCGGCTGCCCTCAAGATCCCCTGCATCATTCACGAATCCGACATGACTCCCGGACTTGCAAACAAACTTTGCTACGGTTCAGCAAAGAAGATCTGCTGTAACTTCCCCGAGACATTTAATTCACTTCCCGCAAGCAAGGCAGTTCTTACAGGTACTCCCATCCGCGACGAACTCTTTACCGGCGACGCTAAAAAAGGACGCGAACTTTGCGGTTTCGGCGATGATAAGCCCGTGCTTATGATAACCGGTGGTTCTCTCGGGGCAATGGCGGTTAACCAGGCTGTACGTGATGCTCTCCCCGAGCTTCTTGAGAAGTTTTATGTTGTTCATCTCTGCGGAAAGAACAAGGTAGATAACATGCTCCTTACCGTTGAAGGCTATAAGCAGTTTGATTATGTTAAGGATGAAATGAAGGACCTCTTCGCAATGGCAGACGTTGTCATCTCCCGCGCCGGAGCAAATGCGATCTGTGAGATACTTGCTCTTAAAAAGCCCAATATTCTCATTCCTCTTCCTTCAAAGGCAAGCCGCGGTGACCAGCTTTTAAATGCAAAATCATTTGAGGCTCAGGGCTATTCGGTTGTTCTTGATCAGGATGACCTTACGAAGAAGCTCATTGCAGATACTGTTAATGAAGTTTATGAAAACAGAGAGAAATATATAAAAACGATGGAGGGAAGCAGTCTTCATGACGCTATTCCCACCATCGTCGATCTTATCAAAGATTTAGCTAATTAAGAGTTATTGTTTCTCCGCCATGGATAACCATCGGTTCTTCATTCTTTCCTCTGTACCAAATATCGATGGTAGAAGGATTGAAGACCTTATCCCTATTGGCGCTGAACTCAAGTCTCTTTGTAGCAGTTATGTAATCGAAGATTTCGCCGTTTGTTGCATACCAGATATCATCTTTTCCCTGCATCATATCGGTGAAATCTTCTATTAATTTCCACCTTTCTTCCGAATCACCAAACTCATAGGAATGTCCCCAAACGTACATAAGAGGGAGCTCCCTCCACAAAGGAAAATCAAGGAATTCTTTTCCCCATTTCATAAGGTCATTGTTGTGATGACATGTGGGATCCCATGCAAGAAAATTCCTGGGTAATTCAAAATAATGGTTCTCGTTTACTGTTCTTGAATAGTGAACGCCGAGGCTGTTTATGATCCTGATAACAGTATCGTTGTATGTTCCGAAGGCGTATGCCATTCCCTGAATGATCCTTCCGGTCAGCTTTTCAAGGGCCTGTCTGTCGGGCAGGATCTCAAGAGATATCTCCTGCTCAGTCATATGTGTAAGATCTTTGTGCTCCACTCCGTGGATGGCGATCTCATGGCCTTCGTAAATCTCGTTTAATTTATTCTTGTTTACAAAAAATGCATTGTCAGAATCTGCAAGGGTTGATGAATTAAGGTTGAACGTTCCTTTCATTCCATGCTTGCGTAAAATTTCTGCAAGCCTTATGTCAAAAATCTGTCCGTCATCGTAGCTGAATGTCAGTGCTTTGTGTTTTCCCCCTGGGTAATAAAACTTCATGAATTCCTCCTCATGTATGACTGATATGTTTCCCGCATAGCAGTCACTCTGTCCGTATATTTTATGCCAAGTTCGAGAAGTTTGGATCCGTCGTAGTAATTGGACTCCTCTTTGGTAAGAGGGAAGGGAAGGGGAATTCCCTTTTCGTCGATAATTCCTACGCTTGTCTCCATGACCTCAAACGGGACATCAATAGATTGTTTGAGACACTCGGTAAAGGTCTCGTAGTTTTCCATTTGATTTTCGCAAACGTTAAAAGCTTCGTTATATGCCTTGGGATTTCCAAGAACAAGCTTGATCGCAGCCGCAACGTCCTTGACGTAAACCATCTGGAACTCTCCATCCGCATCCATGGGATGAAGTATCTGGCCTGCATTTGTTATCCAATGGAAATACATGCTCTCTCTCGGAGCATAGTTATCCGGTCCAAAGATGAACGCCGGTCTTAATATAGTATATTTGCTTCCCACAAGATTGCAAACATCTTTTATCTCCTGTTCAAGGGCAACCTTACCGGAAATGTAATCCCCGGCTGCACCGGGAAATCTTCTGGTCTCGAGTTCGGCGTCTTCTTTCAGATACTCACCGAGTCCTCTTTTATATACGTCGGTGGTACTGATGAAAATGTATTGATCCACCTTCGCGTCCATCTTATCAAAGATGAATTCTATATCACTTTTTTGATACGCGCAGAAATCCACGACAGCATCAAACCTTTCGTCCTTTATTGAACTAAGGGCATTGCCGTCATGTCTGTCCGCCAATATCTCACGTACTCTGCCTGACTTAGCATACTTATCGATAAAATCCGCTCTCGGTGCCTCGGGATTATTACCTCTGTGCATAAGAACAAGACTTGCATCCGTCTCCTCCAGCATCAGCTCACAGAAAGCCTTTCCAAGAAAGTAAGTTCCCCCGAAAATCAGTATGTTTTGCGCCATATTGTCTCCTTTAAAAAAAAATTAAAAAAAGTTCTTGACAATAAAGTACTTATAAGTTAATATAGCTTTTGTTGCGAAACAAATCAATAGTTTTCACACAAATGCGGGTGTAGTTCAATGGTAGAACACCAGCCTTCCAAGCTGGATACGTGGGTTCGATTCCCATCACCCGCTGTTTTTTATTGCTCCGCAAGTCCAGTGTTTACAAGGACTTGCGGAGTTTTTTTGTTTCAAATTCAATCACGTTTTGGGTATAGGCGGGTATAGGAATCCCGCCGTTGAGGGCTTCGAGGGCTGTTTCGCAATAATCATAGTCTGCAAAACTGTAGTTCTTCAGATTGACTTCAACTGAATGCCCCAGAAGCTTTGCCCTGTTTGTTACTTCAATCCCCTTCGGTATAAGGACATAGGAATTGAAATACATCCTCACGGCATGATTGTTTGTTATGGTGAATCCAAGATTTTTGCATATGCGGTGCAGGAACTTCTCATAACAGGTATCGGCTATGATCCAGCTTCCGTCAGGGTTTGCGAACACCCAGTCAGAGCAGATTCCCGCTCTTATCTGTCCGGTGCGCAGTTCATCAAGCAGTTCCTGTATCTCTATGGTAACTGGGAAATATCTTCCGCCTTTAGGAATGCCCTTTTCATTCTTTGTCCAGTTGACGTACTCGTAACCGTCGCTAGCACGTTTCTTGAGCTGCTGGGTGTGTATGTGGATCCTTCCGGATGCTATGTCAGTCCATCTTAATGAACAAAGCTCGCCGGCTCTCATACCTGTCAACGAGGCAAGTATGAACATGTATCCGCAGGTATAGCATTCACCATATTTTTTCGGATTTTTAATCCGTTTTCTCACTTCCTCTGTAATGGCTTCTATCTGCTGTGGGCTCATTGCTTTCTGCTCAGCGGATTTGAACTCGGTCTTACATATCCTGTAAAAGTCCTGATTGCTCATCCTCTGTGCGGGATTATAGTCAACATATCCTTTGGTTACAGCAAACCCGAATGTGAGGTTCAGGACACTCTTGAACGCCCTGTAGGCTTCCTTCTTCAGATTTCCTGCCTTTATCATGGCAGAAGCATAATCGATAAGATAATCCGCAGTGATATCGCCGATTAGCTTATCCCCAAGTTCCTTGCTTATGAAGCGTTTATAATCAGCCTCATACTTTACGCCGGTGTTCTCGCTGCATAATGATTTCTTATGCTCCAGAGCCATATCGAACACATTCTTAAAAGTTCTGTTTAAGAATCCGTCCGAATAATGGATGAAGAGTCTGTCGATCAGGGCATCATATGTCTTTGCCTGGATCCTTATCTTACCTTCTAGGTAAGTGCTCCACCCTTCAATACTTCCCGTCGGTGGTTTTATGAGACGGGGTTTTCCTTCGGAAGTGATGTGTTTTGATAGTACATATTCTTTTTTCAAAGATCTTTCTTTTCGCGTCATTCCTTCTACAATGAACAAATCGCCTTCTTCGATTATACCACCCTGCGAGGGCACGAGGATAGACTTTGTTATGTATATTTTACGAAGTTCCGACAGTATCTCTTTCGGTTCCATCATGGCCTCCTTCCGGCGAAGTACCCTCTTTCGCCTTTCAAAAGACATGTGGGACATGAAATGTTCTAATCCGAAAGAATATAAAAAAATACCCCAGACATATTTATTTCTTATGCCCAGGGTAACATGTAATTCCAATGGTTACCTGCTTCGTTCAGATTCTTTTTTCGGTCTATATACTAAGTAGTCAAGTTCATTAAGGAAGTAGCCCATGGCGTCCTCATCCGGCATGAACTCGTCCTCATCGGAATAATAAAATATCAGATCGCATTCATTCTTCTTTAGCTCCTTGATATGCATTCTGGCTGTTGATTCAGGCATACCCCTTTTCACAAGAGTCCTTTTCACCTCTTTTGCCTTCATTGTCTTGCCGTGCAGCATGCGATAGACATCATAGTATGTTGCTATGTGACGCAGTGCCTTGGTCAATTCTTCTTTTTCGTAAAACTCATACATGATGTTGCTCCTTTCCGCCCTTAGGGCAAATGCTTTTTTATCCTTCATATCTTATGTGGGGCAAAATATTCTTAATCCGAAAAAAATGGCAAAAAAAAATCCGCGGCTTACCTACGGATTTTGAAAAAGAGGTATTTTTCGATGGAAATCTGGTTTTTTCAAAAATCATTAAAATCGCAACAAACCTGCGCACTCCAAAGCCTTGAAACAAGGGCTCTGCAACTAACCTGCGACATTTTGCTCACCCACGAATGAAACAGTAAAAAAAAGATAACAGGATACGCCGAAAGTTGCAGGTGCAATTTCCGCATACCATCTGCCTATGACATTAGGATTAGGGTGTGCCCTACAACCCCGGTCCATCACATAAACCCACTTTTGAAATAGCATTGTCTTTTTTGATAATGCTTCCCTATAACGTAAACTACATCTTGAGTATTAGAGTGAATTACGCCATAATTCTTCTTTCACTAAAATAGCGCGCTCACACCTACTTTTATGTAAGCAGAGATGCACCTTTGAGCTGACAAAAGAACCGAATAGAATGCATAACATTACCATTTGTCGCCAGCAAATTCTTCTCGCCATCTTTGGATTGCGCTTTCAAAGTTAACTCCAAAAGCTTCTTCAAACGTATTCTCGTTACAGCAATATTCTAAGAATTTACTCAAGTTGTATTTCTTAATCAAATATTCCACAAAAAACATTGCTTCGTCGTATGACAAATCAACATTTTCTTCTTTTGGAACATCAGTATATTGTGCTACATAATTATCGTATACGGACTCCACTGGAGCACCATCTTCACGCATTTTTATTAAAACCTTTGCAGAAATCCTTTTATAGCGTTCGATGTCATAGTCTCCGGTCTCTATACACTCAATAATCTCATCTCGATATTCTGTATATTCCTCGTTGATAAAAATTGCATTCTCTTCTATGGTATGATAATCCTTCTCAACTTTGTCCCTATATATGGATAATTTACTTACTATTTTAGAAGCATACTCAGCAAATCCCTCATTTCTCCACTGATGAGCATTTGAATTCGGTAATATCGCATGACACAGTTCATGAACTACATCTATATAGCGTGATACACGAACTTCTTTTTCAGCAGGATAATATCCTCCTCCCGTAACTGAGTATACAGGACGATCAAAGAATACATTAACACCAATTAAATTAGCTTTTGATTTTTGATAGTATTCTGGAGCATATTCTTTGATATAATTTAGAATTTCATTAAGCGCTACGTAGGTTTCTGCTAATACTTGTCGAGAAAGATAGACATTACTCCCATCTTCCTTAGGCGGAGCCATATAAAAGGATACCTCTAAATCTGTTTGGGCCACCAGATTGTAGCCTTTGTCCTCAGTGTAATTAAACTGTTTCAGTATATCTTTATACTCGTCTTCATAGGAAAACGTGAGTCCCATTGACCCAAGCCACTCATTAATATAATCTGAAGCATCACAAGATAGCAGCTCATCAAGTCCACACTCGTCTATAATGTATTTTCCATACAGTTTGGCTATGCTTACGTTAACGCCAATTTCTTCCATAGTGTTATATTCCGGAATAAAATACCCAATAAACATACTGAGAATATCTCTATTATCAGCATCTGATAAATATTCCTTCAAGCCCTCACTACTTTCTGTCTCTTTGTAAAGATATCCATAAATAGCATACTTCTTCCATATTTCATCATGCTTAAGTTCAATGCTCTTTATAACCAATGGTTCTAGGTACTTCCCACTCTGAATATCTTCTACCGCACAATACATATCCATTCCATGTGAAGTTATCCCTACTTTGGAATCCTCAATATGGATTGCTACATTACGTAGCGGAACTTTAGACTTTTGCAATGGTTTTAAATCCTGATAGATTTCGGCGATTACCTCATTTCCTATTTCACAGTCATCCGCGATATAAATGGTTATAAAGCCTTCTTTATTACCAATATCTTTGCATCCGGGTAGAAAGCATAAAAGCAGTGAGACTACAGGAATTATCCATATTAGTTTTTTTCTAGATTCACGAAACATAGCCTTGCCATCTCATATACAATAATTATTTACTATAGTCACCACAAGGAATACCCATCAGTGCTATAGCACTTATTCCGCCACACGTAGGGGGCGGAGGTGGAGTTCCTCCATCATCATATCTGCAATCCATCCTTATGCAGGGAGTTCCTGATGTCTGATTCATTCCGCCCATCGGTGTAGCTCCGCCACCCAATCCAGCGTTTTCCCACAGTATTTTCTCCAGTGCCTTCATACTACATTCCTCCTTTATAATTATTTGATATTACGTATCGTAGTAGCAAATTCGTTGAATATTATAATCCAAGAGTATTGTACAATCTTGGCAATGTAGTTTTAATTTCATTCTGTATATAACTACAATTTGGATGATTTAAATCTCCATAATAGCCTAATATTCCATTTGCGCACCCACCGCCGCACATAAATTTCAATATACATTTCCGGCATTCTTCAACAGTTTCAATGTTGCGATTTATAAAGCTGTACTCCTTCATCTTGCAATCCGGAAAATATTTTCCTATAGCAGCTTTCTTATTCCCCAACGCAATAGCACATGAATATACATATCCCTCAGCATCATAAAATCTGGCATACTCTTCAGCTGAACATCCTGTATATTTTGGCTTAAATCTTTGTGGTCTTATAAGGGTGCTAAGAAATGGGCTTACCTTCTGACTCATCGTATTATCCGCATCGGATAAAGCCTTGTTTTCTCCTACATTATAATAAAGCAGTTTATTGTTTAATGAATCCTGTTCCTTATAGCTAAGCTGAAATTGTGCCTGCATTTCAAAACTTAAAAGATTCTGATCTATCTTTTCTGTATACTTTTCTCTCATCTCATCTCTTTGCGCTATGCAGGAATCTATATTATGAGTAGAAATGTTCATTCGAATTTTTACCGGAATGTTATTTTTAAGTAAACTATCTATCCCCTTTATTATTTTATCAAAAGTTCCAGCTTTTTCACCAGGCATAACTCTTGTGGCATTATGAATATCCCTTTGGCCATCTAGAGTAACCATAACTTCTTTTATTTTTATTTTTCTTAGTAGCGGTATGTATTCTTCCAGATAATATCCGTTTGTCGTGATGCTATATGAATCATTCGGTCGTTTTCCAACTATATATTCCACTATGCGTCTAGTTGAAGGCTGTAACGGTTCTCCACCATATAGCCCAATAGAATCAATGTGATCATATTTGGCAAAAATGGTATCTACCATTTCCACAGTCATCACATCCTGACTTTTTTCTTTCTCCCCTTTTTCATAGCAATATGGGCATTGAAAGTTACATCCATATGTAAGTACCAACGTGACTACATTAAGGTTCTTCACATTTAATTCATGCTCCAAACGACATCGTTCTAGTATCTCGCTTTCTTTTCTTTCTTCCTCCTCTACCGATTCAAAAATAAAACCATTTTCCTTTAATTGAATAAACAGTTGTTCTTCATCATCAGATTTTATCGAGATACCAGTCTTCCTCCAGCGATAGATTATGTCCCGTTCATCGGAGTCTATCACAAACTGTTTACCATCTAAGGTGTTTATAAAAACGGCAGTTTTATCGTTTACTGGTATTATGATAGAAAATTTTGTTATTATCATATCGCTCATTACACAATCTCTGACTCTCCCCAAGTATATACATGGGTTGCAATAACCATTGTCTATTATATTATAAGTTTTATATATCTTAATATCAAGCATTTTCCACGTACGTTCTTGTGTTTTATTATTAATTCAAGTATTGTATGATTATAAAAACAAAGAAGGGAAAAATCATGAAATCAGCTCAATATTTACGAACTTCATATGGATACTATGCAGTAAATTTCGATACACTTAAAACACGAGAACTATCAATTAATGAGATTCAGAACTATAAACGCAATCCTGAGTCTCTCTCAGAATTATATGCATCCTTAGATGGAGCCTCATTTGAACAACGTTTTCAAAAAGATTATAACTTCAACAATAAAGCAAAAATCCACATTCTTCCTTCATATAACTGTAATTATCACTGCTCATATTGCTACGAAAAGCCTCGGAAAGGATGTTTAGATAGATTATCCCCATCGCAGATCAATCACATAAAAGATTTTTATACATTATATTCACAAATATTTGAAGAGGAGGTCGAATATTCATTTATAACTGTATCTGGTGGAGAACCCTTTTTACCAGAGAATAGAGATGTGATCGCAACCATTCTACAAGCCTGGCCCGATACTCCTATTGGATTTATAACTAACGGAAGCCACGCGCAAGATTATTTCCCAATGCTAAAAAATCATAGTAAAGTGTCTTTAGCTTTTTCTATAGATGGCACGAGGGAAATGCATTACAAACATAGAATACCTTCACATAAAGAGGATTACGATGCTCTTGTTGATTCGATAGATAATGCACTCTCTCAAGGTTTCGAAGTCCAATTATTGTCACTTTTCCATCCGGAATTAGAGCATATGTACTGTGAATATTTTGATTTATTAGAAAAACGCGAATGGTTAACAAATGCAAATTTGCATCTTTCTATGGCATTTGAAACAAATGGATGCGGAAATAATGATTATTCCCCCAAGTATCTTCACGATGCCGTCGAATCTCTTTTACGACTAAAAAGAACAGACTCTCGTATGAATAATATACCTTTAAAAAGTTTTGTTCCAGGATGCAAAAATTTGGAGGAAATAATTACAAATACGTCCTCGAATGCTTATAATCCAATTCGCTGCTATGTTCAGAATTCTCCTTCTTTTACTTTTTTACCTAATGGAATGGTTAGCTTTTGCTCCACTATTGATGCACCAAATGGATATATAGGATCCTTTGGCGATACTATATCCATAAATGCGGAAAGGATAAGACTGCTAAGAAATCATATTCCTGAAAACATAGAAAAATGCAAAAGTTGCAATAAACGAAGTCTATGTCGAAGTGAATGCCCTGCTACATCAGTTATCAAGACTAATTCGTATAGCGAGGCTTATTGTGGAGTTTGGGAAGATGATTTTTTAATCGAAAATATAGATGCTTTTTTATAATTGTATTATCTCGGTTAAAAAGTATTAACAGGCGCAGCATCGCTAATCGTCCGAGGGTTCCAAGGGGGGGGCAGAGCCCCTCTGGCAAGTTTAGGTCGTAATGGGGACAGGGGTCCCATACGACCGGCGCGTTATGGTTGTCACAGAGTGTACCAGTCAAAATAATGTCTACTTTTCTTGACTGGTACAACTTTATAATTGATCTCATAACCATCTTATAAAAGATAAAATATCCAATGATTTGGGTATAGGAATGGGTATAGGAAGAACAGGCGACTTGTCCAAACTCCTTTCCTTACTGGGTTTCAGGAACCTTTCTCTGCTTCGATTCCCATCACCCGCTGTTTTTTATTGCCTCCGGAAAGCCCGTGGTTACTGGGTTTGCCGGAGGTTTATTTTTTCTATTATATCATCTTTTGGGTGTCGCCGGGTGTAACCCCCGAAATATTCTATTTTCAAGGAGCAAAAAATGTAAAAATTTTGTGATGAAGAAGTATGCTGTTTGATTATGCGCATGTTACCGTGAGTAATCTTATTACGCATAATCCCACGTCCGACTCTCCGTGTCGAATAACACGAATCGTGCATCTCCTATCGGAGTTTTTCCGTCAGAATATGTGGAAAACGTATCGGTGATGAGCGCGCCGTTTGAAACAATAGGTTCTCCTATCGGAGTGTGTCCAACTACTTGCGTGATAACATTATTTTCAAACTCTTCTTCGCTCTGTCCGTATAAGAATGGGATAGAGATAGTCGATACTCCCCTTACGGGTCTCGCCCATATGGGAGAATCATCTTTCCAAAGCTTTTCCTCGTGAATTCTGTCCTTCCAGGCATAGTTAATGGCTTTTAGGAGCTGTTCTCTGCTCTCCAAACTGTTTTTAAAATAATAATTCACATATGAATCCCGCAGCCCTGCATGAGAAAAAAGCACTCCGTCAGCATCATGAACAATGCCTACCCTCTTACCGGCCTGCTCTTCAAGTTTCATCAAATACTTTGCCACCAGAGAAATTTGCATTGATGAAAAACCACTTTCAGGATGTCCCCATAGATAGGAAAAGTCGTGATTACCAAGGCACCAAAGCATGTCATCGTGTTCTTCGTCAAACTTTAACACTCTCTGTAGTGTCTCTTCGTAAAGGTCGGTGTTATATTGCTGGTTCCAATCATCTACCAGATCTCCAAGGCAAACTATTTTGTCATATTTTTCAGCATCCACCTTCTCTGCCTCGTCGAACATCCACGGCTTAAGATGAACATCAGGTATCACGAGTACTTTCATATGTTAATTTCTCCCAATATGTAAAATAATTTATAAAAACAAAGTGGTTTATATTCTCTCTATATCTATAGCTTTAACACAATTTGCCTACGCTGTATATAACCTGCTCAATCTTTCATAATACGTAAACAAATATGTCTTTTCCACCACTCGACCTTCTCCGGTTACATACCTTCTATTTCCACATATCATTGAATCTATCGGTAATTGAAACAGTTCGCTCAGCGCATACAGATGGTCAATAGTCGGGAGACTTTTTCCATCTAACCAATGGTATATGCTTTGTACTGTCCCAAGATTAAGATAATACTGGATGTCCTTTACAGAATACCCATTTTGTATCATAATCCTTTTCAGATTCTTTCCTGTTTCAACCTGATTAACGACCGTTTCGCAATTTCTTATATATTGCACTTCTACCACTCGCCCCTTCAGCCCTTATCATTTTCATGTTATACGATTGGAATTGCTTTGTCATTGTACTTCTAGTATAAACCATTTTGTGTCCAATTAATTACACGCAAAACCGCTTTGTTCCACTCATTGTGAAACAAAGCGGTTTGTCCTGAAACAATATTCTTCTTTATTATTTTTACAT
>JAEEGI010019333.1_pt1 | contig 13740 bp, 11 predicted proteins | sample 8958751 | NCBI WGS metagenome assembly JAEEGI01 (sample SAMN16246545, study PRJNA631951) | gut metagenome | biome: gut microbiome; feature: rumen; material: KS-attached | host: Bos | place: Iran: Karaj | collected 2018-10
AACACCATCCTCGCCATGCGCATCGACCTGCGCACGAGAAAGCCCGTCCTGGCCAATACCATGGGCGGCCTCTCCGGGCCGGCGGTGTTCCCCGTGGCCCTGCGCATGGTGTATCAGACGGCCCGGGCGGTGAAGATCCCCGTGGTGGGCATGGGGGGCGTTTCCTCCGCCGCCGACGTGCTGGAGATGCTGATGGCGGGGGCCCGGGCCGTGGAGATCGGCGCCGCCAACCTGACAGACCCCTACGCATGCAAAAGGATCATCGAAGCCCTGCCCGGGGAGATGGACAAATACGGGATCGGGACCCTGGCGGAGCTGACGGGAGGTTGACATGGGAAAAGACGTGATCGTGGCCTGCGATTTCCCCTCGGCGGGGGAGACCCTGGCCTTTCTGGACCGCCTGGGCGCGGAAGCGCCCTTTGTGAAGATCGGCATGGAACTCTTCTACGCCGAAGGGCCGGAGATCGTGCGCAGCCTGAAACGGCGGGGCTGCCGGGTCTTCCTGGACCTGAAGCTCCACGACATCCCCAACACGGTGAAGAAGGCCATGACGGTCCTCTCCGGGCTGGGGGCGGATATCGTGAACGTGCACGCGGCAGGGACGAGGGCCATGATGGCCGCCGCCCTGGAGGGCCTCACGAGACCCGACGGGAGCCGCCCCCTCCTCATCGCCGTGACCCAGCTCACCAGCACCGACGAGGAGACCATGCGCCGGGAGCTGCTGATCCCGGAGGGACTCCCGGAGACGGTCCTGCACTATGCGGAAAACGCCCGCGCCGCCGGGCTGGACGGAGTGGTCTGCTCGCCCCTGGAGGCGGAGGGCGTCCACGCCTTCTGCGGGGCGGGCTTCCTCACCGTCACCCCCGGCGTCCGCTTCGCCGACGGGGACCGGGGGGACCAGAAGCGGGTCACGACCCCGGCGGAAGCGAAGCGCCTGGGCTCGGATTACATCGTGGTGGGCAGACCCATCACCGCGGCGGCGGACCCGGCGGCGGCCTATGCCCGCTGCTGCCGGGAATTCCTGGACTGAGGGAGGATACCATGGAGCAGTATAAGAGAGCGTTCATCGAGTTCCTGCAGGGGGCGGGCGTGCTGAAATTCGGGGATTTCACCGCCAAGAGCGGGCGGAAGATCCCCTATTTCATCAACGCGGGGGAGATCCGGACCGGCGCGCAGATCACCCGGCTGGGGGAGTGCTACGCCGAAGCGTATCTGGCGAAGCTGGGGAAGAAGCCCTGCGTCCTATTCGGCCCCGCCTACAAGGGCATCCCCCTGGCGGTCGCCGCAGCAGCCGCCCTGGCGGCGAAGGGGCTGGACCTGCCCTTTTTCTTCAACCGGAAGGAGGCCAAGGATCACGGGGAGGGCGGCCTTTTCGTGGGCTGTGTGCCCAAGGCCGGGGATGAGGTGGTGATCATCGAAGACGTGATCACCGCGGGCACCGCCATCCGGGAGAGCATGGCCCTGCTGGGGCAGCTGGAGGGCGTCCGGGTGGCCGCCGCCTTCGTGATGGTGGACCGGAAGGAAAAGGGTAAGGGCGAGAAGTCCGCCATGGCGGAGATCGAAGAGGAATTCGGCTTCCCGGTGTACAGCGTCGCGGACGTGTACGATATCCTTGAGCTCCTGCGGGAGGATCCCGCGAGCGCGGAGCACGTGGCCCGGATCGAAGCCTATCTCAGCGTGAACGGAGCGAAGGCATGAGAAGCGTCATCGATATTCTGGATCTCAGCACCGCGGAGCTGGAGGGCCTTATGGCCACAGCCCTGGACATCATCGAAAAGCCGGACGATTACGCCGAGGTCTGCCGCCGCAGGAAGCTGGCCACCCTCTTTTTCGAGCCCTCCACCCGCACCCGCATGAGCTTCGAGGCGGCCATGTACGAGTTGGGCGGCCAGGTGATCAGCATGTCCTCCGCCGCCGCCTCCTCAGCGGCCAAGGGGGAGAGCGTGGCGGACACGGCGAAGGTGGTCTCCTGCTACGCGGACATCATCGCCATCCGCCATCCCAAGGAGGGCGCCGCTCTGGTGGCGGCGAACAACGCCGACGTGCCTGTGATCAACGCCGGGGACGGGGGACACTGTCACCCCACCCAGACCCTGGCGGACCTGCTGACCATCCGGCGGGAGAAGGGGAGCTTCGAGGGCCTCACCGTGGGCCTCTGCGGCGACCTGAAATTCGGAAGGACCGTCCACTCCCTCATAAACGCCCTTTCCCGCTACGGTGGCGTGCGCTTCGTGCTCATCTCCCCGGAGGAGCTGAAGGTGCCCAGCTACGTGAAGCGGGACGTGCTGAAGAAGCAGGGCATCCCCTATGAGCAGACCACGGACCTGGAGGCGGCCATCCCCGCTCTGGACATCCTCTACATGACGCGGGTGCAGCGGGAGCGCTTCTTCAACGAGGAGGACTATCTCAGGCTGAAGGACAGCTACATCCTCACCCCGGACAAGCTCCGGGGCGCGAAAAAGGACATGGCCATCCTCCACCCCCTGCCCAGGGTCAACGAGATCAGCGTGGCCATCGACGCCGATCCCCGCGCCTGCTATTTCAAGCAGGTGCTCAACGGGAAATTCATGCGCATGGCCCTCATCCTCATGCTGCTAAAGGAGGCCGGGACCATATGAACATCGACTCTATCCAGAACGGCGTGGTCATCGACCATATCACCGCCGGGAACGGCATGCGCCTGTATTCCCTCCTGGGGCTGGACAGCCTGGATGTTTCCGTGGCCATCATCAAGAATGTGGTGAGCCGGAAGATGGGGAAGAAGGACATCATCAAGATCGACGCGGATATCCCCGTGGATTTCCAGGTCATCGGCTATGTGGACCCCGGCGCGACCCTGAACATCATCCGGGACGGGCAGCTGGTGAGCAAGCAGGCCGTGGAGATGCCGGACCGGCTGGTAGGCGTCATCCGCTGCTACAATCCCCGCTGCATCACCTCCACGGAACAGGAGCTGAAGCAGATCTTCAAGCTTACGGACCGGGAAAAACGGGTCTACCGCTGCATCTACTGCGAGACCGCGGCAAAATAAACCTTCGGGGGCGAAGAGAAGCCTGTTCCCTTCGCCCCCGAAGCGTATTTCGGGAGGAAACGCTATGATGATTTACCCTGCCGGGCAGGCCGCCCGGCCCTATATGATCGAGACCTACGCCGGCGGGCGGGAGGTAATGACCTATGCCGCCGGGGAAGCCTATGACCCCGCCCGGCATTATGTGGTCGTGGCCGAGCGGGGAAGGGAGGCTGCGCCGCTCCTGGCGGAAATGGGCTTCCGCCCCTTCGAGGATTATTACGACCAGTCCGACCCGTATATGTGGGGCCTGCCGGTGGATTGGAAATATATGGGCGCTTCCATCGGGCGGGGCAGCTTCTATAATTCCCAGGAATTCCAGTTCGCCGCCGCCGTCTTCTTCGAGAAGGTGGGCCGCTGCACCAGCATCAACGAGACCGCCTATTTCCACCATGACCACCCCCTGAACCTCATCGGCACCGGGCGCTTCCAGCAGTTCTTCTCCCCGGAGAACCAGGCGAAGTACTACGCCAAGGTGAAGGAGGACCCCCGCGTGGTGAACCGGGGGGAGAAGCTTGTCATCGGCAGCGACGTGTGGATCGGCGCAAACGCTTTCATCAATGTGTCCCGCTGCCGCGTGATCGGGGACGGGGCCATCGTGGCCGCCGGGGCGGTGGTGAACGGCGACGTGCCCCCTTACGCCGTGGTGGGCGGCGCCCCGGCGAGAGTGCTGAAATTCCGCTACAGCCCGGCGGAGATCGAAACCCTTCTCCGGGTGCGCTGGTGGGATTGGGACCGGGAGACCATGGACAAATACGCAGAGGAGCTGCTGGATCCGGAGAAGTTCTTTGAGACCTTCGGATGAGCAATAAGAAAGCGGGCACAGCCAGGAATGGCTGTGCCCGCTGATGCTTTTTTCGGAGATCGTTACGGGATCACCGGCGTCCAGTATTCCTGGTTGAAGATGTCGGTGAAGAGGTAGCAGGCGTTGGGGGTGCCGGAATTGGTGATATACACGTTGCTGATCTGCTCCTCGCCGGTGTAGAGCACGGGATCGGAGATCAGATAGCTGTCCTGATAGCTGCCGGAGTAGGTATAGAAGTCCGCGATGTACTGGATCACGTCCTCCCCGGGGATAAGGCTGTCGGTGCCCCTGGAAACGGTGTCCGTCTCCCCGTCGGGATACACGCTGCGGGCTTCTGCGATGAAGCCGTAGGGATGGGCGTTGTCGAAGATCAGGATCAGCTCCGCCCGGCTGCCGTTGAGCAGCACGGGGACGTAGCCGGTGATCACATAATTGTCGCCGTCCATCACCGTGTCCTCGTAGTAATAGGCCACGGGCTGGTTGTCGATGGCCAGCCAGGTGCCGTCGTACTCGCCCTTCAGATACCCCTCGGCGGTGAAGTCGAAGACGTTGTCCAGACCGAGGTCGATGTAGCCGCTGCCGTTGTCCAGCCAGACGCTGAGGCTGAGGTCGTGGACCATCTTCCAGTTATTTTCGCTGAGGGCCAGGACATTTTCGCCATTGTAGCTCTGCCAGGTGAGCTCGGCAGGGTCGAAGCGGTTGTCCTTCAGGTAGGCGGTGAGGGCGTCCGTATCCAGCGCCCGGTCCCCCAGGTCGAAAGCGCCGCCGCCGCTGAGGAAGCTGCCCAGCAGGCCGGAGATCAGGTCGGAGGACACCATGCTGCCGCTGCCGCCGCCCATGAGGGAGCCCAGGGGGCTGCCCACGCCGCTGCCCGCGGAGGCCACGGTCTGGCCCGCGCCCTGCACGCTGGCGAACTGCTGGATGCAGCGGGTGTAATCGCTGTCCAGGCCCAGGGCCTTATAGGCGCTCACGGCGGAGCTGACCCGGTCCTTCTTCTGGTAGGGGAAGTAGATGGAGATGCCGTAGGCATTGGTGATGCTGGAGGAGGTGCGGTTGTACTTTACCGCGCTGAGAAGGGTCTTGGCCAGGGCCTTGCTCTCCGCTGTGTCCAGCTTGTTTGCCAGGTCCACCAGGTCCACCATGTCCACCTTGCTGGAGGTGGCGAATTCCCGGCTGCCGTTGCGGGCGTTGGTGACGGCGGTGAACTCATTGTTCTGCAGCATGCCGGAGAGGTTGGTGGCAAAATCCTTGAATTTGGAGGGGACGGTCTTCTCCAGCTCCGCCAGGTCCACCACGCTGAGGGTGGTCTTTTGACCATTGCACTTCCGGTCGCAGGTGGCGACGAAGTCGTCCACGATGGCCTTGCCGATCTCCAGGGTGGACATGGAGGTGTTGTTGGAGAGAGAAGTGAGCCAGTTGGTGTAATACCAACCGATGCCCGGCTCCGTCTCCTCGGAGGCGATCAGATAGTCCGCATAGGGGGCCAGGGTCAGACCGTTCTCCAGGGTGCCCATGAGGCAGGCGTCGAAGCCGATAAAGTCGAATTTGGTCCCGCCGTCTTTGAGGGCCTGGCTGATGCCGCTGAGGCCCATGGAGCCGCTGCGGGGGTACTTTTCATCATAGCCGTAGCCGCTGATGGAGCCGCCGCCGTGGTCCCAGAAGATGAGCTCGTTGCGGTTGGCGGGGTAATTCTTGGTGCAGTATTTGATGAAGGAGGAAAGAGTGTTCGGGTTCGTCATGGCGGCGGTGCCGTCATCGGAGACCAGGGTGCGCAGGCCGCCGGATTCCACCTTGTAGATCTGGTTGACCTTGCTGCTCACCACGTTGTTCTTCCAGGTAGTTGCGCCGCCGGTGTAGACGATGATGTTCACCTTGTCGCTCAGCTTGGCCCCGGTCATCTCCGCCAGGTCGGAGGTGGCCATGCCGCTCTTGGATTCCAGGTCGGAGCCGCACATGTAGACCATGATGGTCACCGTGTCCTTCCCGCCGCCCAGGATATTCGTGTATTTCTCGCGAGCCGCCGGGTCCACGCTGGTATTCAGCTTGCCGGTGTTGGTGCTGCCGGTCCAGCCGGTGGAGACGCTGCCCACGCTGGAGCCCAGCAGGCTGCCGATGTCCAGGGTCTGGCCCAGGGAGCCGATGCCGCCGACGCTGCCCTGGCTGCCGCCCTGGTTGTAGCCGCTCTGGCTGCCCTGGTTATAGCCGCTCTGAGAGCCCTGGCTGGCGGGGGTGGGCTGGGTATAGCTGGAGGAGGGGGTCGTGCTGCCGCCGTCGCCGCCTCCGCCGTTCAGCAGGCCAAAGAGGCCGCCTCCGCCGCCCAGCAGGACCACCGCTGCGATGATGATCTTCAGAAGCCCGCCGCCCCCGGCGCGGGTGCCGCCGGAAGCCTGCTGCTGCGGACGCGGCTGCCCGATGGGGCGCGGCTGCCCGGCGGGCCTGGCCTGCCCCGTGGGGCGGGACTGAGAGGAGGAATGGCCCACCGGTCCGGTGTGCAGCCCATTCCCCTGGGTATTGATTTGGTTTCCTGTGCCGGTGACGTGTTTTTCCCGGCCTTGCGGTCTGTCTGCCATAAGAACCTCCCGATCTTGCCTTTCGGTTTTATTTCATGATCCTTACAATTAACCATTGTATCACTGCATTTTCTCAATTGCAATCATTACCGTTTCCTTCCCTGCGCAGATTAGCGTTGCAAAGGCCGGGGAAAGCGGCTATCATAAGGAAAAAGAACCCAAAGAGGAGGAATCTGCCATGAGGATCGCCATTTTGCTGGATGAGGATAATTTCCGCCGTTATGCTGCTCCGGAGAAGCTGCCGGAGGACTACGAACTGCGTTTTTTCGGGAACAAGGAACCGGACGAAAATGCCATCGCCGCCTTCGACCCGGAGGTGATCGTGGCGGACCCCATGACCCCGGTGCGGGAGAGCCTGATCGCCCGGCTGCCCGGCCTGAAGCTGATCCAGTCCCAGGGGGTGGGCTTCCATCTCTTCGATCTGGCGGCGGCCCGGAGCCGGGGCATCCCGGTGTGCAACTGCGCCGGGGCCAACGCCGGGGCCGTGGCGGAGCAGGCGGTGCTGCTGATGCTGGCCTTGCTGCGCAACCTGAAGGAATTTGACCGCATGGTTTTCGAAGCCCGGCAGGCGGAGGCCAAGGGCCGCTGCTTCCGCAGCGGCATCACCGAGCTGCGGGACTGCCACGTGGGCATCCTGGGCTTCGGGGCCATCGGCAGGGCCACGGCGGAGCTGCTGCGCGCCTTCGGCAGCCGCGTCAGCTACTGGAACCGGACCCCCAAGCCCGACGCGGGCTTTGAATACCTGCCCTTCGACCGCATCCTCAGCGAATGTGACATCGTTTCCGTCCACCTGGCCGTGGCGCCGGAGACGGAGGGCATCATCGGCCAGCGTGCCCTGAGCCTCATGAAGCCGGGCAGCATCCTCATCAACACCGCCCGTGGGGAGATCGTGGACCAGGAAGCCCTTCGGCAGGCCATCGAGAGCGGGCACCTTCTGGGGGCGGGGCTGGATACCCTGAGCCCCGAACCGGTGACGGCGGACAACCCCCTAGTGCAGCTGCCCCCCTCCCTGCGGGAGCGGTTGGTGCTGTCCCCCCACATCGGGGGCATCACAGCCGGTTCCTTCCGCCGCTATTTCGAGCTGATCTGGGCAAACGTCGCCCGCGTGGCGGCGGGGGAGGAGCCGAAAAACATCGTGAACTGAATACCTGGCAATCAAAAACGGGAACTGCCTCTCGGCAGTTCCCGTTTTTAGGATCATCGCGGAACTTTAGGGGTAAAACGGATATCATCAAAGCCTTGCGTGCAAGGCCCTCATCCGTCAGCCGCCTTGCGGGGGACGGCGTCTGCCACCTTCCCCAAGGGGAAGGCAAGTCCGCTGCGGCGGGGACGGGGGTTGCTGCCTCCCCTGAAAGGGGAGGGGGACCGCCAGCCGTCTCATGCAAAGCTGGCGGTGGAGAGGTCTATCCGCTGCGGCGGGACGAGAGGGCGAAACGGATAACAGCTTGGAATTCACACCGTCACGATGGTGTCCAGGGCGTCGCCGCAGGCAGTGAGCAGGTCCTTGCCCGCCGCCACGCAGACGGCATTCTCCGCCGCGATGTCCTCCAGCACGGCGCAGAGGGCCAGCAGATCCTCCGGCGTGGTATGCACCAGGTCATAGTACCGCTTGTCCACATCCTCCTGGGTGAAGCCCTGGAAGCGCAGACTCTCGGCGGCGTCCATCTTTTCCGTGGAATTGCGCAGGGGATCCACGGCGGAGACGGAGCTGAGGATGACGCCGGTGAGGTCCGGCGCGGCGGCGCAGAATTGCTTCAGGAATTCCGGCGCCTTGGCCATGACCTCCAGGCTGCGCTTCGGCTGAGGGTCCCGGTAGGTGTAGAAGCCGGTGTCGCCGCTGAGGCGGCTGAGGAAGCCGCAGCCGTAGGCCCCGCCCTGCACCCGGATCTCATTCCAGAGGTACATGTAATTCAGGATATTCGCCAGCACGGGTAGACTGCCGCTGTATTCCCGCCCGTGGAGGTAAAGGCTGCTGCCCATGACGGCGAAGCTCACCTGGGCCGGGATGGCGATGCCCTCCCGCCGGGCGCCGGTCAGGGTGTAGGCGCTCTCTGTCGGGGGGGTGACCCCGTCGGCGGGGAAGGCGGCGGCCAGGGCTTCCAGGGCGCCGTCGGTGAAAGCTTCCGAGACGGATAGGGTCAGGCGGTCTTTGGTGACCAGTTTTTTCGCCAGCCGGTCCATCTCGCCCAGCAGGCTCTTCAGGGCTTCCTCCCCGCCGGCCAGGGTCTTCTCCAGCCATTGCAGGAAGGTGACGCCCCCCAGGTATTCGCTGGCCGCGCCGTGGGCGGTCAGGAAGCTGCTCATCCTGGTGATGGCATAGTTGATGCCGTTGCTCGCCAGGGTCATCTTGGCCGCCACGCTGAGCTGCTGCAGGATATCCTTCAGAAGGTCAATGTCGTCAAACTTCGTATCGGTCAGAATCTCGGCCAGCAGCTCCGCAGCTTCGCCGGACTGCTCCTTCAGGCAGGCGGCGACGGCGCAGAAATACACCCGGCAGTGCTGTGGATCGGAGCCGTAGAGCACCGAGGGGGAGAAGCTCACCCGACCCAGGGTGTTCTTGATGGCCAGGGGCAGGGTGCTGCGGCTGTGTTTCTTTGTGGCCATGCTGCCCAGAACCCGGCACAATACCGCCAGGGCGGGCAGGTCCTCCGGGGCCAGATCGGCGGCCTGGAAGTGGGTGCGGAAATTGGCAATGGGGCTGCCCACGGTGTGCTTCATGAGGGGGACGCCCTTGAAAACGGTCTCCGTCATTTGCAGGGGTTCTGGCTTTTCGGCGAGGTCGCTGAGCTTCAGCATGGGGATGGTTTTCAGGGCTTCCTCACTGTCGGGGGTCTGCTGCCAGAGCTGCAGGGCTTCCCCTTCCGCCTTCAGCCGCGCCTTGTCCGCCTCCGTCCAGCTTTCGCTTTCCTTATGGAGCCGGGCCGCCTCCTTCTCCCGCCGCTGGGCGGCCAGCGTCTTGGAGGGTACCATCACCAGGGTGACGGTATGTTCATTTTCCAGGAAAAACTCCCGAATGAAGGTTTCGAACCAACCTGCCTCCAGCTTTTCTTCCAGCTCCTTCAGCGTGTCCTCCACCATAAGGGCCGCCGCCGGGTCGCCGCCGTATAGCCAGGTGTCCAGCAGGGTGATGGCTTCCAGGAGGCTGCGGGGCTCGCTGCCGGATTCCCGGTCCCGCTTCCGGAAGGCGAAGCGATGGAAGCAGGCCCGGAGCCGTTCCCTGTCCAGGCCCTCTGTCACCAGCTTTTCCAGGGTCTCCCGCACGGCTGCCCGCAGGGGCTCCAGGGCTTCCTGTTCCGTATTCATGGCCATCCAGAACAGAACGGGCTGCTGGATGCCGTCCTCCAGGGAGAGCGTGAAATCCTGGGCCAGGCCAAGGTCGATGACGGCCCGCTTCAGGGGCGCTTCGTTGTCGCCGGTGAGGTAGTCCGTCAGCACGGCGGCGGTAAAGGTGCGCAGCTGGTCGCTGTAATCGCCCAGCACGCCGCCGCAGCTGATGATGGCCCGCTTCGCCGGGTCCTCCTCCTCGCCGATCTCATAGGGCGCCACCTGGGTGACGGCCTCCACGGGCTCCTGCATGGGGATGGTGAAGTCTGCCTCCAGCCGGTCGAAGGCGCTGAGGTAGCCGTCGATCTTCGCCAGCGCCGCTTCCATGTCCACGCTGCCCACCAGGGAGATGCGGGAATTGGAGGGATGGTAATACTTCCGGTGACAGGCCAGGAACTGTTCGTAGCTCAGGTCCGGGATCACGGCGGGGTCGCCGCCGGAATTGTGGCGGTAGCAGTTGTCGGGGAAGAGCAGTCGAAGCGCCTCGTGGAACAGCACGTTGGTGGGGGAGGACATGGAGCCCTTCATCTCGTTGAACACCACGCCCTGATAGCAGAGGGCTTCCCCCTCGCCCTCATAGCGCCAGCCCTCCTGCCGGAAGATCTCCGGCTTGTGGTAGATGGCGGGATGGAGCACCGCGTCCAGATACACGTCCATGAGGTTCAGGAAATCCTGGTCGTTCCGGGTGCTGACGGGGTAGACCGTCTTGTCCGGGTAGGTCATGGCGTTGAGGAAGGTCTGCACGGAGCTCTTCAGCAGCTCCACGAAGGGCTCCTTCAGGGGGTATTTGTCCGAGCCGCAGAGGACCGAGTGCTCCAGAATGTGGAAGACGCCGGTGGAATCCTCCGGCAAGGTCTTGAAGCCGATGGAAAAGGTCTTGTTCTCGTCGGGCCTCGCCAGCCAGCTGAGCTGCGCGCCGGTGCGCAGATGCTCCATTTCATAGAAGTCGCCCCCCAGCTCCTCCAGGGAGCGGACGCGCTTTACCTGAAATCCGTGAATGATGTCGTTTACCTGCATATTACCTCTCCTGTTCCGGTTATTTTTCCTTATCGTTTGGCGCTGCGGCGCTGCCCCGTATAAAAGCCGTTGGCCTTCATGATGTCCCCCAAAGCCTCCAGATACTTTGCCGAATCGTGGACGGCAAAGGCGTCGGCGTCGATGGGGATCTTTTTGGCGTCCATCTGCCGGATGCTCCAGATATACAGGATATCCAGGGCGGGGATCAGGTCCGAAGCCTCCTCCGTCAGCTCATATTCCGTGGAAGGGGGGAAGGTGTCGCTGCTGACGATGCGCCGCACCAGCCCGTCGCTGATGAGCTCCTTCAGCTGCTGGCTCAATACCTTTTCCGACAGGGGCAGGACCTTCAGCGTCTGGTTGAAGTGGATGGAGCCGTGGGTATAGATCTCGTGGAGGATGGTCATTTTCCATTTTCCGCCCAGGCAGTGCAGCGCATAGTGATAGGGATTCGTGGGGCGGGTGAAGTCCTCTCGCGCCATCGGGACAAAACCTCCTTCCTATTACCAGAAATTTCTTTTATTTTACCACAGTCTTTCCCCGGAGGAAATGACAAAATGACGAAATTCAGCCCCCGGTTTTGTGCGCTTTCATGAAATCCCCGCGTTGATCGGGCAAAAATGCACAAAATCCTGCGGGGAAACTAAAGCGTTTCGCGGACACCGTTTGGTAACTAATAACCAGATGGTAAGGGATTGAGAAACAAGTGAGTAATTGAAAAGAAGAGAGGGTTAGGATATAGTGATTCTGCATAATACCATATTTATAAAGAAAGAGTTATACATACAAAGCAACAAAAAGGAGGAGCACAATGGTAGCAGTAGAAAAAAGCTTTGTGACTAGCATGTTTTCCGTGGAGGGCAAGGTGGCCCTGGTCACCGGCGCCACGGGCGCCCTGGGCTGCGTTCTGAGCAAGGCCTACGGCTATGCCGGGGCCAAGGTGTTCATGACCGGCCGCAATGAAGCCAAGCTGAAAGCCCTGGAGGAGGAATTCAAGGCCGAGGGCATCGACTGCGCCTGGTTCGCGGCGGACCCCGCCAAGGAGGAGGACGTGAAGGCCTGCATCGCCGCCTGCGTCGCCAAATACGGGGAAGTGAACATCCTGGCGGTGTGCCACGGCTTCAACAAGCCCGCCAGCGTCCTGGACCAGAGCGTGGAGGAATGGCAGTACATCATGGACGCCGACTGCAAGAGCGTCTACATCGTCGCGAAGTTCGTGGCGGAGCAGATGGTGAAGCAGGGCAAGGGCGGCAAAATGGTCATCACCACCTCCCAGCGCAGTAAGCGGGGCATGGCGGGCTATACCGGCTACTGCACCTCCAAGGGCGGCGCGGACCTGATGGTCAACTGCCTGGCCGCCGACCTCACCGCCAAGTACAAGATCAACGTCAATTCCATCTGCCCCACCGTCTTCCGCAGCGACCTGACGGAATGGATGTTCGACCCCGAAAGCCAGGTCTACAAGAACTTCCTGAACCGGGAGCCCGTGGGCAGGCTGGCGGAGCCCAGCGACTTCGTGGGCTACGCCCTGTTCCTCTCCTCCGCCGCATCCGACTACATCACCGGCGCCAACTGCGACTGCTCCGGCGGCTACCTGGTGGTGTGAGCCGTGAAGGAGATCAAAAACATCCTCATTGCCGGCGGCGGCATGATGGGGAAAAACATCGCCTTCGTCTTCACCAAAAACCCCGCCTACCGGGTGGGCGTCTATGACATGAAAGAAGTGGACGTGGCCGCCGGCATCCGCCAGAATACGGCGGAGCTGGTGGAAAAGGGCGTCCTGACCACCGAAGAGCTGGAGGAGCGCCTCAGCCGCATCTCCTTCACCACGGATAAAGCCAGTCCCCTGCTCTCCAAAGCCGATCTGGTGGTGGAGGCGGTGTTCGAGGATATGGACGTGAAGCGTTCTACCTTCGCCATGCTGGAGGAACGCTGCCGGGAGGACACCATCTTCTGCACCAATTCCTCCGTCATGAGCCCCAGCCTCATCAGCCGCGACCTCTGCAAGCGCGACCGCTTCGTGGGCACCCACTTCTGGAATCCCGGCCACCTGATCCCCCTGGTGGAGGTGGTGAAGTCCGACGCCACCTCCGACGAGACGGCGCAGACCGTCATGGAAGTGCTGGCGGGGGTGGGGAAGGAGCCGGTCCTCTGCAAAAAGGACGTGCCCGGCTTCATCGCCAACCGGATGCAGCACGCCCTGTGGCGGGAGGCCATCAGCATCGTGGAAAACGGGATCGCCGACGCCGAGACGGTGGACAAGGCCGTGAAATATTCCTTCGGCCTCCGGCTGCCTCAGCTGGGCCCCCTGGAAAACGCGGACATGGTGGGCATGGACCTGACCTGGAGCATCCACGACTATATCCTGCAGTACCTGGAGGATTCCCACCGGCCTTCGCCCCTGCTGGAGCAGCTGAAGGCCGAAGGGAAGCAGGGGTTCAAGACCGGGGAAGGCTTCCGCAAGTGGACCCCGGAACAGATCCAGGAAGCCAACAGCGGCCTCAATTCGTATTTGATCAAAATGCTTTACGGCAAATGAATTCAAATCAAAGCCGCTGTGCGGCTTCGATTTGAGAAGGATTTACGCTTCGCTCCCCGCACTGCGTCCTTATTCGCCGGAATGGCGAGTATCCGCGCAAGCGCAAATACCCGCAGATTCCGGCAAAACGTCCTTCTCAAAATGGAAGCAACGCTTCCATTTTGAAGAGGAGGAGCAGCGAAATGAATGAGCTTTGGCCCTCCGGGTCGAAGCGAATGATATGGAGCTTGCGACGACGAACAGTCCGCTCCGCGAGAAGTATTTTTCGCGAGGCGCATGTCCCCGCGAAAAATGAGTCCAACTTCCTTCGCGCCTGCGGGCGCGAACTCTGCGAGGCTTTGGAAAGCAATATTATGAAATTGATATACTTGAAATGGAGGATGACCACATGGCAAAGACCGTATTTATCGACCTGACCCAC
>JAEEGI010019334.1_pt1 | contig 13740 bp, 12 predicted proteins | sample 8958751 | NCBI WGS metagenome assembly JAEEGI01 (sample SAMN16246545, study PRJNA631951) | gut metagenome | biome: gut microbiome; feature: rumen; material: KS-attached | host: Bos | place: Iran: Karaj | collected 2018-10
CCTCCCAGGGCAGGGCCCTGACTCCTTCGAAGAGCTGATCGAACGTCGCCGCCGGAAAACCCGGCCCGGCAAGGACGTAGACCCTCTCGGCTGTTCTCAGGCGCAGATTGGCCCTGGCGACGTCGCCGGGCCCGCCCTCGAAGAACACCCTTCCGTCCATAGTCAGAGTGCGTCTGCACCCGAGGGCGTCGATCTCCTCGCCGAGGAACTTCTCGAGCCCGAACATGCACGTGGCGACCATATTCAAAGCGGACATGACAAAACCTCCGGTTCGGTGACGGTCGCGCCAGGCGCTTGCCTGAAGCGGCCCAGATAATTATAGCAGAACAGGCGCGCGAATTCAAGCGCGCACTTTCAACGAAATATCAGGCGCGCAGCGCGCAGCTTCAACCGGCATATTCAATAAACGTATCAGGAGTATAAAGATGGACAAGCCCGAGATCTTCGCCACCTGGCCGGCCGTATACGCGGTCGCCCGCAAGTACGTCATCACCGTTCCCGTGAGAAAGAGCACCGTCATGTGGGTAAGCGTCGGCGGCCGCTGTTTCTACGACGATTCGAACGGTATCCTCAGGTCCGCGTCTCTGACGCATAAGATGGAGGTGCCGGCCGAGCTGCTCGAGTCGGCGCGCAGCTACACCGTATGCTGGCGCGAGGTGTTCGACCGCAAGCCCTATTTCGCCGAGCTCGGCGACGTCGAGACCTTCACCCTGCCGTTCAAGCCTGTCACAGGGAACAGGATCAACCTCTACCACATCGCCGACGCGCACAACCGCGTCGAGAGCCCCGTCAGGGCGGGCAGCTGGTTCGGCGACGATCTGGACATTCTCGTCCTCAACGGAGACATACCAAATCACAGCGGCCAGCTCGAGTACTTCAACTCCATCCACGAGATAGCGGGCCGCATCACCAAGGGCGGCCTCCCGGTCATCTTCTCGCGAGGCAACCACGACACCCGCGGCATCTACGCCGAGAACCTGCCTGACCACACCCCCACCGACTGCGGCAGATCGTACTACACCGTGCGCCTCGGCTGCGTCTGGGCCATCGTGATGGACTGCGCCGAGGACAAGGCCGACGACTCCGACGAGTACGGACACACCATCTGCTGCCACGATTTCCGCCTGAGGGAGACCGAGTTCCTGCGCAGCGTCGCCGCCGATCCCGAGCACGAGTACGCGGCGCCGGGCGTTAAGCACCGCCTTGTCATCGTCCACAATCCCTTTTCCGAGACCCACAACCCGCCCTTCGACATCGAGCAGGAGCTCTACGCCGAATGGTGCCGCATACTCAGGGAGACGATCCGGCCGGAGCTTATGCTGTGCGGCCACACCCACGGCTGCTATATCACTATGCCGGGAGAGAAGCTCGACAAGAAGGGCGAGCCCTGTCCCGTGGTGTGCGCGTCGCGCGTCACGAAGGACCCGGAGTTCTTCATGGGCGGAGCCTTCACCTTCGAAGACGGCAGCGTGACCGTCAGGTTCACAGACGCCGAAGGGAACGAGCAGGGAACCAGAGAGATCCCGATCTGATGCACGAACGCGCCGTTCCGGCCGATAAGCGCCCTATCCCTATTTACAAGCGCGCGTAAGTATGATATAATTGTATAATAATCGATTTCTACCCGAGGTGATCCTATCATGCCGAACGAGACTCTGGACGCAATAAGAGCCGCCGAGCAACAGGCGGAGACCATACGCTCCGACGCAAGGGCCAAGGCCCGTCAGATGATCGCCGCCGCCCAGGCGTCGGCGGATCAGGCCGTGTCCGACGCCGAGGCGGAGGCAAGGAAGTTCCGCCAGGACACCCTGCGCGACGTCCAGGAGAGGACCGGCAGACTTGCCGACTCCGAGGCCGAGGAGGCCCGTTACGACGCGCAGAGGATCACCCGCCACGCCGAGAGAGTCAGGCCCGCGGCCGTCGCTTACATCACCGAACAGATCACGGGCAAGGCGCTCTGACGCCGGCCGACCTTTACCACCGAGGAAGATCCGCAAATGGCAATCACACCGATGAAGAGAATAGAGGTCTGGGCCTACGGCGAAGACAGCGAGCGCATAGTGCGCCTGCTCCTTCGCCAGCGCTGCGTCGACGTCGACCGGCTTATCCCCGGCGACGCGGCCCTGCCCGGCGAGGGCTTCGTGCCGGCCTCGGACGAGTCGGAGACCGTCCGGGCGCTTGAGCGCGAGCTCTCATCGATCTCCGTCGCTCTGAACGCTCTATATCCGTACAGCACGCGGAAGAAGTCGCTAGTGCGTCGGAAGATACGTGCAGACGTGCTTGATTTTGCCGATTCGCAGACCGGAGCCCTGACATCGAAGGCTGTGTCGAGCATCTGCGCCGCCGTGGCGACCTCCGAGGCGGTCGCAAAGGAGCGCTCAGACCTGCTGGCCTCCGAACGCCTTATGACCGCCTGGTCGGCCTTCGACCTCCCCCTGGGCTTTTCAGGGACGCAGGAGGTCTCGCTGGTGCTCGGCACCCTGCCGCGCTCTGTGAAGAACGCGGAGATCGAAGACAGGCTCGGCGACCTCTCCGTCGCCTTCAGACCCGTCTCCGAAACGGAATCCGGAAGATACATGAGCCTTTGCTGCGTAAGATCCGACGAGCAGGCCGCGCTGAGGAGGCTCTCCCAGCTCGGCTTCGTAAGAGCGGAGTTCCCGGCTGACACCGGCACCGCCGCAGAAAGGCTTTCCGCCATTGCCGCGAGGCGCGCTCGGCTCGACGCCGAGGAGGCCGGGGCGCTGAAAGTGCTCAAGGATTCGGCTCCGCTCATCGACGACATAGAGACGCTGCACGACGCGGTCAGCACACGCCTCCGCATGGCGGAATACCGCTCAAGGATGGTCGGAACGGGCTCCTGCGTCCTGCTCCGGGGCTGGGTCCCCGAAGACCGCTGCGACAGGGTGGCCGAAGCGCTCGGGAGCCTCGACTGCGCTTACGGCTTCTCCGATCCGTCGGACGGCGACAAGGTCCCCGTCAGTCTGAAGAACAACTTCTTCGCCAGGAACTTCGAGTGGGTAGTTGCCATGTACTCGCTACCGGCGTACGGGACCTACGATCCGACCTTCGTCATGGGCGTGTGGTTCTGCATCCTCTTCAGCATGATGTTTGCCGACGCCGGCTACGGCCTCCTCATGGCTCTGGGAGGCTTCCTTATACCGAAGCTTCTTCACTTCGACGACAGCCTCAAGCGCGCCTTCAACATGTTCGGCTACTGCGGCCTTGCCAGCATAGTGACCGGCATACTGTTCGGCGGCTACTTCGGCGACCTGCCGCTCTCGCTCTGCAGATTCTTCGATCCCGAGGGCGTGTATCCGGAATCGCTGGCGATCCTCATAGACCCCGTCATCGATCCGACGGCCTTCATGATCGCCGGCCTTGCCGTGGGCTTCCTGCATCTTGTCAGCGGCCAGTTCATCAAGTTCTGCATCGTCTGGAAGAAGAGCAGGCTCGACGCGATCTGCGACTACGCCTTCTACTGGATCATATATGCCGGCATCATCCTGCTCATCCTCAGGCCCGAGATAGGGAAGTACGTGGCCGTCGCCGGCTGCGCGCTTGTCGTGCTCACGGCGGGCAGGAAGGAAAAGAACATATTCATGAAGCTGCCGAAGGGCCTGCTCGGCCTGTACGGCCTCGTCAACTTCGGCTCGGACATCATATCCTACTCGCGGGTCCTTGCCATAGCCCTCTCAGGAACGGTGCTGGCCCAGGTGTTCAACATCCTGGCCACCATGAGCCCCTCGCCTGTCTTCCGCATCCTCGCGACGCCTCTCATCCTGCTGCTCGGCCACGTGCTCAATCTGGCCCTCTCGGCCCTGTCGGCCTTCGTCCACACGAGCCGCCTGCAGTACGTCGAGTTCTTCGGCAAGTTCTACGTCGACGGCGGACGGCCCTTCGCACCAATGCTGCCGGCCTCGCGCTTCACGGAACCCGTCTGACGGCGAGCTTCACCGCTCCCGTCCTTGACGCCTGACCGTCCCTCAGGCTTGCGGCCGGAAGCCTGCCATCAGATTCCAGACCTTTAAAACGTCTCTGACCTGTTTTTAATAAACATATCATAAAGGAGAACCCGAAAATGTTTTCATCCGACTACTCCATCTGGCAGTTCCTGAAGGACATTCTCTTCGATCCTAAGGTCCTTACGGTCATAGCCGCCGCGGTGGCTTCCATCTTTCCCGGCTTCGGCTCCGCCAAGGCCGTCGGTTCCGTCGGCGAGGCCCTCGACGGCCTGCTCTCTGAGGACCCCGACAAGTTCGGCAAGGGCCTCCTTCTCCAGCTGCTTCCCGCTACGCAGGGCATTTACGGTCTGATCATCGCCTTTATGATCATGCTCCAGCTGCCCGACGTCAGCACGGTGGCCCAGGGCTTCTACTTCATCGGCACGGCTCTGCCTATCGCCTGCTGCGGATATTTCTCCGCCGTGAAGCAGGGGCGGGTCTCCGCCGCCGGTATCGCGACGATCGCAAAGAAGCCCGAAGCGTCGGGCAAGACCGCTCTCACCGCCGCCATGGTCGAGCTCTACGCTCTGCTTGCGCTTCTTATATCCTTCCTGCTCGTTATCAACAATCCCTTCTGACGAACCATGATCGGACTTGAAAAAGTCACCGGAAGGATCCTCTCCGAGGCCGAAAAGGACGCGAACGCGGTCATAGCCGAGGCGGAGAAGAAGTGCGCCGAGATCGGGGCGCGCTCCCGGGACCGCATCGCCGCGATCAACGACAGGGCCCAGGAGGAGATCTCTTCGGAAGGGCAGAACATAGTCTCAAGGGCAAAGTCGGCCTCCTCGATGCAGACCCGCAACATAATGCTGTCCGCGAAGGGCGAGGCGCTCGACCTTGCCTTCGACGCGGCCGTTGAGGCCATCTGCGGCATGCCCCGGGGCGATTACGCCGCCTTCCTGTGCAGGCTCGCCTCCGAGGCCGTCGACGCCAACCGCGGCGCGTCCTCATGCAGGATCTCCATGAACGCCGCCGACGCCTCGTCGGTGGGCGAGGCCGTCCTGTCGGCGCTGAGTTCGTCGCGCGGTGGCGTGACCTTCTCGCTGTCCGACGTCCCCGCCGGGATCAGGGGCGGCCTGCTGCTCGATTTCGGCGATACCGACGTCGACTGCTCGGTCGAGACCGTCGTCGCGCAGAACCGGCCCGCCCTGGAGGGCAGGGTCTGCACCATACTCTTCGACAGATCCGCAAAATAAGACCGGAGGCACCTATGTCCAGATATTCCGAAGCCGAATATATGTACGCCTCCGCGAAGCTGGCGTCGCTCTCGGGCAGGCTCGCCTCGCCCGGCAGGCTGCAGGCGCTCTGCGATGCCCGATCCACGGCCGAGCTTTACGACCGGCTGGCCGAGCTCGGCGTGAGCGCCGTCTGCGAGGGCGGCTCGCCTGACGCCGAAAAGACGCTCATGTCGTACCTTTCGGCCCGATATGCGGAGCTCGACGGCTTCATTCCGGATCCCGAGCCCCTTCGCATCATGAGGCTGCGGTACGACTGCCACAACCTAAAGACCGCAGTAAGATGCAGGTACCTGGGCTTATCGCCCGACCCGTTCTTCATCGACTGCGGCAACATACCGGCCGCAAAAGTGAAGGACGCCGCCGAGGCGCACGACTACTCGGAAATACCCGGCAGACTCGGGGAGGCGGCCCGGACCGCCGATGCGCGCCTGTCCGAGTCCGGCAACTCCAGGGACACCGACGTGGCCCTCGACCGCGCCTGTTTCGAGGACATGAGGGAGGCAGCCGGCGCCTTCGGCTTTGAGCCGGCGTCGCGCCTGCTCTCGCTCAAGATCGACCACACCAACATCCTGACAAGACTTCGCATTTTCGAAATGACCAACCCCGACGCCGCGCGCCTCTGCGAGGAGGACTCCTTCCTCGATGGCGGCTCGATCCCCGTCCCGGCACTTGCGGCCTGCGCTTCCGGAGAGGAGCTCTTTGCCGCCGTCGGCAGAGTCCTGGGACCCGAATTCGGCTCCGCTCTTGCGGCGCAGGCAGCCTCAGGCAACGAGGCGGTATCGGCCTTCCTCGACAGATGCTTCCTCTCCGAGGCCTCGGCCTGTGCCGGCAGTTCGCAGCTCGGCGCGGGCCCGCTGCTCCGCTACGCCGTGTCGCTCGAGTCGTCCGTCAGGAACATGCGCATCATTATCTCCGGTGTCGGCGCGGGAACCGATCCGGATACTCTCAGGGAAAGGCTGCGCCTGTAATGTACAAGATCGCGGTTATAGGAAAACAAAGCGACGTGCTCGGCTTCATGGCCCTGGGCTTCAGGGTCGAGACGGTGAGCGACGCGGCCGGTGCCGCCTCGCGCCTTAAAGCGCTGGCGGCTTCCCGCGAATACGCCGTCATCTTCGTCGCCGAGGACTTCGCCGCGGAGCTCGAGCCCGAGATCCGCCGGTACACGGACGATCTGATACCGGCCGTTGTACCGATCCCCACGTCGGGCGCGGACGGCGGCTACGGAATGAACGCCATCAGCGAGGCCGTTATACGTGCCGTCGGCGCCGACATCAAATAAAAAAAGGAACACTGAGATGAGCACACAGGGAAGAGTATACAAAGTCGCCGGTCCTCTCGTCATAGCCGAGGGGATGAGGTCGGCCAACATGTTCGACGTCGTGCACGTCGGCGAGAAAGAGCTCATAGGCGAGATAATCGAGATGCACGGCGACCGGGCCTCCGTCCAGGTCTACGAGGAGACCGCCGGCATCGGCCGCGGCGACGAGGTCGTCTCTACCGACGCGCCTCTGTCCGTCGAACTCGGCCCCGGGCTCGTGACAAACATATACGACGGCATCCAGCGCCCGCTCGAGACGCTCCGCGAGATGGCCGGCTCTAACCTGAAAAAGGGCATCAGCGCCCCGGGCCTCGACCGCTCCAGGGTGTGGGATTTCGACGCCACCGCCTCGGTCGGCGACTCCGTCTGCGCCGGCGACATAATAGGCACCGTCAGGGAGACCGAGGCCGTTCTGCATAAGATAATGGTCCCGCCCGCATCGCGCGGCGGAAAGATCCGCTCCATCCGGTCCGGAAGCTTCCGCGTGACCGACACCGTTGCCGTGATAGAGCGCGAAGACGGCTCGTCCGAAGAACTGTCCCTTATGCAGAAGTGGCCCGTCCGCATCTCCCGCCCGTACAGGGAGAAGCTGCCCCCGACCGAGCCCCTTATCACCGGACAGAGGAACATGGACTCCATGTTTCCCATCGCCCGGGGCGGAACGGCCTGCGTGCCGGGCCCGTTCGGCTCCGGAAAGACCGTCGTCCAGCACCAGCTTGCAAAATGGTCCGACGTCGACCTCGTCGTCTACATAGGCTGCGGCGAGCGCGGCAACGAGATGACCGACGTGCTTCGGGAGTTCCCCGAGCTCGCCGACCCGCGCACAGGCCGCTCTCTCATGGAGCGTACCATACTGATAGCCAACACCTCCGACATGCCGGTCGCCGCCCGCGAGGCGTCCATATACACCGGCATAACGATAGCCGAATACTTCCGCGACATGGGCTACTCCGTCGCCGTCATAGCCGACTCCACGTCGCGCTGGGCGGAGGCGCTTCGCGAGATGTCCGGGCGCCTCGAGGAGATGCCCGGCGAGGAAGGATATCCCGCCTACCTGACCTCCAGGCTCGCCCAGTTCTACGAGCGCGCCGGAAAGGTCGTCTGCCTCGGCTCAGACCGCCGCGAAGGCGCACTGTCCGCCATAGGGGCCGTATCTCCTCCCGGCGGCGACATCTCCGAGCCCGTCTCCCAGGCCACGCTTCGCATAGTCAAGGTCTTCTGGGGCCTCGATTCCGCCCTGGCCTACCGCAGGCACTTCCCGGCCATCAACTGGCTCAACTCCTATTCGCTCTACCGCGACAGGCTGGCGCAATGGTACGCCGAGAACGTCGCCTCCGACTTCATGGAGAAGACGCAGCGCTGCCTCAAGACCCTGCAGACCGAGGCCTCGCTCAACGAGATCGTCCAGCTTGTCGGCATGGACGCGCTGTCGCCGGACGACCGCATGACGCTCGAGATATCCCGCTCGCTGAGAGAGGACTATCTGCAGCAGGACGCCATGAGCGACACAGACACGTACACGCCTCTCGACAAGCAGTATGCGCTGCTCAGCTTGCTGTTCTCGTTCGAGGACAAGGGCAGGGAGGCGATCAAAAAGGGCGCCGACATCGACGCCGTATCCGAGCTGCCCGTCCGCGAGCGCATAGGCCGCGCCAAAGCGGTGCCCTATGAGAACTACCGCGCCGAATACGCCGAGATCGAGGCCGAGCTCGACCGCGAGCTCGAAGCCGTGATCCCTGTATAAGGAGGCCTCCATGATCAAGGAATACAAGACCATCGAAGAGGTCGCCGGCCCTCTTATGCTCGTAAAGGGCGTCGACGGCGTCAAATACGACGAGCTCGGCGAGATCGTCATGCCCGACGGCTCTGTGCGGCGCTGCCGCGTGCTGGAAGTCAACGGCAACGACGTCATGGTGCAGCTGTTCGAGTCATCGACCGGCATCAACCTGTCCGAGTCCAAGGTCCGCTTCGTCGGCCACGGGGTCGAGCTGGCCGTGTCGCCCGACATGCTGGGCCGGGTCTTCAACGGCATGGGCGAGCCCATCGACGGCGGAGCCCGCATAATACCCGACAAATACTGCGACATCAACGGCACTCCGATCAATCCCGCGGCAAGGTACTACCCGTCCGAGTTCATCCAGACCGGCATATCTACCATAGACGGCCTCAACACCCTCGTCAGGGGCCAGAAGCTGCCCATATTCTCGGGTTCCGGCCTGCCTCACGCAAACCTGGCCGCCCAGATCGCCCGCCAGGCGAGGGTGCTCGGTACCGAGTCGAACTTTGCCGTAGTGTTCGCGGCGGTCGGCATTACCTTTGAGGAGGCAGACTTCTTCATCAGCGACTTCCGCCGCACCGGAGCCATAGGCAGGACCGTGCTGTTCATAAACCTGGCGTCCGACCCGGCCATCGAGCGCATATCCACGCCCCGCATGGCGCTCACCGCCGCCGAGTATCTTGCATTCGAGCAGAACATGCACGTGCTCGTCATAATAACCGACATCACGAACTACGCCGAGGCCCTGCGGGAGGTCTCCGCGGCCCGCAGGGAGGTGCCCGGCCGCCGCGGCTATCCCGGCTACATGTACACCGACCTCGCGACGCTGTACGAGCGCGCCGGACGCAAGATGGGCTCCGAGGGCTCCATCACTATGATACCCATCCTCACCATGCCCGAGGACGACAAGACCCATCCGATCCCCGACCTCACGGGCTACATCACGGAGGGCCAGATCATCCTCTCGCGCGAGATGTACAGAAAGGGCTATCTGCCGCCCGTCGACGTCCTTCCTTCGCTGTCAAGGCTCAAAGACAAGGGCATAGGCGCCGGAAAGACCCGCGAGGACCATTCCGGAGTCATGAACCAGCTGTTCTCGAGCTACGCCCGCGGCAGGGAGGCAAAGGAGCTCATGGTGGTCCTCGGCGAGGCCGCCCTGACGCCCATAGAGCGCCTCTACGCCCGCTTTGCCGACGAGTTCGAGGCCAGATACATAAACCAGGGCTTCTACGAGAACCGCACCATAGAGCAGACGCTCGACCTCGGCTGGCAGCTGCTGGCCCTGCTCCCAAGGTCCGAGATGAAGCGCATCAAGCCCCACCTCGTCGACAAGTACTGGCCGCTGACCGAAGGCGAGAACAATGGCTGAGATAAGAGTCAACCCGACCCGAATGGAGCTCAAGAAGCTCAAGACCCGCTACAGCACGTCCAGGCGCGGCCACAAGCTGCTCAAGGACAAGCGGGACGAGCTAATGAAGCAGTTCCTGGAGGTCGTGAGGGAGTGCAGGCAGAGGCGGACGTCCGTCGAGGAGCGCCTCAGGGCCTATTACGCGGCCTTTACGGCCGCCGGCGCCGCCTGCAACCCGCACATACTGGAGCAGGCGCTTATGGCGCCGGCGGGCGAGGCCACGGTGGACATCGACCTTGTCAACATGATGAGCGTGACGGTCCCCGAGTACCGCGGCGAGGGCATCGAGGTCGGCATGAACTACGGCCTTGCCTTCACCCCTCCGGGGCTCGACGCCGCCCTGCGCGAGCTGTCGTCGCTGGCCATGGACATGGTCGAGCTTGCCGAGGTCGAAAAAAAGGCACAGCTCCTGGCCCTCGAGATCGAGCGGACCAGGCGCCGCGTCAACGCCCTCGAATACATACTTATGCCCAGGTATCTCGAGGCCATAAGGACCATCACCATGAAGCTCGACGAGGACGAGCGCGGCAACCGAGCGCGGCTCATGAAAGTCAAGGAGATGATGGTCGAGGCCGAACTTGCCAGGCGCCGCGCCCGCATGTACGGAGAGGACGCCTCCGAGGCCGGACCGAACCCCCGGTGAAGGTCTGACGTACTCACTGAAACAAAAAAGATACAGGGACCTCAGATACCGACTCAAACAGAAGAGATACAGCAACGGCGCCGGACATTCGTCCGGCGCCGTGCTTATTGTGTCGGTGCTTATTCCTCGTCCCGTCCGCCGTCCTCGTCCTCGCGGACGGCAAGGCTCACTATGAGCTTCGTGACGCGGACCTCGTCCTCCATCTCCGACACGAGGACGTGCAGATCCTCGTACTCGAAGACGTCGCCGACGTGGGGATCGGAATTGAGGTTCTCGATGGCCCAGCCTCCGACGGTGGAGTAGTCGCACTCGAAGTCCTTAGGATAGTAGTCGAGCTCGGAGAAGAAATCGTCGATGTTCATATCGCCGCTGACTTCGTACTTGTGGTCGCCGATGGCCACCATCTCCTCGACGATCTCGTCGCTCTCGTCCCAGATGTCGCCGACGATCTCCTCGAGTATGTCCTCGACCGTGACGACGCCCAGCGTGCCGCCGAACTCGTCGATGACTATGGCGATGTGCGTCTTGCGGTCGCGCAGATGGTGCAGGGCCGCGGGCAGGCGCATTGTCTTATGCAGGAACAGGGGCTTCATGAGCAGAGGCCTGAGGTCGACGTCCTTGTTGTCGACCGCCTCCTTGAAGTAGTGGTTGAGGAAGAGGATGCCGATTATGTCGTCTATACTGTCGTCGTAGACGGGGATCCTGGAATAGATCGAGTTCTCGATGATCTCCCGGATGGACTCCTGGTCGTCGTTGATGTCGATGGACACGAGGTCGATGCGGGGAGTCATGATCTCCTCGATGGTGGTCTCGTGGAACTCGAGCGACGACTGAAGCAGCTCGCTCTGGCCCTCGTCTATGACGCCCTCCTCCTCGACGGTGTCGATGATGGAAGAGAGCTCGTCCTCCGTGACGTCGGGCGCCGTTCCGTCGTTGTCGCGGCCCCAGAGCTTTCTGAGCAGCCAGAGCAGGCCCATGACCACGGCCACGAGCGGGAAGAGAACGACGGTGAGTATCCTCACAGGCAGGGCCACCCACAGCACGACCTTGTCCGCGTACTTTCTGCTTATGATCTTCGGAAGGATCTCGCCGAATACGAGCACGATGAGCGTCATAACGACCGTGGATACGGTCGAGGCCACGCCCTCGATGCCGCTCATGGTGAAGAGCTTCTTGAAGAGGACTATGAACAGGGAGGTCGCGCACGTCGTCGCGGCGATGTTTGCAAGGTTGTTGCCTATCAGTATGGCGCACAGAGCCGTCGTGAAACGCTCTGAAATCCTCAGCGCCAGCGAGGCGAAGCGGACCTTTTCCGATGCGGCCTTGGACAGCCTCATGCGGCTGGCGGAGTTGAAGGAGATCTCGCTGCCGGAGAAGAAGGCGGAGAACAGGAGCATCACGAAGACGATGCAGATGTAGACGATCACTGTGACGGGACTCATATCAGGCCTCCGCGGCCGCGGTATCGGCCGGCTTCTGACTCTCTGCCGCAAGTTCGGCCAGATCGTCCTCGTCAAGTATGTGCATGATCACCGTGAGGATGCGGGTCCTGGAGACCTTTTCGACGGTGATCTCGATGTTCTCTCCGTAGATGAAAGACTCGTCCTTCACGGGAAGGTGTCCGAGCTTCTCGGTGACGAAGACGCCGAGCGTGTAGTTGGCGATTCGCGGATCGCTGCAGGGAACTCCCATGCGCTCGAAGACGTCCCCGGTCTTCAGCGCGGCCGAGACGGAGAAGCGGTTGCCGCCGAGCTTGAAGAAGTCGTAGTCGACCACGTCCTCCTCGTCCCAGATCTCGCCGACGAGCTCCTCAAGGAAGTCCTCTATCGTGACGACGCCGAGGACCTTCTTATCCTCGGAGCGCACTATGCCGAGATAGATCTTATGCTGCCTCATCGAATTGAGCAGGCCGTCGATGCTCTCGTGCGGATCCACGAAATGGGGCTTGTACATGACGGAGCGCTTGTCGACCCTGGGGTTCTTCATATAGGCGCGGAGGAAGCGGCGGATAGGCAGCACGCCTATGACGTGATCGAGGTCCCCGTCGGTTATGAGTATCCGGGAATGGGGGATCGTCTTGATCCTGTCGATCAGCTCGCGGTTGGAGAGGCGCACGTCCAGATGGACGATGTCGTCCCTCATGGTCATGACGTCCGAGGCGCAGGTCTCGGGAAACTCAAGCACGGACTTGAGCAGATCGGACTGCTCGTCGTTGATGACGTCCTGCTTCTCGGCTGTGTTGATGATCTCCTTGAGCTCCTCCTCGGTAAAGGACGGTTCGGTATCGCCCTTGATGAGCTTCGAGAAGAGATCGGAAATGTGCGTAAAAAAAGTCACCAAAGGAGAAAAGACCTTCATCAGGAAGCGCAGCGAAGGCGCAAAAGACAGGGACAGCGTGTCCGGCCTGTCGTTTGCCAGTGCCTTCGGGATCATTTCACTGAAAAGGAAAACTATTCCCGTGGTGATGAATGTGGTCAGCGCGGTGAGCTGCTCCTCGCCGACGCCGGAAAAGGCGCCGCTGTCGTGCCTGAGCGTAACGAAGAGGGTGGCCACCGAAGCCGCCGCGATATGGGTGATGTTGTTGCCGATGAGAAGAGGCGTGAGCGCGCGGTCGAAGGAGTTGAGTATGTACATAGCCTTCTTTGCGCGCCGGTCTCCGTCGTTCTCCGCAAGCTTGCGAATCTTGATCTTGTTGAGCGCGGAAAAACAGCTTTCGGATGCCGCGAAGTAGCCGCCGAGGATTACAAGGATAACGAATAGTACGAGGCAGCATAAACTGTCGCCGTCCATAAAAAAGTACCATCTGCCTTTCTTTTCATGATTTTTGTGTGAAAAATCTTTTACTATTATATCATATTTAATGAAAATGTCAACATATTTTTATCTCGTTGTTGATTCCTCTGGCCCGGCGTGTTAGAATATAATCATATTTGATGCGAGAGGTGAGACTCATGTTCATATACGGAAACATCGGCAAAAACTCCGAAGGACACCTGACCTTTGCCGGTCTCGACACCGTCGACCTTGCCGCGGAGTTCGGCACGCCGCTTTATCTGCTCGACGAGGACCTGGTCCGTGAGAGATGCAGGATCTATCTGCGCGCCATGCGCGAGTTCTTCGGGGAGGGCTCTCTGCCGCTCTTCGCATCGAAGGCGCTCTCGTTCACGGAGATCTACCGCATAGTCGGCTCCGAGGGCATAGGCGCCGACGTGGTCTCCCCGGGCGAGCTCTACACGGCTCTGCGTGCCGGTTTCGATCCCTCGCTCATCTGCTTCCACGGCAACAACAAGACCGACGCCGACATTTCCTACGCCGTCCGCAGCAAGGTGGGCCTAATAGTCTCCGATTGCAGGGA
>JAEEGI010019336.1_pt1 | contig 13738 bp, 8 predicted proteins | sample 8958751 | NCBI WGS metagenome assembly JAEEGI01 (sample SAMN16246545, study PRJNA631951) | gut metagenome | biome: gut microbiome; feature: rumen; material: KS-attached | host: Bos | place: Iran: Karaj | collected 2018-10
ACACGGCGTCGCGCTTAGCTATTTCGGCGCGCTCGGGGTCCAGCCGTTGCTGCTTTCCCCACGAGAAACGCATCATGTCGTTGGCAAACTCGGGGCTATCGAATGCGGGAGGTGCCGGCAGACACTTGATGAGGTCAGGCAGTTGATCCACAGTGAGATAAGGCAGCACTTCGTTCTGTGCATTCATTGTCATGGCGGCCATAACGGCGGCCAGTACAAATACAAAACTCTTCTTCATAAAATGATTATTAAATTAAGTAGTATTTCGAGGCTGCAAAATTACAATAAAAATCATTAGTACGTGATAGATGGCGCTAAAACGAGGGCTTGCTTTTGATATCTTTTTTTGTGGCTATTCACGTTATTTAGTGAGTAATTAAGGTTTTTTTTGATGGCTTAGTGTTACCTTTGCGCCAGTTAACTAATAGAAGATTCGATGTTGAACAAAATATTGATGCAGATTCCTGTTGCGGCCCCCGACACTGTGGCCGCCAACAAAATCAAGGAGGCGACCAATGTGGTGACGTCTCACGTGGATTCGCTGGCCAATCACCTGAACCCCGACTCGATAGCAGCGATGACACCCGCTAAAATCGTGGATAAGTTCAAGTATCTGGATGTGGGCAGTTTGGTAACGTCGCTCTCGAGTCAGATCATTTCGTTGGGACTGCGCATCCTGGCGGCCATTGCGATTTTCTACATCGGCAAGTTCATCATCAACAAGGTTTACAGCGTGTCGCGTGCCATCATGGTCGCCAAGGGCTTTGACCGCTCGCTGACGTCGTTCTTGCTCTCGTTCATCAAGATCACGCTGCTTTTCCTGCTCATCATCACGGTCATCGGTGTGCTGGGCATCGAAACGAGTTCGTTCATCGCGATTTTTGCCAGTGCCGGAGTTGCCATCGGTATGGCTTTGAGCGGCACGTTGCAGAACTTTGCCGGCGGTGTCCTTATCCTGCTGTTAAAACCCTACAAAGTGGGCGACTACATTGAGCAGGGCGACCTGAAGGGTACGGTTAAAGAGATCCAGATTTTCAACACCGTCATCAACACTTATAACAACGACCGCATCGTCATTCCCAACGGCGGCCTGGCAACTAGTTCGCTCAAGAACTTCAGCGCCGAGCCCTATCATCGGGTGGAGTGGCGCGTGGGCATCTCCTACGGTGACAACGTGGACACGGCCCGTAAGGTCGCCCTCGACATCCTTGCCGCTGACGGTCGCATCGTCCATACCGATGCCGACGTCAAAGAGACCGAACAACCCGTGGAGGAGACACCGCAAGAGGAGGCAAAAACCGAGTCATGGTGGAAGCGTTTGTTCCATTGGCATCGCCGCCGCACCGAGGAACTGCGCGAGGAACATGAGGCAAAACTCGCTGCCTTGCTGCCTAAGCCCAATTACGCGCCTAGCGTGAATGTCGAGAGCCTTGACGATAGCCAAGTGACACTCATCGTGCGCGCCTGGACTGAAATTGCCAATTACTGGGCCGTACTCTATGACGTGAACGAACAGATTTACAAGCAGTTCCCGCAGCACGGCCTGCATTTCCCGTTCCCGCAAATGGATGTGCACATGAACAGTTAGAAGTTTTTTAGAACTACGAATTTCGCTAATTACACAAAAAGAGTCATCAGTAATTAGTTAAATTCGTGTAATTCGTAGTTTGAAATGAATAGAAGAACAAAGTTATTAGTGGTTCTAGCTGTTGCGTTAGTAGCGTGGCAGCAGGGTGGGGCACAGGTGGTGAACTCTATTGGGGAGGAGAGCATGAAGATTGAGCAGGGCATGAAGCCGCCACAACAGAAGCCTGAGAGCCCCTATATTGCCGACCTGGACACCGAAACGCCCTATTTCCAGTATATCGACTCGGCCCAGACCTATATCTACAGCCATGATTGGCCCATGGCCGAGCAGTGGTTGCTCAAGGCCTTCAAAGCGGATCCGGACAATCCCGGGAACTCGTTGGTGCTAAGTAATATCGCCACCTTGCAGCGTTATCAGGGCAAGTTGGCTGAAGCAGTGAGGAATTACTCGTTGGCACTCGACATGACGCCTCATGCCGTGACCTTGCTGCTGAACCGTGCGGCCCTTTACGTTGAGATGGACAGCATAGTGCGAGCCGAGGACGATTTCGGGCGTGTGTGTGAACTTGACCCCTATAACACCGAGGCGCGTTACTCGTTGGGCGTGCTGGCGATGGAACGCGGAGACAATAAGCGCGCCGAGGACCTCTTCAACGAGATCAAGCGCATCAACCCCAATTCTGGTCTATATCATGAAGGCATGGGCCTGTTGCACAAGCGCAACGGCAACTATGCCCGCGCTGCCGAACTTTTCACCCAGGTGATTAAGGTACAACCCAACGTCCAACTGCTAGGCAACCGTGCCGACTGCTACCTTATCCTCAAGCGCCTCAACGACGCCGAGGCCGACATCCGCACCGCCATCGAAATGGCGCCCGACGACCCCTACCTGTACGTGTTGCGCGCCAAGCTCAACAAACTCCGTTTCCAATACGATGACATGAACCGCGACATCGACACCGCCGTCTCCCTAGGCCTGAGCCGCGGCTACATCAACCAGCAACTAAATAAGTAAACGGTGACGCTACTTGCGGTATTCTAGTTATTCAACAATTCTTTTAGTGTTTTGTCAATGCAGTTTGGGAGTTCTGGTTTTTGAATATATCCACATTTATGGCCGTTATTTAAGAACTGAATGATTTCAAGTGGGCATTTTCTTACACTCAAAATAAGACAGGAATATCACGGTATCCCTCAAGTTGCCATAATTTTTCAGTTAAAATAATGCCAGTATTTATGCCATCGTCCATTCTTCAAATTTCCGCATAACTGAAAATTACATGGTCATTCTCAGGTTCAGGAATTGGCGCCATGATATCCATAATAAGCGCATCATAATGATTATTTTAAGTTCATAAAAAACTCGTCAATTTCAGAAACGAACGTAATGTTCTAACCGTATAATTCTAGTTGCTTATTAAATGATTGTTCTATAAAGGGTTCGTCATCAAAATATAAGCTTGTTTTCTTTCATAAAGTTTTTATGCTCTAGTTAGTATTGTGATTTCTGCTGAGTCAACTCAGTGGAATTGTTAAGATGTACTCAAAAGAGTCTATTACTTATAGTTCATGACGGCTTGAACAATACATAGAAAACTTGATAAAAAACGTGACAAAGCCAAATAATTATGACTTTTTAAAGACCATCAATTACTGATAAATCTGTAACAAATAGAATGTTCTCTTCATTATTGTCATTAGTCTGTTTACTTTGTTCAATAAAATCGATTGTTGCTACAACTAGTTCTCGGATTCTCTTATTACGGTGATTAGACAGCATTTTTAGATGTACAAGATCATCTGTTTTTCCTATCTTTCCAATAAGTTTTATGGCTTTTTCGAGCTCCGAAATATTACTCTTTTTATCGTATAGAATACTGATATGATGTGCGTAAATATTATTAATAATTTCAAGTGCTTTATTTCTGATACTTTTATCAATATCAAACTTAGCAACATATTGGAGATGTTGAAAATCATTCAGTTCAAATAGAACTTCAAGTTTCTCTAAAGCAGTTATCTTGTCATTAATCAGAGATTGATCCGTTTCATAATCAGCATCATAAAGATAGAGATTTGCTAAATATCGTTCGTGAATTAATTTATTTAAGAGTTTTTTCGATTCGCGATCATCGTCAATATGGTTCTCTGCGATATCATATGTTATCTCATATAAGTAATTGTTAACTTGGCGAGCAAATCTATTCTGCTCGGAAATAGAATGTTTTAAAGCTTCAATAATTCTATTATATTCACTTAATTTTTTATCAAGTTTAGTCTCAATATTTTTTACATTGTTAGCCGTTTTATTGCTAATATCACGACTATCTCTAAGCCCTTTAGATAGTCTGATTTTTGATTTTGTATTATCCTGTTTTATCTTATCTTTAAATGAGTCAATGGTTTTATTTATATCATCTTTTAAAGTTTTATATCCAAAAAGCCCAATTAGTGCCAAGAATAATGTCAAAATACCCAATGCCAAAGCGCTACTTGAAAGAATATTATTGATGGAGTTAACGGCTAAGGTTAAATTAAATACGATGCTATCTAGTATGCCGGAATCACTAGAACTTCGATCATAAGTTGATAATGATACTGTTTCTGATCTTAAACTATCAGATTTAAGACTAGAGTATTGATTTTTGTCAGATGTGACGATGCGAGTTGAGTTGATAATTGTGCTATCAATTCTTGTGTTCTGAGTCTTGTTTTTATCAACAAATGAAGATTTGTTATTAGTACAAGTGTTATACAAAAGAATGATACCAGCAAAACATACCAATCCAATAAATGAATTAGCTGTCCTTTTAAACAGTTTATCTAATCTGTCCATTTGATTATTAATGATTTGTTCCTAATAATTCGTGAAGTTCCCTATCTATGTTTCTAGCTAGTTCTGGCTTTCTTAAATAGCCGCATTTTTTCCTTTTAATTCTAATAGTTTTTATTGTTTCTGTTTGTCGTTTAGCAGATAAAAATAATATAGGCTGATCCTCTCTTATTTTGTCCCAAATTTTCTTAGCAATGACAACGCCTGTGTTCATGCCGCCATCCATTTCTTTAATTTCATTAATTGTAAAACTAACATTTTTATTATTTGCTGCAGGAACTGGAGCCATAATATCAATGATTAGAATATCATATTGGTGGAGAGAAAGTTCCATAAACAATTCATCAATTTTATTAACAAAATCTACATGCCATCCAATCACTCGCAGATTTTTAGCAAGCAATTTAGAGATAAACCGCTCATCGTCATAGAATAATACTGTTTTTGACTTTGCCATAATTCTTATTATTTAAGTTCTGGTATTGTAATTACAAACTCTGTAGGATGATTAAGTCGTCTGACAGTGCAATCACCGCCATGTACCCTCATGATGTCCTTAATAATATAGAGTCCCATGCCGGTTCCTCTTTCAATTATTGATTTAGCCTCTTGGCCTCGGACGAAAAGATTAAAGATAATATCTTTTTCTTTATTGCGGACACCAATTCCATAATTAGCAAAACAAATTTCATGATAATTATTAGAATTTTTGTTATATGAAATACTTATATCTGTATTGTCTCTGGAATATCTAATGGCATTCTTTATGAGATTTAAGAAAACTTGCATCATACGATCTTTGTCAAAAAATAATGGAGGCATTTGTGATATAAATGTTGTAATAGAAATTGCTTTCTCGTGAGCCTCTATTTCAAGTAAACGAATGGCTTCCAACAATATTTGTTGTGGCTTTTCGTGGATTTCAAAATTATACTCAATCTCTCTCTCACTAGATGAATAGATATATTCGATGTCGCTGATGATGTATTTGAAAAGCATGTATTTGTCAATGTTCTCACGTAAATTGGCAATAAGTTTTCTTTTTGGATAATTGTCTATATTTCTTTCTGCAATATTAACCGTTAAGTCATTTTTATAAACCAACTCAGTGACGGGTGCTAAAAGCTCATGTGATAAATGAGTTAAAAAAGTAAGGCGTTCAGTGTCTGATTCAGATATTCTTGTTAAGACACTGACGAAAAACTCGACAAGTACAATATCATGTTCCCAAAATGTAGTCGATATTGAATGTTTATGTTTTTCTTTTCCAAGTAAAAGAGTAACTCCACTGCATTTTCCATCTTTTTTAATCATGGGAACAATTAAGGCTGATTGGGCATTATCTTTGCAATTATCAATTTGCTCAACAAAGCGGCCTTGATGCCAATTCGCATCGTTAAAATTAAAGATGTATTTTGTGAGTGCTTTTTTGCAAACTCTTGTAAGGACGTTTTTATTTTCTGAGATATGAATTGAACAACGATCAAGGATACTATCAGCTTCTGACGTAGTGCCGTCGTAGTCTATTCTTTTTGCAGTTGTAGCACTCAACGTGAGCTCTTCCGTTTGGTCGTCATATCTATAAATTGAGCAAACTCTGGCATTTGTAGATTTTTTTATTATTCTAACACAACGTTCATCGAAATCTTTAATTTTAATAAAAGAACTATTTTTTAATTCATTTTGAAAAATCTGTAATGATTCATTTTCATGCTTGTCAACAATCGAGTTCAAAAGAAGTGAAATCTGCTTTGACAGATATCCAAGTCTTTTTTTGGTCTCTTCTAAATCAAAATGATAATTAGTACTATTGTCTGTCAGATCAGTTTTTGAGATACGAACTCTAAATACACCATATAACCTTTTGAACCGATATTTGCAGTCATGGTGTTCATCGTATTTGCAATATTCGGACTCTATTCGTTGAGGGTGAATGCATTTTGTATCGAAATCACGAAAGATGGGTATGATAAGGGTGTTACTGTCCAAATTAAAGCCAAACTTTGAAAAATCAGAGTCTGATTCATTTACTAGTATTTTCCCCCGATAGTCGCATCTTAGTTCATCAACAATATTCATATCACTCTTTTTTTTGATGAGTCTATCTGTATTGTAATGATGAGTTAGTTCATTTCGTTTATTTTCATCGATAGATTGATGAATAAAATATCTTCTTAAGTAAAAAAGAGGTTCTTTCTTATGACCATTTAAAACGGGTATGCGGAAAGAAATAACAGCGGCATTAAACTGCACTGAGAAATATTGCATAATGCTATCTAATAGATCATCAACATTATCTCGATTTTCTTGCATTTGGTTGTAGAAATTAGCATCTTTTAATAGATTGTCTTTCTTGATGAGCTCTAGTTGGTTTTTCTTGTTGTTAATGATGATTTGAACAAGACCTAGAAGTGCTTCTTTGTATGGTTGAAGATAACGACAATAATCAATATTTTTTTTTGAATTGATTAATTGGATAAAGCCATATTTGTTATTCTCTTTATCACGAATGGGTATTACAAAGGAGTTTTTGAGATGACCTGAGGTCACGATAGATTGATAGTACTCATAGTTATTAAATTGATCATTGTTTTGAAGATAAAAGATATCTTCAACAGACTTTAGTGCTAGACAGACAACAAAACTATCATCATCAAGGCTAGCTCGTTTAACAGATTTAAGAAAGATGTCTTGTTGCTTAGATAATTCTTCTTCTTCAAATATCTTATATGAAATCACACAATCCTCGGCATATCCATCAGAAACAATACCTATTGAGCAAAATTCGCTCTCAAAAACGGATCTTAATTCACCAGCTAGTCCTAACATGGCTTTTTGGAAGGCATCTTCGTTCTGCAGAGCGCAATTAGCACAATTGATAATGTGATTCAGGATAGAATTGCTAACACCGTTCGATATGTTTGAATTGTTGATTTCCATCTGAAATGAATTAGGCTACTACTTTCGATTTTTAGTAAGATTAAAAGAATACTTTAACAAAGTTACTGATATATTTTTGAAATAACGAGCAAATGATAACCGTTTAACTTTTTTTATAATTCAAAGGTTGGCGGGTTTGGGGGTTTGTTATTTGGGGTTGGTTATTTGGGGGTGGCTTGTTGGACGAGGCGACGGCCGAGGGCGCGTGCGGCTTCCAGGTCTTGGGGGAACTGGGTGTCGCGTTGGATTTGCTTGGCGGTGACGTCGAAGCGGGCTGCGTCGAAGCGGCTGTAGTCGTTGAATTGCCAGGTATCGAATGACAAAAGTATTTCGGTGGGACCGAACATGCTGAGCTGGCGTGCGCTGGCTTCGAGCAGGACATCGTATTTCACTTGGCGATAGATCTCCTCGTTGGGACAGTTCATCGTGTAGATGGTGGCCGAGTGGATGACCTTGTTCACGACGGGGCTGCTGTAGTCGTTGTAGTTGACGGCGGGGAAGACGAGGCGCTCCAAGAAGGCGCGCAGGTTGGCGCTCGGGTAGCTGCAATAGACGGGCGAGCCGCACACGAGCACATCGGCCTCAACGGCCTTCTCCAGGATGGGTTGCAAGTCGTCCTTGAACGAGCAGACGCCTTTGCGTCCACCCTTGACCTTGCAGGCAAAACAGCTCATGCAACCCTTGTAATTGAGACTGCGGTCATACAGGTTGACCATTTCGACTTCGGCACCGGCCTCACGTGCGCCCTCCATAGCCTGTTCGAGCAGCAGGGCGGTATTCTTGTTCTTGCGGGGACTCCCGTTAATAAATAAAGCTTTCATCATAGATCTAGTTTTAATGTTGCTGACAAAGATAGTGCAATTCTTCTAGAATGGCAAGATGAAAGTGCCTTTTTTTAAGACTTATGGCTTGGATGGCTAGTGGTTAGGCTTGGCAGGTGGTGTAGAGATAGCGGGGGTAAATAACGGTGTTGAAACGGTAATGCGAGGCGTTGTCGAGCAGATGGGCCGTGTTGCCGCCGTTGTCATCACCGGTGAGTTTGTAGTAGCTTTCTTTCATGGTCCAGAAACGGGTAAAAGTGACTTCGGGTTGCATCGAGGCCTCGATTTGGCGAATTTCATCGTCGCTCATTACGCACAGGGCGATCTCGGGGCTGTAATGCCTCGTGGTTTCGATGTCGATGCCAATGGGGCGGTCACTTAGAGCCACGGCCACTGCCTCGTTGCAGTGGCTCAGGCTGAAGTGGATGCCGGGATGCCCTTGAAGCAGCGGCTTGCCCTTGCTGTCATAAGAAAAGACGGGCATCTCATGGATGCCGTATTCCAGCATCAAGGCACGCTGCAGCAGGCGGTAGGCGGCTAGGCACAGGCGCTGGTCACGCTCCTGTCGGTAGCGCAGGGCATAGTCACGCCGCTCGGGACTGACTGTCGCCAGCGCCTCGTTGAGGTCAAAGTCGTCGATATGATCGTCGATATAAATCACTGTTTCAACTCAAAGCGCAGGTGCTGCGTCTTGTGCATGGCGTAGAGGATGATTGCCTCGATGATGTAGGCGATGAGGTAGCTGTGCCAGATGTACTGGGGCAGCGTGCGTGCCATGAGCCACAACACGGGGATGACCGTGAGCGACAGGGCAAACGAGATGAACAGTGCCATGTGGTGGTGGCTGTAGAGCTTATAGACAATCATCAGCACATAGATGTAGCAGAAGGGGATGAAGCTCAATGCGAACACGCGCAGGGCCTCGTTGCTCTGGACCAGCATCTCGGGCTCGTCACAGCCAAACAGCCGTGCGATGCCCTGCGGGAAAATCCACACGAGCAGACAGGTGATGACCATCGCCGTGGTGATGAAGCGGAAACCTTTCCTGATGACGGTGCGCACGCCATCGTTGTCTCCCTTGCCCACCTGGATGGCTCCCAGCGACTGCAACGTCTGGCAGGTGCCAGAGAGGAACAGGTTATAGACCTGCAAGAGGTTCATGCACAGGGCAAACACAAAGATGCCAGTGCGGCCAGTAGTGGACAGCACGATGCGGTTGGCGCTGAACAGTAGCAGCGTCAGGCAGATCGATGCCACAGCCAGCGGCGCACCCTGCGAGACGATGCGTTTCCACGAAGCGGCCAACCCATCGGTAGTGAATACAGGAATAAGACGGCGGTTCTCGGGCTTGCGCCAGTGGGTGAGCAGGATGGCGATACCCACCAGATGTCCCACAACCGTTGCTGCCGACGAACCCGTGATGCCCCAGTCAAGCCACTTGATGAAGACGATATCCAGCAACAGGTTGACTGCATTGTCGATGATAACCGCAAGCGACACCAGCCTGGGACTGCCGTCAACACCTACCATGGTCGAGAGGCCCCACATGAGGATGAAGGCCGGGCAACCGATGAGCAGCACCTGCATGTAGTTGCGGGCTAGGGGCAGGATCTGTTCGTTATCGCACAGCATCCTTGCCGTCTGTTGCGGGAACATCATTCCTGCGAGAATCGCCAGCACCAGTCCCAGCCCCACAGTCAGCGACAGCGAACGGGTAAAGAAAAGCCGGGCATTATCAATCTTCTTTTGACCCAAGGCATAAGCCACCAGCATGCCTGCACCTGCATTGATGAGCAGGTGCAGGGTGAAAATAAACTGGGTGATGGGCGTGGACAGGTTGATGGCGCTTACACCGTCCTCGCTGATGAGGTTGCCCACGATGATACCGTCCACCACGGTGCCCAGGCAACCCGAAAGGGCTACCAGGATATAGGCCCACAGATAACGGTAAAACTGGGCGTTGACATTGTCTTGCTCTTGCGGTTTCATTGTCGATTACATGTCAAAGAATCCGAGTGTGCCGATGGCGGTGAGCATGCGCTCCACATAGTCCCATGACGTGGGCGACCAGGAGAAGTCCAAGCGGTAGAGCACCTGGGTCGTGTAGTTATTGTCGCGCTTCACGTCGGCGGTCTTCTGGCCGTGGGCCATGTCCTGATAGGCCAGCAGCGAGGACATCTGGCGCGCCTTCTGCGGGTCGCTCTTGGCTTCCTCCATGGCCGCCTCAAACTCTTCCTGTTCAACAAAGCGCACGCCGTTACCAACGGTGTCGAGTCCCATAAGCACGTCGCCCAGGAACTGGCCGTGGATGTTGTAGGGATGGAACACGGTGCACTCCTTGGGGGTGGAGCTCAGCAGCACAATGGCTCGGGCCACCTCGTTGATGGGCGAGAATTCCACCTGCTGGTTGCGCATGCTGTGGGGGCAGCAGCCCAGCATGTTATAGACCTTGATGCGGCCCATAAACGAGTTGGTTGCGAAGTTGGCCTGGAACTCACCATCGGTCGAACGGGCAGCCAGGTTGCCCACACGCATGATTTTGGCGTTGAGTCCGTGCAGGGCCACAGCGTTGAGAATCAGGCGCTCGGCCATGAACTTGGAATAGATGTACTTATTGCCCAGGAACTGACCCATGTATAGGTGTTGCTCGGTGAAGATGTCACTCTTGATCTCACCGGCCCACAGGCCGCGCGTGCTCGCTGTGGACACGTGCACGAGCTTGGCGCCCGTCTTGACGCAATAGTCCACACAGCGCTGTGCACCGCCGATGTTCACATCCTCGATTTCGGTGCCCTCGCTGAAGTGTTTCACGATAGCGGCACAGTTGAAGATCGTATCGACCTGCAAGCCCTCGGCAAAGTCGCTCGTCACGTCACCCAGGACGATGTGCAGGCGCTTGCCGAACAAGTCCTTGAAGGCATCCGAGAAATAGTAGAAGAGCAGGGTGCGCAGGCGGCTTGCCGCAGCCTCCTCGTCCTTGCCACGCACGAGGCAGTAGATGTTCTCGGCGTCTGAGTCGATGAGTTCGCGCAGGATGTGGATACCCAGATAACCCGTGGCTCCTGTCAGCAGCACATTACCCAGCTGCTGGCGCTCACCCTTGCGGAAGGCGTTCAACGTGTTCCTCTGCAACAGGTTGTTGATGGCGGTGTAGTCAAATCCGGTGATTGCTTCATCTCCCTCATTGACACTCTCGCCGGTAATCAGGCGTGCCAGCTTGCGGGGAGTGGGGTTGGCAAATACGTCACCATAGGCAACATGCAGCCCCTGTTTGTCGGCCTCGATAATGACGCGTGTCACAACCAGCGAGGTGCCTCCCAACTCAAAGAAGTTGTCGGTCGCGCCCACCTTGTCCATCTGCAGGATGCCTGCAAAGATGTCACAGAAGGTGCGCTCCGTGTCGTTGGCGGGCTCCACATAGGCCGAACTGATGGCCAACTCGGGCTCGGGCAGAGCCTTAACGTCGGTCTTGCCGTTGGGCGTCATGGGCATCTCCTTGAGCTGCAGGTAGGCCGTGGGCACCATGTATTGCGTCAGGCTCTTGGAAATCTCGGCCTTGAGTGCATCGGGTGCAATCTCGCGGTCGGCGGTATAGTAAGCACACAGGTGCTCCTTGTCGTTGATCTTGCGGATGAGGATAACGACCTTCTTGAGCCCCTCGACCTTGAGCATCACGTTCTCGATCTCACCCAGTTCGATGCGCAGGCCGCGCAGCTTGATCTGGTGGTCGGTACGGCCCAGGATGACGACATTGCCGTCGGGGAGCCACTTGGCATAGTCGCCCGACTTGTAGATGCGGGTGCCGTGATAGTCGATGAAGCGCTCGCGGGTCATCTCGTCCAGGTTGTTGTAGCCGTGGGCCACACCGCGGCCGCCAATGTACAACTCGCCCACAACGCCTACGGGCAGTTCGTTGCCGTCTTGGTCCACGATATACTCGATGACGTTGAGCTGTGGCTTGCCCACGGTAACAATGTCGGCGTGGGTCAGTTCGCTGTTATTCGATGCCACGGTAATTTCGGTGGGGCCGTAGCAGTTGAAGATGCGGGCCTTGGTGACCTTGCGCAGCTGGCCCAGCAGCTGGTCGGAGAATTTCTCGCCGCCGGCACGCACGATGTTGATGCGGCTGATGGCGTCGCAGAAGTCCTCACTCGTCAGCCAGGTCATCCAGCGCGATGGCGTACCTGATACCATGTTGACGTGTTCCTCGTTGATGAGGCGTGCCAGGTCGAGCGGGTTGTTGGCCTGTTCCTCGGTGGCGACAACGAGCGTCTTGCCGTTGAAGTAGGCCGTGCCGATGTCTTGCAGGGCAGCGTCAAACGAGATGGTCGTCACGCTCATGATGCGCTTGGCGTCGGTCAATACACCGTTGGCAAACACATTGGCGGGATGGCCATAGAGGTAGTTGCAGATGCCGCGGTGATGCAGCATCACGCCCTTGGGCCGACCGGTCGAGCCGCTGGTATAAATCAGGTAGGCCAGGTCGTTGGGGGTGATGTCGGGAGCGTGATAGTCGTCATGGGCGGCAATCAGGTCCTCAACATTGATGGCCTTGTCGGCAGGCACGCTGTCCATGCGGTCGGCCGTGGTGATGATGTAGCGAGCCTCGCTGTCCTCAAGAATGAGTTTCACGCGATCGGCAGGATATTCGGGGTCGCAAGGGATATAGGCGGCACCCGTCTTCAGCACGCCGAACAAGGCGAGAATCAGTCGGCTCGTTCTCGGCAGCAGCAGGGCCACACGGTCGCGCTCATGCACGCCGCGGTTCTGCAGGGCGGCAGCGATGCGAGTCGTCACCTCGTCCATTTCCTTATAGGTGAACCTGCCGTCGATGGCAACCAGCGCCTCGTGGTCGGGCTGCGTTTGGGCAAAGTGGCCGATGCACTCGTGGAAGAAGGTGAAGGGCGCATCACCCGTCGCCGTCTGTCGCAGGTGGCTCAGTTCCTCTTCCTGGCTCTCGCTCACGATGGACAGCTGGCGCAATTTGGCCTGCGGCTGCTCCATCATCCTATTGGCCACGGCCACGATACTCTCGGCCAGGCCCCGGCCCACGCGCTCGCTGTAAATCGAGTCGTCATACTCGACAACAACGCCGCAGTTCTCTATTTTGACGTTGATTTTGAACTTGGGCACATTCAGTTCCAGCAATTCCTGACCGATGGGCTTATTGTTCACAGTATATTGCGAGAGTACGCCCACTTGGTAAGCATAGGCTATCGCAGGACGGAAACCGTAGTCGGTGGCGATGCGGGCAAAGGGATAATCCTCGTGCCGCAGCGTCTGGTCAAAAGTCTCGCTGGCATGCTTCAAGAATTCGCTCACGGTCACGTCGTCGATGCTCATGCCCAGGGCGAGTGTGTTGACAAACATACCCACCGTATCGGCAATCTTGAGGTTACTGCGGCCGCTGCTCACGGTGCACAGATAGACGTCGCGGTTGTTGGTGTAGCGCGATACCACATAGGCCGTTGCACCCAGGAACAGGTGAGCCGGCGTGATTTCCTCCTGACGGCAGAAGTCGGCGGCACGTTCCATGTCGACGGGACAGACTGCCTCG
>JAEEGI010019337.1_pt1 | contig 13738 bp, 12 predicted proteins | sample 8958751 | NCBI WGS metagenome assembly JAEEGI01 (sample SAMN16246545, study PRJNA631951) | gut metagenome | biome: gut microbiome; feature: rumen; material: KS-attached | host: Bos | place: Iran: Karaj | collected 2018-10
CAGCGCTTCCGCGATCTTCCCCGTGAACAGGGAGGCGTTCTTCAGGGACAGCCAGACGTGCTCGTCGCGCTCTTCTTCGCCGTGTTCATGCGCGGCGTCATGGTCTTCGTGATCCTCCGCCTGCATGCCTTCCTTCTCTTCTTCGGCCAGCGCCTTTTCGCCTAAGATCTCCATGAGGTTCAGAGCTTTGCGGTTCTCGTTTTTGCTGTTTTTTAAAGCGTCCGCCACCCAGCCGTCGGATTCGCCGCCCACGTAGATAAAGAGGTCGCAGGACGCGATCTTCACCATGTCCTCCGCGGTCGGCTGGTAGCTGTGCAGATCCACGCCGGTATCCTGCAGGAAGCTCAGCTCCACGTCCGCCTCGTCGCCGACGACGTTCCGGGCCCAGTCGTAAAGCGGGAAGGTGGTGGTCACGATGCGCAGCTTCTTCGTACCCGGCTGCGCGCCGCAGGCGGAAAGCGCCAGCAGCGTGACGGCCAGCAGGGCGCCTGAAAGCCATCCTATGATCTGCGGCCTGATGCCGCGTTTATTCTTTTTCATGCTTTGCCCTCATCCTTTCGCGGATCTGGCAGGCCTCGCAGGTGCCGTACAGGACCGTATCGACGGTGTCCACCGCGAATTTTTCATGCTCCGCCAGGATGCGGATCAGCTGGTCCGCGTCCGTCTTGTCCATATGGTAGGTCGCGCCGCAGGTCTTGCACAGGAGGTGCAGATGCGTCCGGCACGCTTCCGTGTCCGTGTATTGATAGTAGGCTTCCCGGCCGCCGCCGCGTGAAACGCGCCGGATCCGGCCCTCCTCCTCCAGCGCCGCCAGATTGCGGTAGACCGCGCTGACGCTGATGGACTGATCCGCCAGCGCCTTCGCAATATCCGCCGCAGACAAGCTTTCGTCCGGATGGTCCTCCAGGAACGTGAGCAGGATACGCCTTTGTTTGGTGATATAAGCCGCCATGGGTCTTCCTTTCCGGCCGCGCGTACATAACAAAAAACGCGAACCGTTCGCAAATTAATCTACACCCTTTGGGGCGCTTTGTCAAGCGATTTGCGAATTATTCGCGTTTTTATATATAAAAGCCGAGCGAGCCGGACAATACTTTTCGAGCACATTGCGAACGCACCGTGCGAGAAAAGTTTTGGTCCGGGCGCGACACAATTCCATCTATTCCTGATATATCCGCATGGCCTCCTCAAAGGCCATGGCCCGGAACTCCTTCTGTCCCTTCTCCGTCCGGAAGCGGTCCGGATCCCAGTGCATCACCGTATTGGCCAGCGCCGTCGCCTGAAAGTCCTCCTGCATCAGGCCCAGCAGCGCCGCAACGTCCTTCTCCGCCATATGGCGCTCCCGGAGCTGCGCCGCCAGCCTCGCCCGCGCCGGCGAAAGCTTCGGCTCCGCCGCTTTCCGGGCGGCCGCTTCGGCACGCTCCGCTTCTTCCCGCTTCTTTTCCTCTTCCGCGCGGATCAGCGCCTCCCGGTGTTCCTCGAAAAAGCGGTGATAGGTCTGCACGCCGTCCAGGCGGTGCCAGTCGCACTCCCTGACGGGCGCCGCGTCCATGTCGTAGACCTTCGCTCCCGGAATCGCGAGCAGGAAAGGCGAATGCGTGGCGACGATCAGCTGGCAGCCGAAGAAGCGCGCCGACTCGAAAAGCAGCTGCGCCAGATCCTGCTGCCGGCCGGGCGCCAGCGAATTTTCCGGCTCATCCAGGAAGTACAGGCCGTTGTCTTTGATGTTGTTGGCGAAATAGCGGTAGCCGCTCTCGCCGTTCGAGTACTCGCGCACGTTGTCCGGCAGCGTGCGGCGCACGAACTGGGACATGGTTTTGGAGTTGGCCAGGAGCGAGGCCCGCACCTCCTCCAGATCGTCAAGGGAGGAGAAATGCTTCGGCTTCTTCTGATATTTGAAAAAGTCCTCGAAGCGTTCGTCCCGCTTGCGGTCGATCCCCTCGTTGAGGCTGCGCAGGTCCAGCATATAGTCGAAGACGTCGTCGCTGGTGATGATCTGGCAGATCTGAGGCTTGCCGCTCATCTCCGATTCGCAGTAAGTCAGATATTCTTCAAAGAAATTGCTGCGGTTGTACGGGGCCATGCGCACGGCGCCGAGCTTCTCCGCCATCACGTTCAAAAGCGTGGTCTTGCCGGAGCCGTTGCCGCCGTAAAGGATGGTCACGTCCGAAAAAGACAGCTTATCGATCCCTTTGTCCGGCAGGAGCGTGAAGGGATAATAGCTGTCGTAGCAGCGCAGCTTCTGACGGCGGAAGAACTCGTCCTCCGCGCCGCGCGATGCAAAATAGAACGTCTGAAGATAGTGCATCGCTTATTCTACGAAGCTGTGCACGGCGCCGATCATACCGGCGTCGTTGTGATGGGCGGCCGGGACCATTTTCAGCTTCTCCGCAAAGACCGGCATCAGATCCGCCCGGACTTTATCCTCCAGCGGCCGGATCAGCAGTTCTTCCTGCGCGCTAACGCCGCCGCCGATCACGACGATCTCCGGGTCGAAGATGTAGATCAGGTCGATGATGCCGACGGAGATGTCGCCGATCCATTCCTGCAGCAGGCCCCGCGCGGTCTCGTTGCCCAGGGCGGCCGCCTCAAAGATCTTTTTCCCGTTCAGGCCGTCGTCCGGCACCGGCAGACCCGCCGCGCGGAAGCGTTCTTCGGCCTTTAGGACCAGCGCCTTGGTGGCGCCGTAGAATTCGAAAGTCCCGCGGTTGCCGCAGGGCGTCACGGGGCCGTCCTTTTTCACGGTGATGTGCCCCACCTCGCCGGCATAGCCGTGGGCGCCCTCCAGGATCTTCCCGTTCACGATGATCCCGCCGCCGATGCCAGTCCCCAGCGTCAGGATCAGGGCGTTGTCGCAGCCCTTCGCGCTGCCGGTCCAGTATTCGGCCACGGCCACGCTGTTCGCGTCGTTGATCACGCGGGTCTCCAGACCGAAGAGGGCTTCAAATTCCTGCTTTAATTCCGAGCCCTGATAGTTCGGGATATGCCCCGCCGCGCCGGCTACCCGGCCGCGCAGTTTATCGATCATGCCGGTCGTGGAGATGCCGATCCCGCAGATCCCGAGCGCGGCTGCCGCGCTCTGAGGGGACACCGCCCCCGCCTGCGTTTCATCCGCAAGCGTGCACACGAAGTCCGCCGCGCCTTTCAGCGCGGTCTGCATGAGCGGGGTCTCATAATTGTCGAAATTGGCGGAAACCTCCGTCTTTTTCAGGACTATGCCCTCGTCCGTCACGATCCCGATCTTCACCTCGGTCCCGCCGATATCAACTGCCAGAAATTTCATACTGTTTTATCTCCTTTAAAGCGGTTTCGCTTCATGGTATTCCAGGCCCTGGTCGAATTTCACTTCCTTCGGAGGCTGCTCCAGAAGCTCCGGATGCGAGATGTAGCGCCGCATCGCGTTGAAGAAGCGGGCGTAGTGTGCGCCGGAGCAGATGCGCTCGTCCGCCGTGATGCCCAGCGGCATATAGCGTTTCATCACGGTCTGGCCCTTTTCGACCTCGGCGACCCGTTCGGGGATGCCGATACTGAAGAAGAGGCTCACGTCGCCCCAGTTGTACAGATGGTGATTCACGTCGTGCAGGCCGATGGAAGCCAGATTGGTCACGTACATGCCCACGTAGAAGGGCAGCTCCTCGACCAGCGCCTTCGGCGCGATGCCGAAGCGGTCCAGCCACCGGACCAGCCCGACCGTCACGGTCGCCAGGCCGGGCACCGCAAAGAGGCCGCCCAGCAGCTTGTCCACGAAGGTCTTCTCCTCCGTCTGACGGTTTTTCGCGATGGCGGCGTTCATGCGCTCGCCGACGTCGAACAGCGTGTCCGTCAGGTCGAATTTGATCTTGACGACCGCCTCGCCCGCCTCGATGTCCTGCGGGTCGCGCAGGATCGTAAAGGCGACCGAGCAGTTGTTCCGCGCAAAGAGCTGCTTGTTCATGATGAAGCGGTTGACCTGCGGATTCTCGCTGATCGCGCGCACGTAGGACGCGATCAGGACCTGCATGTGGGTGACCTTCCGGCCGGTCTCCGCCTTCACTTTCCGGATGTAGGCCGACAGCGCGTCCAGGTCCACCTTATGTTTTAAAAAGACCTGCGCGTCGCAGCGCATCGGCATCACGTAGCCCGTGATCTGAATGACCGGGTCGATCCCCTTCACTCTCCGTCCGTCCGGACGTCTGCCAAACATCGTTTCTCTCCTTCTTCCGGTATATTCTCAGCGGATGATGCGGTGCACCAGCACGGGCCGGGCTACCTTCTTTTTCGAGAAGCTCAGCGCGCCCGCGTACAGGGCGGCCGCCCCGTCCAGGGTCTCCTCCTTCTCGCTGTACAGGGTCGCCAGCACGTCGCCCTTTTTCACCTTGTCGCCGATCTTCGCCTCCAGGATGATGCCTGCCGACATATCGAGCACGTCCGCCTTGGTCTTGCGGCCGGCGCCCAGGTTGCAGGCGGCGTTGCCGATGGCTTCCGTGTCCATGGCGGCCAGATATCCGCTCTCTTCTGCTATAACCTCGCAGCTGAAGGCCGCCGCCGGGAAGAGGGACGGATCCTCCACGTAGCAGACGTCGCCGCCCTGCGCCGCGATCCATTCCTTAAACTTCTCGTAGGCCGCGCCGCTCTCCAGCGTCTCCTTCGCGAGAGCCAGCCCTTCTTCGGGCGTCATCTCCAGCGAAAGCGAAATCATTTCGCCGGCCAGCGCCAGGCAGACTTCCTTCAGATCGCCTTCCAGCTCGCCTTTTAAGACCGCCAGCGCTTCCTTTACCTCCAGCGCGTTGCCGACCGCGCGGCCCAGCGGTTCGCTCATATCCGTGATGAGGGCGGACATGTTGCGGCCGCAGGCCCGGCCGATGGTGACCATCTTTTTCGCCAGGATCTCGGCATCCTCCACGGTCTTCATGAAGGCGCCGCTGCCCACGGTCACGTCCAGCACGATGGAATGCGCCCCCGCCGCCAGCTTTTTCGACATGATGCTGGAGACGATGAGCGGGATGGAATCCACGGTGCCGGTCACGTCGCGCAGGGCGTAGAGCTTCTTGTCCGCCGGCGCGAGCTCGCCGCTCTGGCCGATGACGCAGACGCCGACTTCCCGCGAGATGCGGCGGAATTCCTCCTCCGGCAGCTCGGTGCGGTAGCCGGGAATCGACTCCAGCTTATCCACGGTGCCGCCGGTATGCCCCAGCCCGCGGCCGGACATCTTGGCGACCTTCGCCCCGCAGGCGGCCGCCAACGGCGCCAGGATCAGGGTCGTCTTGTCGCCGACGCCGCCGGTGGAGTGCTTGTCCACGGACAGCGTGCCGAACTCGGACAGATCGATCATATCGCCGGAATGCGCCATCAGATCCGTTAAAGCCGCGATCTCCTCGTCATTCATGCCTTTTAAGAGGATGGCCATGCAGAGCGCGCTGGTCTGATAGTCCGGGATGCTGCCGTCGGTGACGCCGCTCACGAAGAAATCCAGCTCTTCGCGCGTTAAGGCGCCGCCGTATTTTTTCTTGTTGATGAGATCCACCATGCGCATGGGGGAGTCCTCCTCTTCTTTCGTAAGGGCCGATGCCCGGCCGCCTGGGGACGGGTCCTTCCGGCCCTGTTTCAGTATTCGCTCAGGTCGAACTGCAGGGGCAGGATCTGGGCGAGAGTGTATTCTTTCGGTTCTCCGTCCTCGCCGTGCAGCAGGATGCGGAAGGCGGGTTCGCAGAACTCCGTCATGACCTGCCGGCAGATGCCGCAGGGCGGGGCGGGCTTCGACGGCGCTTCGCCTTCCTTCGCGCCGCAGATAGCGATGGCTTCAAAGTCCTTATCGCCGGCGCTGACGGCCTTGAAGATGGCGGTCCGCTCGGCGCAGTTGGTGGCGCCGAAGGACTGGTTTTCGATGTTGCAGCCCAGGTAGACCTTGCCGCTCTTCGTTAAAAGCGCGGCGCCCACCGCGAAGTGCGAGTAGGGGCAATAGGCCCGCTTGCGCGCCTCCAGGGCAAGTTCGTATAAACGCTTGTTGCTGACCATAGTATTAGCCCTGTTCCTTTGCGATTTTGACCAGGCGGCTGGTGCCCAGACGGGACGCGCCGAGCTTGATGAAATCCTCGGCGTCCTTTAAGTTTGCGATGCCGCCGGCCGCCTTGATCTGCACCTTCGGGCCTACGTTCTCTGCGAACAGCGCCACGTCCTCGCGGGTCGCGCCGCCGGTGGAAAAGCCCGTCGAAGTCTTGATGAAATCCGCGCCGGCCTTCGTGACCACCTTGCACATCTCGATCTTCTCTTCCTTCGTGAGCAGGCAGGTCTCGATGATGACCTTCAGGATCCGGCCGCGGCAGGCCTCCTTGATGGCCTCGATCTCCTTCTGAACATCCTTGTAGCGGCCTTCCTTGACCCAGCCGATGTTGATGACCATGTCGATCTCATCCGCGCCGTTCGCGACGGCGTCCGTGGTCTCGAAGACCTTGGACGCGGTAGTCATGCTGCCGTTCGGGAAGCCGATGACCGTGCAGACGGCCAGGCGCTCGCCCACGTAGTCCTTCGCCTGCTTCACGAAGCAGGGAGAAATGCAGACGGAGGCGGTATGATACCTGATGCCGTCGTCGCAGAGAGCCTTGATCTGTTCCCAGGTGGATTCCTGCTTCAACAGGGTGTGGTCGCAGGTCGATAAAATCTGTTCCAGGCTGATTTCACTCATGATAATGGATTCCTTTCTATATCTCCGATTCCTTGATCTCCAGCTTGCCGATGGCAGCCATTTCCTTCACCAGCTTTCCGGCCCGGGAAGGATCGCCGCCCTCACGCAGCGCATTCCGCAGGGATTCCTTACGCAGGCGCTGCAGGTTTTCGCTTAAGATCCTGCTGCGCTCTGCGAAGGAAAGATCCTCGTTTAAGGTCCGGGTAAAGACCGTCGCCGCCAGCTTGCTGGCCGCCTCGTCTTCCACGAAGCGGCTGACCAGCGCGGCCGGCTGCAGGGTCTTTTTCTTTTCTTTTTCTTCCAGAATGACGCGGTACAGCGTCCGGTAGATGCCGGCCGGCACGTTTTCTTCCTGCACCTCCGGCATATCCTCCTCGCGCAGGAGCGTTCGGATCCGCTCCGGCTCCGCCGGCGAGAGGGCCGCCCAGGCGAGTAGCATCTGCGCGGCGGCGAGCAGGCCGGCCGGGCCCTTCGTCCCGCGAGGCGCGGCGCCCTGCATCAGGGTCTCCGGATCCGGCTCCGTGATCTCCTCCGTATAGCGGCGGTTGCCGACGGCGTTGACCAGGCCTTTTAAGTGCTCCTCCGGGATCTTATGGCGCTTGCAGACCGCCTCGATATAGTTTTCCCGCTCCAGCGCCTCCGTGAAGACCGTCAGCTCCTCCGCGAGCTTCCGCTGGAAGGCGGTGCGGCCGGCCGGATCCTCCAGCTTGTACTGGCTGCGCCAGACGTCCGACTGGAAGAGGAAGGCGTTCTGCGCCCCCTCGATGCGCTTTTCGAAGGCTTCGGCGCCTTCGTGGACGATGAATTCGTCCGGGTCCTTGTACGGCCGCATGTCCAGGCGGCGGCATTCGATGCCGGCCGAGCGCAGGATGGGGATGCCGCGCATGGCGGCGTTGACGCCGGCGGCGTCGCTGTCGTAGCAGAGGATGACGGGTTTGCCCAGACGCCGGAACAGCTGGGCGTGGCCGCCGGTCAGGGCCGTGCCGAGCGTTGCGACCGCACAGTCAAAGCCCGCCTGATGCAGGGCGATGACGTCCATGTACCCTTCGCAGAGCAAAAAGTACGGGCGGCGGCTGGCGCGGGCCAGATTCAGGCCGTAGAGGTTGCGGCTCTTGTCGAAGACGGGCGTCTCCGTGGAGTTTAAGTATTTCGGCAGCTCGCGGCCGTCCGCACGCCTGGCGCCGCTCAGGATCCGCCCGCCGAAGCCGATGACCCGGTTCGAGCGGTCCATGATGGGGAACATCACGCGTTCGCGGAAGAAGTCCTTTGCGCCGCCGTCCTCGTAGAAGCGGGCGAGCGACAGGGCCTTCAGTTCCTCGTCGCCGTAGCCTTTTTTCCGCAGGTAGCGGACCAGGCCGTCCGCGTTCGCGCCGGCATAGCCCAGGCCGAAGCGCCGCAGGGTCTCCTCCGAGAGGCCGCGCCGGGTGAAGTAATCCAGTCCGGCCTTTCCCGCGGGATCCCGCAGCTGGTAGTAATAATATTTTGCCGCCTCGCCGTTCAGGCTGAAGTAGCGCTGACGGGTCCGTTCCTGCTTCTTTTCGTCCTCGCTCATCTCCCGCTCGGGCAGCGTGATGCCGGCGCGGCCCGCGAGCTCGGTCATGGCGTCCTGGAAACTGACGTTGTCGTAGTTCATCAGGAAGGTGATGACGTTGCCGCCGGCGCCGCAGCCGAAGCAGTAGTACATCTGTTTGTTCGGGGAGACGCTGAAGGAGGGGGTGTTTTCATTGTGAAAAGGGCAGCACGCAAAATAGTTGGCGCCTTTGCGCGTCAGCTTGATGCGTGCGCCGATGACCGCGACGATATCGCTGCGGCTTCGCACTTCCTCGATCAGTTCTTCGGAGTACAGGGGCATAAACCAATATTCCTCTTGTCGCCTCGCGCCCGGACGAAAACTTTTCTCACTAGTCGCTTTGCTAAATCGTTCGAAAAGTATTGTCCGGCTCGCTCGGCGAATCACGCTAGCTCTCACTAGTCGCTTCGCTGAATCGTTCGAAAAACTTGTCCGGCCCGCTCGACGCGAAATTGTTACGTCATCGTCCAGGGGCGGGGTAAAAACAGTTCTTTGTATTTCTCGATCGCGTAGGCGTCGGTCATGCCCGCGATATAGTCGCAGACCGCGCGGCTCCAGGACTCGTTGTAGATCCAGACCGCTTCGACGTATTCGTGCGGCAGCTCCTGGTCGTGCACGATGTAGTAGCCGTAGAGCGTCCGCAGCAGGTCCTGGGCCTTGCCTTCCTCCGACTTGGCGATGCTGTGCAGGTAAACGTGGTTGAACATGAAGCTCCTCAGGCCGGTGACCGCGTCCTTGATGCGCGGCGCCATCTCGACCTGCGGCTTGTCGATGCTGTAGTCGATGATGCCGTGCACCATCGTATCCAGCCGCTCGCGTACGGAATGACCCAGCACCGCGGTGAATTCGCGGGGCAGCATCTCCTCGGTGAGCAGCCCGGCCCGCATCGCGTCGTCGATATCGTGGTTGATATAGGCGATCTTGTCGCAGAGCTGCACGACCTTGCCTTCCAGCGTCATGGGCTTGCCGTCTACGCGGTGCTGCAGGATGCCGTCGCGGACTTCCTTTGTCAGGTTCAGGCCCCGGCCGTCCTTCTCCAGGCGCTCCACCACGCGGATGCCCTGATCGTAGTGGTTGAAGCCTTCGGGACAGAGCTCGTTCAGGACGCGCTCGCCGGCGTGGCCGAAGGGGGTGTGGCCCAGATCGTGCCCCAGCGCAATCGCCTCGGTCAGGTCCTCGTTCAGACGGAGCGCCCGCGCCACGGTCCGCGCGATCTGCTGTACCTCCAGCGTGTGCGTGAGGCGCGTGCGGTAATGCGCGCCCTGCGGCGCCAGGAAGACCTGCGTCTTATCCTTGAGGCGCCGGAACGCCTTCGAATGCAGGATCCGGTCGCGGTCCTGCTGGTAGCAGGTGCGCAAGGGGCAGGGATCGTCCTCCCGGTCCCGGCCGAGCGAATTTTTGCTTAAGGCCGCGTACGGGCTTAAGATCTTCTCTTCGATGGCTTCGGTCTGCTCGCGGATCGTCATTTGCCTTCCACCCTCGTATCCAGGAAGTGAAGCACGTCGCGGTAGACGTCCTCACGGTCATGCTCGTTCAGGACTTCGTGCATATCGTCCTTGTAGAAGATCACGTCCACGTCGGTGAGTCCCCAGGCCTTGTAGCGGTTGTAGCACTTTAAGACGCCTTTGGACATGTCGCCGACCGGATCCTTCATGCCGGAGATCAGCAGCACGGGCAGATCCTTCGGCATGCGGTCCTTGTCCTTTTCCAGCGCCAGCTGCTCCAGCAGGCGGAAGAAATCCGCATAGGCGCCGACGGTAAAGGTGTTGCCGCACAGCGGGTCCGCGCGGTAGATATCCACGACCTCCTGCCGCGTGCAGAGCCATTTTTCCAGCGGCTGGCTGCCCAGCGCCATTTTTTCGATCAGCTGGCTGCGGTAATGGTCGCCTTTGATGAGCGCCATGGTCTTGGCGAGGCGCTTGCCGAAATGGACCAGCAGATACGGCTTCTGACCGGTCCCGCTTAAGATCAGGCCGGCCAGCTCGCGCGGATAGACCATGGCATAGCGTCTGGCGAAGAAGGAGCCCATGCTGTGGCCGAGCATGAAGACCGGCTTGTCCGGGAATTCCTTCTTGGCGCGGAGCGTGAAGGCGTGCATGTCGCGCAGCACGCACTGGGTGCCTTTCTCCTTGGCGAAATAGCTCAGCTCCTCTTCCGAGGTGATGGACTTTCCGTGGCCAAGATGATCGTGCCCGATCACGGCGTAGCCGTTGTCGTTCAGGAACTGCGCGACCTCCTCGTAGCGGGCGATATGTCCTTCCATACCGTGTACGATCTGAACGACGGCCTTCGGCGTTCCCGCCGGCGTCCAGATGAAGCCGCGAAGCTGTGTTTTTTCGTCCGAAGACGGGATAAAGATTTCAGTACGCATATTTCTCCTTTCCTGCCTTCCCCTTGAGGGGAAGGTGCCTGCGGAGCAGGCGGACGAGGTGTTTTCTATCCATTTCAGGATCTCCGGCAGGATGGACCGCAGGGCCCGTCCCCGGTGCGAAATGGCGTTTTTCTCTTCTTCCTTTAATTCAGCCATGGTGCAGCCGCGCTCCGGCAGGTAAAAGAGCGGATCGTAGCCGAAGCCGCCGCCTCCCGCCGTCTCGTGCGCCACCCGGCCGTTCACGCGGCCCTCGGCGGTCTTTTCCACGGGTTTTCCGTCCGCGCCCGGATAGACGAAGGCCATGACGCAGCGGAAATCCGCACCGCGTTTCTCCTCCGGCAGGCCTTCGACCTTCGCGATGATGGCCGCGTTTTTCACGTCGTAGGAGGTCTCCTCGCCCATGAAGCGCGAGGAATAGATGCCCGGACCGCCGTCTAAAGCATCCACCTCCAGGCCGGAATCGTCCGCCAGAGCGGCCCGGCCGGTGACCTCACAGACCCGGCGCGCCTTGATCAGGGCATTCTCCGTAAAAGAAGTGCCGTTCTCCTCTATTTCCTCCGTCCAGCCGACGTCCGACAGGGTCAGGACCTCCACCGGCTGGCCTTCCAGAAGCTCCCGGATCTCCCGGGCCTTGTGAGCGTTGTGACTTGCCAAAATGATCTGCTGCATATTCATCTCCTGCCCTCCCCCGGACGCGGGGGAGGCGAAGGGTCACCGCTTCGGCGGCTTCGGCCCCTGAAATTCGTAAAAGTAAGTCTTCAGCATCCCGTTGTAGATCTTCCGGTTCCGGTCCGCCTTCCGCCCGAAGGCCGCCTCCACCCCGTCGAACGAGGTGATGACGTAGGCCGACCAGGAATCCAGCGCCTGAAAGCGCTCGCCCAGCGTTTTGTACAGCGGCATCAGCGCCGCCTTTTCCTCCAGGCGTTCGCCGTAGGGCGGGTTCGTCAGGATGAAGCCGTACTTCTTACTGTGGCTTAAGTCCTTCACGTCCCGCACCTGGAAATGGATCAGATGATCCACCCCGGCCAGACGGGCGTTGTCCCGCGCCGCGCGGATCACGTCCTCGTCGATATCGTAGGCCTGGATATCCGTCTCCACGTTCCGGTCCTCGCCTTCCTTCAGCTCCGCGCGCCACTCCTCCCAGCTTTTCTCCGGGAAAAGATGCGGCCAGGTCTCGGCGGTAAAGTTTCGGGAAATGCCCGGCGCGATATGCGCCGCCTTTAAGGCCGCCTCGATCGCGAAAGTCCCGCTGCCGCAGAAGGGATCGACCAGGATCCGGTCCGCCCGCCACGGGGTGAGATCCAGCAGCGCTGCCGCCAGCGTCTCCGTAATGGGCGCCTTGCTGACCAGCTTGCGGTAGCCGCGCTTGTGCAGGGACTCGCCGGACAGGTCCAGTCCCACCGTGACCTCGTCCTTCATCAGCACGACGCGGACCGGGAAGGCTGCCCCGCTTTCCGGGAAGACCGTCAGATGATACGCACTCTTTAAGCGCTCCACCATGGCCTTTTTCATTACGGACTGGATATCCGAAGGACTGTACAGCGCGCCTTTGATGCTGGCCGCCTTCGCGACCCAGAAGCGCGCATCCCGCGGCAGATAGTCCTCCCAGGGCAGGGCCCGCGTGCCTTCAAAGAGCTCGTCCCAGGTCCGGGCCGGAAAGCTCCCGACCTTCAAGAGCACCCGTTCCGCCGTCCGTAAGGACAGGTTTGCCAGGATGCCCGCGTCCGCGTCGCCTGCGAAATAGACCTTGCCGTCCTCCACACCGGTTATATCGTAACCTAAAGCCAGGACTTCGCGCCTCAGCACGGACTCCAGACCGAAATGACAGGGAGCGATATATTCAAACATGAAGAACCTCCGCGACGGGAAACAGACGCCGGGGTACGGGCGCCTTGCTGGATGCAAAAAGTATAGCACGAAAGAGAAAAAAAGGGAAGATGAGAATTCATCTCCCCCAAAGCTTCCCCGGATGCTTTTCTGTCTTTAATAAACTTTCGCCCACTCCGTACAGAGCCATTCTCCGTCTTTCTTTTCACAGTGGTATACGGTCACGTGACCGCCGTGTCCGTGATAGAGCACGTACAGCCACTCTCCGTCAAAGTGCGGGGCCGCCGCGCTCTCCCTGCCGTCGAACTTCAGAACTTCCAGGCTGTCAGCTTCCGCATCGTAGCACCAGACTTCATTCCGGATCGTCCCCCCCGGCAGGGTGCTTTCGCTCAGCAAGAGCAGGCCTTTTTCCCAGACCGAATACAGGCCCCGGTAAGGCGTCAGCGCCGACGCGATCGCCTCCCCGTTTTCCTTCCGGAAACGGTACGGCTCTCCGTTGAGCCGGCCGGTCACGGAGACGGAGCGTTCTCCGAAACGGTACGAGACTTCCTCCGGCGTATATTCGATCTCTTCACACGAAAGCGTCATAAGGTCCAGCCGGTACCAGCGGCGGTTCGAATCCGGCTCTTCGACCATCTTTTCGGTGTCCCACAGCTCGATGACCTCCAGGATCAGCTTGCCTGCGGCTTCTTTCCGCAGGATGGAAAAGGATATCTTCCGCTTTTCCGGGAAGGTAAAGACGCTTTCCGTCTGTCCGGAATCCACGTCATAGCGCAGGACCGACTGCCCCACGTCAAAATAGATCCCGCCTTCAAAGGCTGCGACCGAACCGAGCTGCGGGGTGCAGCGATACAGCCTTTTGCTTTTTTTCTTCAGCGGCTCATAGCGATACAGTCCGTCCGAATCCATGTAGTAAAAGTTCCCCTGCCAGAAATCTCCGATCAGCCAGTTCCCGCCGCTTGTTGCATGCCGGCTGATGAAACGCCAGAGGAAAAAGCCTGCCATCACCAGACAGGCAGCCACTGCCGTCCGGCGGATCCGGCGCAGCAGCTCGGGATTCGGACGCTTCGGGCCGGACGCTTCGTTCGGACTTTTCTCTTCCGCCTCTGTCTCCTCTGGGGTCACTTCTGCCAGGACCGATTCGTCCAGACTGTTGACCGCTTCCAAAAAGTTCAGCACGCTCATTCCATCCATCCCCCTTCCTGCAGAAAGCGCTGCAGTTTTTTGCGGATCCGATGAAGCCTCACATTCACGGCGCCGGCGGAAAGCCCCGTCTTCTGTGCGATCGCTTCCAGCTTTTCCATCTGCC
>JAEEGI010019342.1_pt1 | contig 13736 bp, 12 predicted proteins | sample 8958751 | NCBI WGS metagenome assembly JAEEGI01 (sample SAMN16246545, study PRJNA631951) | gut metagenome | biome: gut microbiome; feature: rumen; material: KS-attached | host: Bos | place: Iran: Karaj | collected 2018-10
ACTGTCGAGATCATGGGATATACGGTCATAATAACCATGAATATCAGTGTGGGAATGACCATTGCGATAGCAAAGGATCTGCTGTTGCGCATACCAAGCCTGCCCAGCAGCCTGATAAAAGCTGACTGATCACGATAATTCTCAGTATTAACAGCAGATCCTTTATCTAACATCGATTAACCTTTATTACTTAAGAGCTTCAAGAGCTTTCTGAGCATCAGCGAGACCCTGGTCGACAGTCTTGACGCCGTTCAGGATGTTGCCGATCTCGGTGCCGAGAGTGGTAGAGAATTCATACCAGTTGTCCATGCTGGGTCGATAAACGCAGCCCTCGAGAGCATCGCAGATGACAGAGTACTGAGGATGATCAGCCAGGACATCTGCAGCTTTAAGGCTGGAATAACGGCAAGGAACACCACCGACAGAGATGGTAGCCTTCTGGACATCTTTGTCCATGAGGTATTCAAGAAGCTTAAGAGTGTTGTCTTTGTTCTGGGAGTTGTTAGCGATACCGATACACCATCCTCCGAAGACGTTGGCGTTGTATGCAGTAGCACTGTTCTTGGCAGCTTTACCGGTGATAGCAGTAAGACCGGCATTGGGAGTATCAGCAGAATACCAACCGGGCCAGCCGATGGCCATGGCGCCGTTATTGTTGGCACCGCCGATGGAGGCGATGAGTTCGTTCTTGGACTGAGCTGCACCGGTAGCAGCGAGCTTGAGGTACATGTTCATTGCTTCTTTGAAAGCAGGAGTGTTGACAGTAGGCTTGTTGTTGTCATCGACAACCCAGCCGCCGTATGAAAGAAGGATAGAAAGGAAATCAACGGTGATATTGTCGCCGTTGTCGCCACGATAGATGAAACCGGTCTTGCCAGAATCCTTGGCGCTCTGGCAGATCTTGAGCATGGTCTCGACAGAATCGATGGCATCACCGGAGTAACCAGCGGCCTTGACGATGTCTTTGTTGTACATGAGGACAGTAACATTACCGTAGTAAGGAGCCAGATAGATATCGCCGTCTTTGTAGCAGATGGCAGTGGTAGCCTTGATGATATCATCATCGAACTTGTAGCCCATCTTGGAAAGATTGGCCAGGACATTGTTGGATGAGAATTCGCTCATCCAGGAGCCGTCGACCATGACCAGGTCGTAGGCACCCTTCTTGTTAGAAGCATCGAGAGCGACTTTCTCGTGGAGTTCGTCGTTACCGAGCTCGAGAACATCACATTTGATGCCGTATTTTGCTTCAAAACCGGAGAGACTTGCCTTGATAGCTTCTGCATAGGCACCGGATCTGAGAGCAAGGGTAAGGGTCTTGCTTTCTTTCTTGCCGCAGCCGGCTGCAACTGACATGATCATCAGTACAGCGAGAACGGTAGAAAGAATGATGGTCAGTTTCTTTTTCATTTTTTCTCCTTTTTCTCCTTTTATTGACCTTTTTATTATTCCTTCACAGCACCACTTGATAGACCGGTGATCAAGTAGTTCTGTGCAAAGATAATAAACAAAAGCATCGGGATCGCTGAGACAACACCGCCGGCAGCGACCAGACCGAAATTGGTGAGAGTATCATCAGAGTTCAGCAACGCCAGTTTAAGCGGGATAGTGTATGTACTGGGAGACTGGACAAAGATGATACTGTAGGTATATTCGTTCCAGGCATACATGAAACTCAGCATGGCGACAGCGGCGATACCGGGAAGCACCAAAGGCAGCACGATCTTTGTGAATAGCTGCCATTCGTTGGCTCCGTCGACTCGGGCGCTCTTCTCCATGTCTTCAGGAAGGTTCCTGAAGAATCCCACCATGAACCAAATGATGAAAGGTATATTGATCAGTATGCAGGCCATGATGATGGGGATCTTGGTATTCATGATACCGAGCTTATTGAACATGATGTAGAGAGGGATCGTGAAAGCGATGGGCGGCAGGATCCTGACAATGAGGATCCAGGTATTCAATGGCTTCTTGATGGCGACCCTGAAACGATTACGGGTCAGGACATAGGAAGCACACAGCCCGAAGAGTAATGATACGGCAAGTGATATCAACGTCACCTCGATGCTGTTGATAAGTGCCGTACCAAAGCCCTTTTCCACGAAGAGCTCTGCAAAATGTTCAAAAGTGAACGAATGAGGGAAGAGCGAGATATGTCCGGTCATCTCGCTCATAGGACGGACTGACATAGCCACCAACCAATAGATGGGGAATACCGTGATCAGCACGATAATGATACCCGCTACCGGCTTGAAGATCCTGGTAAGTATCCTCTTCACTTTGATATTAGTGTTCATCTATCCGTCGACCTCAGAATAAAACTGTTTTATGTAATTCCCGACATCTTCACGGCAGCCTTTGAACGGTCCCGGTGTCTCCATCTTCAGCGAGACGAGAGCTGTCGCATAAAGGAGAGCATCTTTGATGCCCATGCGGAGCCTGGAATTGATATAACCGCTGAAGGTGGTATCACCGCGGCCGGTGCGGCCGGAAAGGTTTCTCGATCTGATGGGGAATGTATAGAAATCGATACCGTCATAGACGAGGACTTCTGTGTTATGAGTGATCATGACTTCCCCTGCTCCCCAAGAATGCAGAAGCTCTGCCGCCTGTTTCCTGTCAGACAGTCCAGTAAGCACCTCTGCTTCAGCAGCATCAGTCTTGAGGAAATCGATGAAAGGAAGATACTTCTTTTTGTTCTCCCAGTCATGAAAAGCCATGGAGTGATCTGATTCGACATGTCGCAGGACTCCCTGAACGTCCACGGCGATCATGGCACGATCAGAAAACTTTTCAAAATAGGATTCGTCAAAGTCCCCCCAGACGAGTCCGGCAAAATGCAGGATCTCAGGGTTAACATCTTTGATGGCACCATCGATCTCCGGCTCTGTAATGGGTGAACAGACCGAAATGGATGTGCACTGTCGTCTTTCCTTAGACTCATCGAAGTAGCGGTTCTCTATGGAACAGGATGTCGGAGACGGAAGATGGAAGATCTTGGCATCGCAAGCAGAAAAGACTTTCTTCACTTCATCATCCGGCAAAGCAGATTTGGTGAGGACTGCGACATCATACCCGGAACGCGAAGCTGCATAACCGGCAGCCACTACGGCTCCGCCGATCTCACGGCGTTCGTTTCCGTGGCAGTCGATATTGATATCCAAAGAAACCGGTCCGATTATAAGCGAATCTGTCATCATGCCGTGACCTTCTCTTTTTTCATAGTTTCTTCATAATGCTCACGAGCGATCCTGATGAGCTCAAGATCCACTAATGTCTCTGCATCAGTTTCATTCTCGAAGACGCTGTTATAAGTACACATGGCCATATCGATGATGAACATGAGATTCAATCTCTCACGGTCAACGAAACGGGCAAAAGAATTCAAAAGCAGTTCATATCTTTCCTTGTAACCAAAAGATGCATGGTCGCGGACGTCATTACGGATGAATCTCACACATTCCAATTCGATGGGTGCGATAAAACCATTCGGATCGATGCCGTAGAAAGCAACACCGTCATCGAGGACATTCAGATAATGAAGATCACCATGAAGAACATACTTGGGAGCATCGGCAAAGTAGCGTTCATAAAGACCGATAGCATACTTGAGTTCGCGTTCGACAGGTTCTTTCTGATAAGGAACGATATCCATAGCATTGAGCTTTCTGATAAGCTCGTCGTAATAATCTGGGATGTACTTCAGTTCAAGGTCATCGCTGTACGGAACAGCGTCACCGATGACCTTATGGAAGAAATCGGTAAGTTTCAGGTTCTCATCAAAGGAAGCAAAATGAGCATTCTCGACCTTTGAGAGGAGCATACAGCGGGATTCTAGATCCCAGTCATAGAGACGGCACATATAGCTTGAAGGAAGATGCTGCATGGCTTCCAGCTCTCGTTCATATCTTCCCACGAATTCAGGAATGAATTTTATTACCACGTCTCCGAACTTGGAACTGGTAGCCTGAAGTACCAGTCCGTAAAGCGAAGACTGGTTAGGAATGAATGAAGTGAGACTCCATTTCTGGATGAGCCGAGGGAACGCTCGATAGATATCATCCAGCCATTTTTCAGTCCTCTCCTTATCATTGCGGAGGAGGAATGAGCGCAGACCTTCGGTGACCAGGATACCGCGGTTGAAGAATGCGATATTGTTAGCATTCCTGGTCGCTCCGATCTTAGACAGCATATATTCGGCATAACCCAGTTCATAATCATATGTGAGCTTGAGGTTATTCTTAAATCCGTAATAGTATTTACGCTTGCTTCCGGGAGGCAGCATCCCGGCCATCTCCTGATACGGAAATTTCGGATCGAAGTTCTTATAGAAGATATCGAAGCGGAAAGCCTCAGGAGACTGGGTGATGATATAATCCTCACGGTTTAGATTTTCGTCATGAGTATTGGTAAGAGCACCCGTGATATGCTGGGCAGTGATCACGGCATCGTATTCATCGAGCCAGTCAAAATAATCATCGATGATCTTGGAATAGATAAAGGGGGCAACAGCATCCACGATGACGATCTTATCGCAGGTATAATCGCGCTTGATCTCGACTAAAGCGTTGTGAAGCGACTGGATACGTGTCTGGCCATTGGGGATGATGAGGAAATCCGAGTTCTTGATCTTGTCGGAATAGTTGATCCAGTTCTTATCCATGACGATAGCAATCTTGTCGGCTTTCTCAGACGACAAGCAGGCATCGATGACGTAATCGATCACTGGTTTGCCGGATACCACATGGTACTGTTTAGGTATATATGCACCGACGCGGTCACCTGCCCCGCCGGACATGATCAGAATGAAATTCATAACAAGAGGAATTCTAGCCTAATGTAATATATCAATCAACATTTCTTGATAATCACCATATGTTGATTTATAATACACATATCAAACTGTTTTGGGTGGTTTTCATGTCCATCGGATCCAATATCAAACGACGCAGATTTGAACTCAACATGTCACAGGGCGAACTGGCCAAGCTCATGGGCTACAAGACCCGTTCCACCATCGCCAAGATCGAATCAGGCGAGAACGATATCACGATCGATAAACTGCAGAAGATCGCCCAGTTCCTGGAAACATCGTTAGAAGATCTCATCATCGGTTCCGATGTCGATTCCCAAAAAGTCACAAAAAAACAGGACCGCCCTGCCCGTACTCACAATATCGCCGTGATACTGGCCGGAGGACGCCCCATCAGGACCAACCAAAACGTCCCCACCCAATTCGTAAACGTCTTGGGAAAGCCTCTCATCATGTACGCACTGGAAACATATCAGAAACATCCCTTCATCGATGAGATCATCGTGGTCTGTCTTAAAGGCTGGGAAGACATCCTGCGGTCATACATCGACAGGTACAAGATCACTAAGGTGTCAGCAGTACTGCAGGACGGACCGTCAGCCATCGAATCCGCCAGGAATGCTGTGAACTACCTGTGGGCCAATACCAGTATCAAAGACGATGATCTCCTCATCTTCCAGGAAGCGACTCGTCCCCTGGTCCCAGAGGAACTGATCTCTAAACTCCTCTACTCTGCCCGCGAACAGGGCACGGCCGTCACCTACGAATCCATGCAGGAATATATACAGTTCTACCGCTCTGAAGAGAAGACCGAATGTCTCGACCGGGACAAGATAATCACCATCCAAGGTCCTGAAGCATATACATTCAGCAAGATAAAGAATGCTTTCATCAAGAGCGACGACATCAATCATAAGATGACCGAATCATGCTGCTACATGTTATTACACAACCTGGGTGAAGAGCTTTATTTCTGCGAGGGATCACGCAATAACATAAAAATCGTCCGTCAGTAAGATATCATGCTGATGGAGGCATTGCTGCGTAAGTAATCAGTCCTCGAGATAGGATTTGTTGAGGTCGACGAAAGCAAATTCGTGATCGGACTTCTTCCGGTCGCCCTCAGGCGGCTTGCGCCAATCACCATACAAATGAGTCAAATAGGCGTCGTAATCCTTGATGCTCTTGACCTTGAGATATTCGAAATCATACTCAGCTTTTTCCGTGAAGAGCTTTGTCTCGACGATGTCCCTTAGCCCGTATCCGCCATTAAGGACGCCGCCATACTTGCTGGAGTAAAAATCCCTTTTCTTGCACATGCGGTCAAGCTTAGCCAGGAGCTTCTTAGTGTTGACAAATTTGGCCGGGATATAGCCGACAAATCTGATGACGCGATTGAGCCAATTTGGACGGTCCCATCTTTCCGAGATCACATTGGCGGTAAGGAAGGTATTTAGGACATAGATGGGAAGGAAGTGCAGCTTAGCTGATAACCAGGTATTTCCGATTCCGTCTAAAGGAATGATATCGATAAAAATCCCCCGCTTGCACGGTTTCTGGGTATCTTCGATAACAGTCGTTGTAGTGTCATACAGCTTTGAGAACTTGTAAAGAAACTCAGGAGCATCAGAATATGAAGTCTCTACCCGATACCGACCATCTTCTTTTGAAAACATCTCGATGAATCGTTCGTAATCAGGTCTGGGAAGGCCGAAATCGATATCGTTATCCCAGGGTATGAAACCCTTGTGACGAGCAGCACCCAAAAGAGTGCCGCCAATAACGAAATAATTGAGGCCATGTCGGTCACAATAATCGATGAGGAACTTCAGCTCTTCTGTGAGTTTTTCCTGATATGCGTTCATAAAAATAAAACCCGTACGGTTCATTATAACGCATACGGGTCTATTCTTACCTTTTTTGAGAAAACGGATTATCTGATCAGGTTCTTAGCTTCTCGTCGGATAATCTTACCGGAAGAAGTCTTAGGCAGTTCTGGGACGTAGACGATCTTTCGAGGATACTTGTAAGGAGCAGTGTTATCTTTTACATACTCCTGGAGTTCTTTGGTCAATTCATAAGAAGGATCGACGCCATCATGGAGTACGATAACAGCACAGACGATCTGTCCACGGACAGGATCAGGAGCACCGACGATGGCTGCCTCCTTAACTGCAGGATGAGTATTAAGGATGCTCTCGATCTCAAAAGGACCGATACGATAACCGGAACACTTGATCATGTCATCTTCACGACCGACATACCAGAAATAACCATCTTCATCCTCGTAGGCACGATCACCGGTATGATAGACGCCATCTTCTGCGGGATCATATTTTGTACCATTCATGTAATAATCGAGAAGGCCCAGCTGATTCTTGCGGTCATGGACATAAATGACGACCTCACCTGCTTCTCCCTGTTTACACTGTTTGCCGTCGGGATCGACGATAGCGATATCGTAGAGAGGAGAAGGACGGCCCATGGAAGAGGGCTTTACCTTGATCCACGGGAAGGTACAGGTGATAGGAGTGGTCTCACTCTGGCCGAAACCCTCATGAATAAACTGACCGGTGATATCCTTGAATTCAAGGTTGGAGGCACCGGAAAGAGGTTCACCGGCAGTGGTAAACCATTTGACGCTCTCGACTTTCTTTCCATCAAAACCATCTTTAAGAAGGAATCGATACATGGTCACCGGAAGACAAACGGTGGTCGGCTTATATTTTTCGATCATATCGAGCAATTCGCCGGCATGGAACCTTGCAGGATCATAACCGAGGATAGCGGTGCCGCAGATCCACTGAGCATAGATACTGCCCCAGCCGAATTTGGCCCAACCAGAATCTACCTGACAGAGATGCAGACCATTATTCTCAACGCAATGCATGAATTTGGCGGTCACGATATGACCCAAAGGATACTTTCTGTTGTGAACAGCCATCTTGGGATAGCCGGCAGTTCCTGATGTGAAGTAAATGATCATCTCATCAGATTCTTTCGCATCGGAAAGTTCCTGAGCAGGTTCGCAATTGATAAATTCAGCAGTAAATGAACGATATCCCTCGGCAGTTGTATCACCAATAGTTGCAATGGTCTCTAATGACTCACAGTTAGCTTTGACGTTCTTGATCTGATTAAGGACGAACTCGTCATTGAGTGCAAGGATCAGTTTGGCTTTTGAAGTATTGACGCGGTAGATAAGATCCTTCTCCATCATCTGGATCGAGACAGGAATCAGGACTGCCCCGATACGATAGACAGCGACAGCAATGATCCAGTATTCCCAGCGGCGTCGTGCCAGAGTCAGCACCCTATCGCCTTTTTTGATACCGATCGAAGTCAGCCAGGTAGCAGCCCGCTTGGAGAGTTCTGAGATCTCGGCAAAAGTATAAGTCTTGGAGAAACCTTCGTCGTTGCAGTAGATGAGAGCTGTTTTGTCCGGCTCGCCTTCGGCCCAGGCATCGATGATATCGCGGGCATAGTTAAAATCATCAGGAACGGTGATCTTAAAGTTGGCCTTGAAGTCATCATAGTTATCAAACTCTTCTCGAGGTAAATAGCGTGAGAGTAATTCCATTTGCGTTCATTCCTTGTTCTTGATAATAAGTAACTATTAAAGTACAATTTGCAACATTAGTAAAGTTCAACTTTTTCAACTGTCAAGTGAAAATTACTCAACAAAGAGGGCTGCCATGAATCTTACGTTTTTTAAGATGTTCCATACCATCGTTCAGGAAGGCTCATTTGTAAAGGCGGCAGAGCTTCTGCATATGACTCCTTCAGCCGTGAGTCATGCCGTATCAGATGCCGAAGCAGAGATCGGGTTCACCCTCTTCAACCGTAACCGCAACGGAGTCTCCATGACCGAATATGCCAAGACGATCTACCCGTTGGTCATCCAAATGATCAACGGCGAAGAGTCTTTACAGCAGACTATCGACCAGCTGAACGGTCTTGAACGAGGTGTAGCCAAGATCGGCATCTTCAACAGCACCTGCACAAACTGGATGCCCGAGATCCTTGAGAGATTCAAAAACGAATATCCGGGCATCGATGTCGATATCTACGAGGGAGGTTACGATGATGTCATCAAGTGGATCAAGGACGGCACCGTCGACTTCGGATTCCTTTCGAGCTCCTGCACCACCGAGCTTTACGTCGAACCACTGTACAAGGATCCTCTCATCTGCATCGTTCCCCCGGGATTCAAGACCAAGACTCCAGGATGCATCACCATCGATGAGATGAAAGACCAGTCCTACGTGATTCAGAGCGCAGGGTCCGACTCTGACGTACAGGTACTCATCCAAAAATACGGGCTCAAATTCAAATCAAACTGTCACGTGCTTGACGATACGTCTATCATGGCAATGGTTGCCTGTGGACGTGGCATTTCCGTAATGCCCACACTCACTGCCAAAGGCCTTGAGAACGGACTTCAGGTACTCAAGATCATCCCCGATGAATTCCGTATGATCGGTCTGTCTGCCTTAAATAAAGAAACGCTCTCGCCGGCGGCGAAAGCGTTATATGATTCTATCTGTTATTACGTAAGGACTGTCATCAATAACGAAAACGTTCTCTGATGACTATTCAGCAATGACACGCTTGATGATCTGAACAGCCTTTTCAAGATCAGCCATCGGGATATTGAGCGGAGGAAGCAGTCTGACCCTATCTTTAGCCGTAAGACACAAAACGCCCTCATCGATACACTTCACCACTACATCCTTGGCAGGCTTTACAGGTTTGATACCTACCATGAGCCCCATGCCGCTCACAGTCTCGACACCGGGAGCATCTTTAAAAGAATCAATGATGAATCTGCCCTTTTCGGAGATCTCCTGCATGAACTGATCGGTCATCCTTTCAAGGATATTCAATGCACCGGCACAAACAACTGGATTTCCGCCAAAGGTGGAACCGTGATCACCGAACGACAGCACATTCTCAGCTTTATCGCCGATCAAACAAGCGCCAATGGGAAGACCGCCGCCAAGACCTTTAGCCGTAGTCACGATATCAGGTTCGACGTCATAGTTCATATACGAATATAGCTTTCCTGTCCTTCCGTTGCCTGTCTGGACCTCATCGATGATGAGAAGGATATCCTTTTCTTTACAGATGCGCTCAACAGCCTTGACGAACTGCTTATCGAGAACATTGACTCCGCCTTCACCCTGGATACATTCCAACATGATACCGGCAACTTTATTCTCGCTGACCAGTTTATTCATCTGGTCGATATCATTGGCATCACAATACAAGAATCCGGGAGTAAGAGGCTGATACAGCTCATGATAATGTTCCTGTCCTGTTGCAGCCAAAGTCGTGATAGTTCGGCCGTGGAAACCGTTGTTGATCGTGATGATCTTGTAGCAATCTGCACCTTTCTTTTCAGATGCATACTTTCTGGTGACCTTGATAGCGCATTCATTAGCTTCAGCTCCGGAATTTCCGAAGAAAGCCTTCTTCATTCCGGTTCGTTCACAAAGAGCCTTAGCCAGCTGAACACAAGGTTCCGTATAAAAGACATTGGAAGTATGCTGGACTTTACCGAGCTGAGCCATGACAGCATCTTTCCATTCATCATCAGCATAACCAAAGGAATTTACCGCGATGCCGCTCGTCATGTCGATATATTCTTTACCATTCTCATCATATGCCCTTGCTCTCTTGCCGGATACGATCTGTACCGGGAATCTGGCATATGCATGAGCGATATATTGTTTATCTAATTCTTTAATGTTTTCAGTCATCTAAATTATCCATTGCAATCATGGTCCCTGCACCTTCATCAGTGAGCAGTTCCATGAGTATTGAGTGCGGGATACGACCATCCATGATCACCACTTTGTTCACACCACCGTTGATCGCATCGATACAACATTGAACTTTGGGGATCATGCCGCCAGTAACTACCTTTTCCTTCATCAATTCCTGGGCCTCAGTCACAGAGACCCGTCGGATGAGAGTGCTGTGATCCTTGGGATCACGCAGTATACCGGCGATGTCGGTCATCATGAACATTCGTCGTGCACCGATAGCACTGGCAATCCAGGCAGCCACAGTATCACCATTGATGTTATAGATATTGCCATCGTCATCATAACCAAGAGACGAAATGACAGGAATATAACCTTTTTCCAGAAGATCCATGATCGGTTGTTTGTTGATCTTGGTGATCTCACCGACATAACCCAGCTTATCATTCTTAGGCTTGGCCTGGATGAGCTTACCATCCATACCGGAGATGCCCATGGCATTGCCGCCGCACTTCTCGAGGAGCGCAACCAGGGATTTATTAATCTTGCCGGCCAGGACCATTTGAGCGATTTCAACGGTTTCCTTGTCGGTCACACGCAATCCGTCGACAAATTCCGGTTCCTTACCGAGCTTGGCCATGAGTTCCGTGATATCAGGACCGCCGCCATGTACCAAGACGACTTTGATGCCGACAAGCCACAGCAATACGATGTCGTGCATGACCTGTTGCTTGAGCTTTTCATCGACCATGGCGTTGCCGCCGTACTTGATCACGATGATCTGTCCGTTGAATTTTCTGATATAAGGAAGTGCTTGAGTCAGTACTTCCGCGCGTTCTGCATTAGTAAACGAATCATTCATCTCTAAGTCCTATAATCACCATTGATCTTGATGTAATCATATGTGATGTCGCATCCCCAGCATGTGCATTCGGCTTCGCCATCGGCCATATCTACATCGATGGTAATATCATGTTCAGTTAAGATCTTCTTTGCCAGATCCTCATCGAACTCAAGTCCGTGTCCGTTCTGGCAGACTGCGATGCTGCCGGCACCGCTGGAAAAAGTAACATTAACCTTGTTGACATCGAAATCAACTCCGGAATAGCCCATAGCACAAACGACCCTACCCCAGTTGGCATCACAGCCAAAAATAGCGGCTTTAGTAAGCGTTGACGAGATAACAGATTTAGAAATAGTTTCAGCCTCTGATTCAGTCTTTGCGTTTCTCACCTGACAAGTGATGAGATGTTTGGCACCTTCACCATCTGATGCAATATCGATAGCGAGTCTTGTGCATAATCTTGTCAATGCAGCAACAAATTCATCATAGTCTTCACCCTTGGCTGTAATACAGGCGTTATCTGCCTCACCGTTAGCCATAATGAGACAAGTATCATTAGTGGACATATCTCCGTCGACACTGACCCTGTTGAAACTTACATTGACAGCCTCATGGAGAGCGTCATTGAGCATCTCATGAGAGACAGCACAGTCGGTGGTAATGAAACAAAGCATAGTGCCCATATTGGGATGGATCATTCCAGAACCCTTGGCAATACCGCCGATATTGATCATCTGACCGCCGATAACAGTCTCGATAGCATATTCCTTCTTGACCGTATCAGTGGTCATGATGGCACAGGCTGCACCATCTGAACCTTTATCGTCATGAGTCAGCATATCGACTAATTCACCGACATTCTCCTCGATCCTCTCGATCCTTAGTTCCTGGCCAATGACCCCAGTCGATGCCACGAGAACATCTTCAGATTCACATCCGAGTTTGGCGGCGACTGCATCACACATTCTCTGGGCATTCACAATATCATTGGGAGCACAGGCATTGGCATTGCCGCTGTTAACGATGACGGCTCGGGCTTTATTGTCCTTAAGGTGCTCGATATCGACATGGATATGAGCAGATTTGACCACGTTCTTGGTATAGACTGCAGCAGTCGTACAGTCCACATCAGAAACGATCAGGCCAACATCCTTCTTACTGAGGTCTCGAGATTTGACACCCACATGCATACCGCTGGCTTTGAAGCCCTGCGGGGCACAGACACCGCCATTCGTAAATCTCATTTTTTTCTCCTTTATAGGACCAGACCTGTCGTCTGATCCAATCCAAGTACGATATTCATATTCTGTATAGCAGCTCCTGCAGCACCTTTTCCGAGGTTATCGAAAAGTGCCGTCACTGATATCTGCTCACCATTGCCGGCCACGATGACCTGTAACGTGTCTTTCCCGGCATATTGATTGGCATATATCTTTTCAGGAGTGTTTAAGATACTACTAACCGATATCAATTGGCAACCTGAATAAAAATGGTCATACATTGCCACCAATTCATCGGCAGATACTTTCTTGTTCAGCTGATGGGACTGAAGCATAACAGTAGTCGCCATTCCCTGCGCATAATCATCCACAACCGGAAGAAAGATCGGCTGGGTACCGAGTCCGCAAACTTTCATCATCTCCGGGATGTGCTTATGATGCTGTCCAATCGCATATACACACGGACTGTTGAGAGCATCCTCTTTATGATTGCTTTCATAGGTATTGATCATAGATCTGCCTCCGCCAGTATAACCGGTAAGGGAAAAACAACTAAGCAGAGCATCTTTAGGCAGCAGGCCATTTTTGACCAGAGGATAAACAGTGCTGATGAAACCGGTAGCATGGCATCCGGGATTAGCAATGCGTTTGGATCCGGCAATCTTTTCTGTATTGCCGATCTCGGGGAAACCGTACACCCAATCAGGATCACATCTGTGAGCCGTAGACGCATCGATAACGCAAACATTTTTGTTGTCGATCAGAGAGACCGATTCCTTAGCAGCTGCATCAGGTAGACACAGGAAGACGATGTCAGCCAGATTAAGGAGACGCTTTCTCTCATCAGTGTCTTTTCTCTTATCTTCAGCAATCTTCAGCAGTTCGAGGTCATGCCTGGACTTCAGTCTTTCTTCGATTTGAAGACCAGTCGTTCCTGAATTGCCGTCAATAAAAACCTTAGTCATCGGTCCCTTATCCTTTATCACCGCATTCACAGATCATCTTGATGTGCGGGATACCATCTTCAAAAAACTCTTCAGAGATCTGCTTGAAGCCAATCTTTTCATACAGGCTTCTGGCATATACCTGAG